>OBLW0100003136.1_pt1 | contig 13000 bp, 8 predicted proteins | sample 1520161 | NCBI WGS metagenome assembly OBLW01 (sample SAMEA3539309, study PRJEB22396) | soil metagenome | biome: tundra; feature: field; material: soil | place: USA | collected 2010-05 | depth 0.15 m
GCTCCGAACATCAGGGTGCCGATCTCGACCGAGCGGATGCCGCCTTCGAGATAGAGTTCATTGGCGAGCGCAACCGCGGGAAAATGATCGGGCGGAATGTGCGGCAGAAAGGCCCGCGCGTCAATGTAGACGGCGTGGCCGCCCGGCGGCTGTACGATGGGCACGCCCTCCGCGGCAATGTGGTTGCCGAGGTAGGCGGTGGAAGCAATGCGGTATTCGAGGTAGTCCTCGTGCAGCGCTTCCTGCACTCCGACGGCGATGGCTTCCAGATCGCGCCCGGCGAGGCCGCCATAGGTGGGATAGCCCTCGGTGAGAATCAGCAGGTTCTTCTCCTGCTGCGCGAGCAGATCGTCGTTGGTGCAAAGAAATCCGCCAATGTTCGCCATGCCGTCTTTCTTCGCCGACATGGTGCAGCCGTCCGCGTAGCTGAACATTTCCTGCGCGATTTCTTTTGGCGATTTGTGCTCGTATCCTTGCTCGCGGATCTTGATGAAGTAGGAGTTCTCCGCGAAACGGCAGGCATCGAAGTAGAGCGGGATGCCATGCTTTCGGCAAACCGCACTAACGGCTTTGACGTTCTGCATCGACACGGGCTGGCCGCCGCCCGAATTGTTGGTCACGGTCAGCATGACCAGAGGCACGCGCTCGCGGCCGGCGTTTTGAATCAAGGTCTCGAGCGCCGCGACGTCCATGTTGCCCTTGAACGGATGCTTCAGACTGGGCTGTCGGCCCTCGGCGATGACGAGATCCGCCGCCTCGGCGCCGACAAACTCCACGTTCGCCCGCGTGGTGTCGAAGTGCGTGTTGTTAGGGACGACATCGCCTTTCTTGCACATCACGCTGAACAGAATGCGCTCCGCCGCGCGGCCCTGGTGGGTGGGAATGACGTGCTTGTAGCCGAAAATATCTTGCACCGACAAGCGGAAACGTTCGAAGCTGCGGCTGCCGGCATAACTCTCATCGCCTTCCATCATGGCCGCCCACTGGTGGGTGGACATGGCGCCGGTGCCGGAATCGGTGAGCAGGTCGATGAGGACATCGTCCGCGGGCAGAAGAAAAAGGTTGTAGCACGCGGCGCGGAGCCGTTGCTCGCGCTGAGCGCGGGTCGTCCAGTGAATGGGTTCGACGCTTTTGATGCGGAATGGCTCGATGATGGTGCGGGGCATGGTGGTTTCTCCTTTTTACCACAAGCCGTCGCCTGCGGATGTCAGGGGCTGAGATCGCGGAAAAGTGGAGGGACGGGCGTCCCGCCCGTCCAGCCGGGCGAGGGCGCCCGGCTCTCCCACCAGTATTGCTAAAGTGTCGCCCTGATACGAAGCCCGTGCCCCGGCATTCGACCGTCAGACTTTGACCGAGTCGCGCCGCTCAGCCGGGACGTATTTCACCGCGGCGGTGCGGTCCAGTTTGTCCCAGGCGAAGGGACGGCCCTGGATGGCACGCTTCAGGGTGCGGAACAGAACGAGGGAAAAGACCTGGCGATAGGCGAAGCGCTGCAACCACACCTGGCTGAGCAGCCAAGCGTCTTCGCGGGATTCGGGCTGGCGGCGCTCCAAGGCGAAGGCGACCGACGAGGCGATGAAATCAATCACCAGGAAGGCGACGAAAAAGATCAGCAACCGCTGGAAGCTGCCCGGATCGGTGGTGTCAGGATGAAAGTGTTTCTGCACGAGATACCAGATCACGCCGACCGCAAACATCAGGTCAATGAAGGGCGAGACCAAGGGAAGCAGAATCTGGAAGATGAGGATGTTGGGAAGTGCGACAAATCCCAAAGCGCCTTTGCGCGCGAAAACGCCCTTGTGCTTAAAGATAGCCTGCAGAATTCCGAACGACCAGCGGAAGCGCTGCCGCATGAGCGCGTTGGCACTGGTCGGAGCCTCGGTGAAGGCGAGCGCCCGGTCCTCATATTCCACGCGATTGCCATTGCGCAGCAGCGCCATGGTGAGATCGGCGTCTTCGGCGACGGTATCCACATGGTAGCCGCCCGCTTCGCGAACCGCCGTCGTACGCCAGGCGCCGATCGCACCCGGCACCACGCTCACCGCACCCATGGTGTTGAGCGCTCGCCTCTCGAAATTCTGGCTGGTGATGTATTCCAGCGCCTGCCAGCGCGTCCACAGGTTGACGCGGTTGCCAACCTTGGCATTGCCCGCCACGGCTGCAACTTTGGGATTGAGAAAGTGCGGTACGAGCCGCGAGATGGCATCGGGAGCAACAATCGTATCGGCATCGATACCGACGAAGACTTCGGCATCGCCAATGTGCTCCAGTCCAAAGTTAAGCGCCTCGGCCTTGCCGCCGTTGGGCTTGGTGAGAATCAATACCCTGCCGGCCGCTTCTTCGGCGGCAAACGTCCAGCGGGCGATTTCCAAAGTACGATCCTTGGAACCGTCGTCGATGACGATCACGCGCAGATTGGGATAGTCGGAGTCGAGAGCGCCCTGGACCGTGCGTTCGATGACCTTCTCCTCGTTATAAGCGGGGATGAGAACCGCCACCCGGGGCCGGTAAGCCGCAATCTGCTCGGGCGTTCCATACACATGCGAGCGGAGACGGTCATAGAAGGCGAGGATGCCGACCGAAATCAGGCGACCGGTCATCAGAATGTCACCCAGGAAAAAAATGACCGTGATGCCGGTCATGGTCGCACTGAAAAGCCAGAAGCTGATCCAATTCAGCCGCGCGGACCAATACTCGTTGGCCGGAAGCGGCGGCATGACATCCGCTTTCGTTTTGCCCATCAACTGGTACACGGGGACAAATTGAAATCCTCGGGCACGCGCGCCGTCGATGATCAGCGGGAGGGCGAGCACTGTTCTTTCCCGGTTACCACCTCCATCGTGCATGAGAATGATGTTGCCGCACTGGGTATCGTTCGGTTGGCAGGGTGGCAGGTGGTCGAGCACGCGAGCGGCGATTTGTTTTGGCGAGAGCGCGGGCTCGTCGTTCCAGTCCCGGGTGTCGATCTTGTTGCCGATAGTGATGTAGCCCATGCTTTGCGTAAGTTCGAGCGGCCGCACCTCATCTTCTGTATCTGGCTCCGCATCGACGGAGTACGGCGGACGGAACAACATGGCGCGAACGCCCAGGCGGCTGGCGAACAAGCGCTCGGTCAGGTTCAGCTCCACCTTCATGTAGCTGCTGCCAATCGAGCTGATATCGGGATGCGTAAAGGTATGGTTCCCGATTTCATGACCTTCGCGGTAGATGCGCTGGGTCAAACTGCTGAACTTCTCCGCCTGGATTCCGATCAGAAAGAATGTGCCCGGCACATGCTCGCGTTTGAGGACATCGAGAATCTTCGGGGTCCACTCCGGATCAGGACCGTCGTCGAAGGTCATAGCCAGCTGGTTCTTGCTGAAGCCATAGCGCGCCACACGATACGGCTCAGGCAGACTCTTGAAGGTTTCCCCGTCGATGAGTCCGGTCTGCTTGTCTATGGTCAGGTCGCGCTCGCCATCGGTAGGCCGCGCCTCGATGTGCAGGATTTCGCCGCTGCCCTCCATATCGACGTCCTGGCCGGGAGGAACGTCCTTCAACCGATCCGACGCATTCGCTTCTCCGGGCATATCCCACACCCGCCACAGGGAGCGGTCTTCCGCGCCCAGTCTCCACAGGGCGAAGGTCTGGATGCCGAGGGTCTGCGCGGCGCGCATCTGGTTCAGCGTAGTTACCGCATCCAGAAACCAGACATCGTGGCGAAAGTTATCGTCGTCGCGATAGCTGAAGTGCGGATTGAGCGCGTCGCCGTCAAAATCAACGTCTTCTTCGGAATCGCGCGCCCCGATCCAGGCTTCCTGCACGGAAACGGATTTGTCGGCCTCTCCGGGCGGAAGCTTGCCTGTCTTTGTTGTTGGCCGCTCGACCCAGTCGTACCCGTAGTTGCCGATGGCACAGATGAGCTTCTCTTTCGGAATCTCTTCGATCGCGGAGTCGAGGTTGTCCGTAAACCAATCCTGCGAGGCGACGGGGCCAGGGGTTCCGCCGGGGAAGTGTTCGTCGTAATTCATGATGACGACGCCATCCACGGCGGACGCAATCGCCTTGTAGTCATAATCCTGGTTGCGCACCTGGACACTCACGTACAGCTTCATCCCCTTGGCGTGTAGGTCAGACGAGAGTTCGTTCAGCAGAGCCACGTATCCGGGTTGCGCTTTCTTCGGGAAGGACTCGAAATCGATCATCAATCCGCGGAAATGATCGGAGGCAAGATAAATCCCGATCTGGCGTCGAAAATTGGCGCGTGCTACCGGATTGTTCAAGAAGTCACTGATCCTCGGAACAAAGTCGGCGCCGTCAAAGTTCTGCACCACCGGAAAGACTTCCATGTTGGTGTCTTCCGCCTTCAGAAACTGCATGACTTTGTCGTCGATGTGATGGACCGTTTGCCCCTGAACCACGTCAAACATCGTGTTCGTTTCCGGATCCGAGGCTTGCAGATGGCCGTCTGCACTGAGAACCTGCAGCCACGTCGGGAAGAGCAAGTCGATTTGGCGCGCATACTCGCGCAAGGAAGAAAAGCTGGCCGCGTCCCATGAAACGTAGAATGCGGCGCGAACCCCTTGCTCGGAGTTCAACGTGAGTTGGGAGGGGGCTTTGCGCGCCTGGTGGCGATGTCCGGCGCGGGCCACCGTGGCGAGACGGCGTTTCTCGCGCGCCTTCGCCTTTTCACTTTCCTTCAGAGCGTGGTAAGGACGCTTTTCCGAAAGCCACGAGAGATCGGGCAGAGGCTCGCTGCGCAAGGCACTGTATATGAAAAAGATCACCAGCAGGGACAGAGCCAGGGCGGCCACGTCAAAAACGGTCCGGATCCGCTTCCAGCGGGCTTGCAAGGGGTCGTAAAAAACCTGTTTTGCCATCTCGTTGTGGTCTCTTCATCCTAAGGTGCGGGCGGCAAGGGGTCAAACCGCCGCAGTTGGCTATTCGTCTTTCGCCATTCGCTAGCCTTCGCGGATCGACGGTCGCAGGGGTGCCCCGTCCTTGTCGCGTTTTCTGCGACAGGGCGGGGTTCTTGACAGCGCCACAGCGAACGACGCTTCTTTCCTTAGGGCACGGAAAATCGCCTGATTCGCGATATATTCCCAACGTGCTCCGCATGCTTCGCGAACATCGCAGGTTTTTTCTCGGGACCACTCTGGCTGCGCTCGCGTTGCGACTGTTTTTCTTCATGGCTTTCCCCACAGTCACGGATGACTCGCGCATTTACGCTGACCTCGCCACCAACTGGCTGCAGCACGGTATCTATGGCCAGACCCAACTGACACAAATTGTGCCAACCGACACGCGCATGCCCGGATACCCGGCGTTTTTGGCCGGAATCTTTTGGCTGTTTGGCTCCGGCAACTTTATGGCAGTACTACTGATGCAGACTCTGCTGGACCTGGCCACCTGCCTGGTCGTTGCCGACCTGGCGCGCCGCGTGGTTTCCGCCGGTGCAGCGAGAATGGCTTTTGTCTTGACGGCGCTGTGTCCATTTTTGGCGAACTACGCCGCTGCCGTGCTTACAGAAACTTTGGAAGTCTTTTTTACTGCGCTCGCTCTTGATTGCGCGGCCGCTGCGCTGAATCGGATAGGGGAAGGCGACCCGGGAGCACCCAGACTCTGGGCCACGACCGGCGCCGCGATTTCGGCCTGCATCCTACTACGCCCGGATGGCGGCATTCTCTTGGCTGCAGTCGCTTTTTATCTGATAGTCGCAGCTCCTAAGCGATACCCTGGTACAAAACCCAAACTTTTCCGCCGCAGAATCTTCGCTGCCCTCATCGTCACGGCATTCGCTCTCGCCCCCCTCGCTCCCTGGACGATCCGCAATTTTCGGACGCTCCATCACTTTCAGCCGTTGGCTCCGCGTTACGCCAATGAGACGGATGAACTGGTTCCCCGGGGCTTCAACCGATGGGTCAAAACCTGGATTGTCGACTACGTTTCAGTCGAGGAGATTTACTGGAACGTGCCGGGCGACAGGATTGATCCCGAGAAGTTGCCCTCGCGTGCCCTCGATAGCGCGCCCGAAAGAAATGCAACCCTGGCCGTCATCTCGGACTACAACCAGTCGCACGACATGACTCCGGAACTCGATGCGCGCTTCGGCAAGTTGGCTGCGGATCGCATTCGCGTCCATCCCATTCGCTATTATGTTCTGTTGCCCCTGCTGCGCATCGCGGACATGTGGCTGCGCCCCCGCACCGAGATCCTGCCTCCAGACCCGCGCTGGTGGGAATTCAATGATGACGCGAAGCAGTCGGCCATGGCGGTAGGCTTCGGATTGCTGAACCTGGCGTACGTGGCGGCCGCGCTGCTCGCCGTCGTTCGCCAGCGAAGGCGCGGACCGCCGCGAAATTCGCCGGGAATTCCGTCGGCAATTCGCTGGGCTGGATTGCTCGTCACTTTCGTGTTGCTTCGTTCGGCGTTTCTGGGAACGCTCGAGAATCCGGAACCTCGTTACACACTGGAATGCTATCCCGTCATCATCGTGCTGGCCTCGGCGTTCGTGGCAGGGAAATACGGCGAGCGCACGCCGGCAACCTGATTGCGCGGATTCTTGCAGAAGATTCGGCTTAGCTCAGCGGCGAGTCGGTCATGCGGAAACGGGTGCGGACGTGTTCGGAAAGCAATTCAACGGCTTCGCGATTGGCCACCGGATCGGCCTGTGCCAGGTATTTCATCGCTTCCACCAGCATCTTCTGGCCGTCCACATAGCGCGGGTCGGCGGTGCGCTCGCGCTTTCTGCGCGACAAATCCGGAGGAACCGTGATGGTAAAAACTTTGGCCATGTTTAACTTTCGGGGTTCTTCCGCAGTATATAGTCCCAGCCCGTCTTTTTCAGCTGGATTCTGTTGCATGCCGATTTGCTGCTTTTGGCAACCACCTACCCTTGAGTTGAGAGGACTTTAGTCTTCTTGGTGGTTTTCAGCTTAAAGATATCGTCTGAAAGTTTTTGATTGATGTGTATCTCCGAATACTTGGCAAGGCGGTAGTCGCCGCCCGGCTCAAACAATTGTTGCTGCACCGAAATTCCCCGCGCCGGATCGATCCAGAGAAGAATGCGCGCAATATTGTTTCGCAAAGCGGCGGATTTCGGAATCAGCTCCAGTTTTTCCGCGGCGATGCCGTTTACGGTTTCCGAGCCTGAGAATTTCACGTCATAAGATTTGAGCAGGTCGTGCCCGCTCCCGCCGAAACCGAGCACAAGATAGCTCTCGATGTCTCCGCGATTCTTGCTGGCGACATTGTATTCGTTGATCTGATCGATCTTGGGCTGGTACACCTGCACCTTGCCGCCGCTGTAGATGACGTACTTCCTGTCGGGTTCGGTGAATTCGGCCGACATCTGTATTTCGCCGCCTTCACGACGGAAATAAATCTTTCCCTTCTGGGTTTCGGCTTCGTTGATCACCTTCTGGTATTGGTCCGAGACCACGGTCGCCTCGGTGGTCTTGAAGTTTCGAGCGGCGGTATCCATCTGGCCAAGAACGCGATCGAGATCAGCCGATTCGCTCTGCGGCCGCGCGGCCGACGTCAAGAGCCAGCCGATGGCGAACGTCCCGAGCAAGAGCGCTTGCAATCTGTTTCTCATTGGATAACGGATAACACTGAAACTCCGAAACCTCGAACCTGCCATCTATTCTTTTTCCACCCAGACTTTATAACTCTGCGGATGTCCGGTACCGTCTGTTAGCGTCTCGTACCTGGTGATGCTCACGGCCCCCGAGATAGGTTCTATGATGCGCTCCAGTTGCCGGCGAACGTTTTCCCCCGACGCGGGGTTCACTGCCGAGGCCTGTATTTGATAGATGAATTCGCCCTTCTCGCCGGGGATGACAACCACGCCGGTAAGATGCGGATTGCGCTCGACCGGTTTGTCCTTGTAATTGATGAAGTGCGGCGAAACAAAAACAAAGATAAGGATCAGCGTGACCATGATGTCATAGTGCAGGCTGCCCCGCTCGTACGACCAGAGAATATATCCGCGGATTGTGCGCCACATCGCGCCCATTATAGAGACGTTGCCTTCTAGCACCGTCGAGGCCGTTTCAGATCGTTGCCAGTGTATTGGGGAATTCACGGGATGGCAAATGTCCCGTAGAGACGGGGCTTGCCCCGTCTCGGCCTGCAATATCTGCCACGCTGCAGGAGACACGTCAAGCCGCGCCTCTACGAGCCACTCGCCGGAATGCGGTCCGTGCCCATGTATGGCTGCAGCGCCTGCGGAATAAGCACGCTGCCGTCGGCTTGCTGATAGTTTTCCACGACGGCCACCCATGTGCGCCCCACCGCCAGCGCGCTGCCATTCAGCGTGTGTAGAAATTCAGTCTTGCTCTTGCCCTCGGGGCGGTAGCGAATATTCGCCCGCCGCGCCTGAAAACTTTCGAAGTTCGAGCATGAAGAAATTTCGCGAAACAGAATCTGCCCGGGCAGCCAGACTTCAATGTCATAAGTCTTCGCCGAAGAGAACCCAATGTCCGCGGTGCACAGCGTGACCACGCGATAGTGCAGGCCGAGTTTTTGCAGTACGGTTTCGGCGTTGTGCGTCAGCTTCTCGAGTTCGTCGTACGAAGCCTCGGGACGCGAGAACTTTACCAGTTCGACCTTTTGAAACTGGTGCTGGCGGATAATTCCGCGCACGTCTTTGCCGTACGATCCGGCCTCGCTGCGAAAACAGGGAGTATAGGCAGTCAGCGAAATCGGCAGGCGCGCCGCGTCCAGCACTTCATCTCGATAGAGGTTGGTCACCGGAACTTCGGCCGTCGGAATCAGCCAGAGATCCTTCTCGCCGTGGGGTACCCGAAACAAGTCTTGTGCAAACTTCGGCAATTGGCCTGTGCCATACATCGACTCGGAGTTCACCAGATACGGCGGAAGCACTTCCGTGTATCCGTGCTCACGGGTGTGCAGATCGAGCATGAAGTTGGCAAGGGCTCGCTCCAACCGCGCGCCCAGCGCCCAATAGACGACGAACCTCGCGCCCGACAATTTGGCGGCGCGCTCCAGGTCGAGGATCCCAAGTTGTTCGCCCAGCTCCCAGTGCGGCTTGGGCTTGAAGTCGAACTGCGGCGGCGTGCCCCAGCGGCGTGCTTCCACGTTATCTTCAGCGCTCTTCCCCGCCGGCACGCTATCGTGAGGAAGATTCGGAATGGAGGTCAGGATTTCGCGCAGGCGCGCCTCCTGTTCGGCCGCCTTTTTCTCGGACTCCTGAATCTGCTCGCGCAGTTCTTTGGTTTCGTTGATCTGCGCCGTGGCGTCCTGACCGCTTTTCTTAAGCTTGGCAATCTCCTCGGAGGCGCGGTTGCGGCGCGCCTGCAACGTTTCAGCCGCCGTGATGGCCTGCCGCCGCTCGGCGTCGATAGCACGAAAGTCTTTGAGAACTTCCGCCGCACTCATTCCGCGCTGCCGCAGCTTTTCTTCCACCAGAGCGAGGTTGTCGCGAACAAAATTCAGATCGAGCATTCTGCTTTAACTTTAGCTGAAAATTGCGTTTCCGTGCATGTGGACCGACTCCCGTGCGTAGGGACAGCCGCCCTCGGCTGTCCAGCCGGGCAACGCCCCGCATCCGTCTTAAGCGAGAAGGATAGTCAAACGAGAACTGCAGGCGAGTTGGCTCGCCCGCAAAGACGGTAGACGCTGTCCCTCTGTGGGCTCTGCGTTCTCCTGTAAACTAAACCGCAATGAGACTCCCCCGTCCTTTGTTCATAGCGCTGGTGTTGCTCGGTTCGATCCCCGCCGCATTCGCGTCCGCTTACAACGCCCGCCCCAAGCTTGTGGTCGTGATTGTGATTGACCAGTTCCGCGGCGATTATCTCGAACGCTATCGCGACCAGTTCGGCGACGGAGGCTTCCGCGTATTTCTAGACCGCGGCGCTTATTTCACCGACTGCAACTACGACTACGCCAACACCCGCACTGCCCCCGGACACGCCACCCTGTTCACCGGAAGCTACACCAGTGGACATGGCATCGTGGCCAACGAATGGTGGGATCCGCAGAAAAAGAAGCGGGTAACGTCGGTGGAAGACGACAGCACAAAACTTGTTGGCGTCGAGCGCTCAAGACCCGTCCAAGCAGAGCTTGGACGGGGCACCCCGGGTGCATCCCCGCACAACCTCTTGAGCGATACCCTCGGGGATGAATTGAAACTGGCCACGGGCGGCAAAGCCCGAGTCTTCGCACTCTCCTTGAAAGATCGTGCCGCCGTATTGCCCGCGGGGTTTTCCGGAGACGCGGCCTACTGGATCGACCAAAAAAGCGGCGACTGGATCACGTCCACGTACTACCGTCCCGATCTTCCCGAGTGGGTGCGTAATTTCAACGGCAGCCATCGCGCGCAGAAATACTGGAATCGCGAATGGAAGGATAGCGACGGAAGCGTCCTCGGCTCGACCGCACCGCGAAACGGAAGGAACAAAGCTGGCGAGCCTCTTGGCTTCTACGAGGTCATCGGCTCTACTCCGTTCGCCAATGACTACCAGTTTGAATTCGCCAAGGAACTGGTTTTGTACGAGAAACTGGGCGCAGGCACGGCCACAGACCTGCTAGTAATCAGCCTTTCGGCGAACGATATTCTCGGACATCAGGTTGGCCCCGACTCCCCGCAAATGCGCAGCATGGCACTCGAACTCGACCGGAGTCTGGCGGAGTTCTTCAACTTCCTCGGCCATCAGATCGGGATGGCCAATGTGTGGATGGCGCTTTCCGCCGACCACGGCATTGCGCCGCTGCCTGACTTCGCGAAAACTCTTCGTCTGCCCGCGGCCAACCTCGACGCGAAAGCCTTACGCGAGCAGATCAATTCCCTGCTCTCCAAAAAATACGCAAAGAAAGCCGACTACGTGTTGGATCTCGATTACCCGCTCGCCTGGCTGAACGAAGAAGCTTTTGCCGGAACCCCGGCCGGACACAAGGAATCCGATGCCGAAACCGATGCTGGCGAAGCCATGGTGCAAGCAGGGTTGGCCGGATACTTTGCCAAGTTGCGATTGGCTCGTGGAGAAGTTCCAGCCACCGACATCGGCCGCCGCTACGCCCACAGCTACTCGCCCGAAGGCGGATGGTATGTGATCGGAATTCCCAGTCCGTTTCAGGTCGGAATCACAAAGGGTACCGACCACGCGACGCCTTTCTCGTACGATACCCATGTGCCGCTTGCTTTTTATGGACTCGCCTTTCAACCGGGAATCTACCGGACGCACGCCGAACCCGTCGACCTCGCGGTAACACTGGCCTCGCTGCTTGGTATCAACGCTCCCGCAAAAGCTACTGGTAGAGTGCTGACCGAAGCCCTGCAGCCTCCTCATCGTTCCGCAACCATCCCTGCGGCGCCGCTCTCCGCCCCCGCTGCACCGCCCGCCGGGGGCGCCCAATGACGCCCATCGGCAACCCGGACTTGCGCGTCAGCTTCGCCGGCATCGAACTGAAGAATCCGATCATCGCCGCTTCCGGCACCTTTGGCTATGGCATCGAGTTCGAAGACATCGTGCATCTGGACCGGCTCGGTGGATTGGTCGTCAAGGGCCTCTCCAAAGAACCGATGACCGGAAATCCGCCGCCGCGCCTCTATGAGACCGCCGCCGGAATGCTGAATGCCATCGGCCTGCAGAATATCGGAGCGCCCGCCTTCCTAGAGGAGAAGCTTCCCGGGTTGCGGGAGAAGAAAAATGTGGTCGTGTTTGCCAATGTCTTTGGCTACACCCGGGCCGATTACGAGCGGACGATCGAAATCCTCAATCAGGGCGAGGGCATCGCGGCGTATGAAATCAACGTGTCGTGTCCGAACACAGCCCACGGCGGCATTCAGTTCGGCAGCGATCCGATGTTGCTCGATGAGGTGGTGCGCACAGCCAAGCGGGTTGCAGCGCGCCCCATCATCGTCAAGCTCTCACCCAACGTCACCTCAATCGCGCAGATGGCGTATGTAGCCCAGGAAGCGGGTGCCGACGCCATCTCGCTGGTGAATACATTTCTGGCTATGGCGATCGATGCCGAAACACGCCGCCCCAGAATTGCCAATGTAACTGCCGGACTCTCCGGCCCCGCCATCAAGCCCATTGCCTTGCGCATGGTCTATGACGTAGCGCATGCGGTGAAAATTCCGGTAATCGGTATGGGCGGAATCACTACTCCGGTGGACGTAGTGGAATTCATGCTGGCAGGAGCGAGCGCTGTGCAGGTGGGAACCGCCAGCTACTTTGATCCTGTCGCGACCGAAATGCTAGCGGAGGATCTAACCAGCTATTGCCGTGAACATCGCATCGAACGCCTAAGGGATCTAACCGGCGGCTTGCTGACTGACTGATAGATCGCAGCCTGTTTCCCCCTTGTCATCCTGCGCGAAGTGAAGGCCCTGCTTTCTTGTCAGCGCACCAGACAGCAGGTCCTTCACTTCTGGGATGACAAGTTAGAGGAGTCTGCTTTTACCGTCCGCTCGCGTGCCAGATCGATCCGGGCGACTGATAATTCATCCCTTCGCCCCACACCACGTGCGTATCTCCGTGGTTGTCGATGGCCATTCCGAAATAGTCGCCGAAAGGAAAACGGAAGCCTTCCTCACCGATGTAACGATACCAGGGGACGTAGCCCGAGACGCGAGTCTCTTCTCCCCATGTCGCTCCACCGTTGCTTGAACTCCGATAGTAAGTGTTCCACAAAGGAGAGTTGCGCTGGTCCATCCATGCGATGCGAACGTCGCCAGCGTTCCCGGCCACGATCGCTGGGAAAGCATGTTCCACCCCCACCCCAGCGGACGAAACGCTGACCCCCGGCAACCAGCTCTCGCCGCCGTTGGTCGATGACGAAAAATATATGCGCTGGGGCCCCAGGGCCGAGTTGCCCGCGCTCCAGAGCGCGTAAAGCGCTCCGGCGGCGTCCGACGTCAGCGCGACCTGCGCGCCCAGATATGCCTCGCTGCATTCTGCATCCTTGCAACCCGGCGCGGCCGATGAAACGTCAAGCAAAGTCGCGCTCCACACCTTTCCCGCGTCGACGGACTTCGCCACGTACAAGTTCA
>OBLW0100003137.1_pt1 | contig 12993 bp, 14 predicted proteins | sample 1520161 | NCBI WGS metagenome assembly OBLW01 (sample SAMEA3539309, study PRJEB22396) | soil metagenome | biome: tundra; feature: field; material: soil | place: USA | collected 2010-05 | depth 0.15 m
CCTCGAACATCTGCACGAATCAGGCGCTTGTGGCGCTGATGGCGACGATTTTTCTGACTGTCTATGGGAAAGAGGGCATTCGCGAACTGGCGGAGCACAACCTGGCGAAAGCAGCATATGCGGCCGATGTGCTGGCGGCGCAACCGGGGGCAAAGCTGCTGTTCACCGGCGCACCGCGCTTCCATGAGTTTGTTTTGGAAACGGCGGAAACGCCCGCGCTGTGGAGCAAGCGTCTGCTTGAAGAGAAGATCGTGGGCGGTATTGAATTGAGCCGCTGGTATCCCGAGTTAGGCAATGCGACGCTGTGGTGTGCGACTGAAGTGGTGACCCGCGAGCAGATCGACGCGGCGGCGCGGGTGCTGGCGGCGGGGCTTGTGGAGGCGTGAAGACGAACGGACGCGGGTGGGGCTTTCGAGACATGAAGATGTCCGAAGGGCACAAGTCCGAAGATCTCGACGCATGGCAGCGGCAATGAAAAAAACGCGTAAGCGAGGCCTGTTCCTGTTTGTTCTCATTTCAGGATTGCTTTATTGGGGGGCCGGCTCTTTCCTTGTCATGGCTGGCTTAGGAGTACTAACCCATCACTGGGCAATCGGACTCAGAGAAACTGCTCTTGTTACGTTTCCGGCGGGGTTATTGTATGGAGTCTCGCAATGGTACTTGAATGAAAGGCGTTTCCGGAAGCTCTTGAAGTTGAAGTTTCGCGAACCGAAAATCGGTGAACAAACTAGCAGTTTGAACAGAGGTATGAAGAATGGCAGTGGCAACTGAGAATTCCGGTCCGAAGACAGTCGGCAAGGTTCGGGCGCACGAAACACAGAATGAGGGGCTGGCGTTTGAGAAGTCGTTGTAGAGGAAGGTCCTTGTAACAGGGCACGACTTTAGTCGTGCCGAAGAGACGATAAAAAGGAGTAGGCTTTAGCCCCTGCTATGGCGCGACCCGGACGCAATGCTTCTCCCGAGGATATTCTGCGGCCAGCTCGCACCTTTTTCGTGACCACGAAGACGAGCATGGGTCGCCGCCTGTTGCAGTCGGAAAGGAATGCGCGACTTTTGATCGATGTTCTACGTTCTCTTGTTGCGGAACAGATGTTTGAGCTACATGATTTCGTCATCATGCCCGATCATGTGCATCTGCTTTTGACGGTTGGCGAGGGAATGACCGTTGAGAAGGCGATGCAGTTATTAAAGGGCAGGTTTTCATACCAGCTGTCACACGAGTGCGGCTACAAGGGCGAGGTTTGGCAGCGCGGTTTCTCGGAAGCTTAGTTGATGAACCAAGCGAGTTTTGAAACGCATCGCAACTATATCGCGGAGAACCCGGTGAAGGCGGGGTTGGTGACGGCGGCGGGAGATTATCTATATTGCTACGAGTCGTTGAAGCGAAAGAAGGCGGCGATGCGGGCGGAAGAGTCTCGATGAGCTTGGCAGGGGCTAAAGCCCCAGGGTCTTGGTAAGGAGATTGCGGCACGACTAAAGTCGTGCGCTGTTACAAAGCCAGCGCGACAGTGCAAATGCGGTGGTTCGATGATTGCGCGAGCAAGAGATGTGTGCGGCGGAAATTCGATGCAGGTGAAGTTGGAGGCGATGTAGATGGCGACGACGGAAACGATTGAGCGCAAGACCACAGGCAAGGTTCGTCCGCACCAGACGCAGAACGAGGCACTCCTGTTTGAGAAGTCGTCGCCGGGAAAGCGCGGCTACAAACTGCCGCCGCTGGATGTGCCTGCGGTGGATGCCGGGAAGCTGCTGGGCGCCGCAAGGCGCGATAAAGCAGCGGAGCTGCCGGAGCTGAGTGAGATTGAGATCATTCGCCACTTCACTCGGCTGTCGACGTGGAACTACGCGATTGATCTGGGCATGTATCCGCTGGGCTCGTGCACGATGAAGTACAACCCGCGAGTGAATGAATTTGTGGCGCGGATTGAGGGGCTTGCGGAGGCGCATCCTTACCGGCCCGAATCGCTGGCGCAGGGGGTGCTTGAGATCATCGACCTGCTGCAGCGCTGCCTGCTCGACATCACCGGCATGGAGGCGATTACGCTGCAACCGGCTGCCGGGGCGCATGGGGAGTTTACGGGCATCTTGCTGGTGCGCGCGTGGCATGAGTCGCAGGGGAATGCGAGGCGCAAGATTCTTATTCCCGACTCGGCGCATGGGACGAATCCGGCGACTGCAGCGATTTGCGGGTATGCGGTCGAGAATTTGAAATCAAACGCGGACGGGGGAATCGATCTGGAGGCGCTGGAACGGCAGATTGACGGAGAGACTGCGGCTCTCATGCTGACCAACCCGTCAACCCTCGGCGTATTCGAGAACGAGATTCACAAGATTGCGGACCTGCTCCACGCGAAAGGCGCGCTGCTGTATATGGACGGCGCGAACATGAACGCGCTGGTGGGCAAGGTGCGGCCCGGCGACTTCGGCGTGGACGTGATGCACCTGAACCTGCATAAGACGTTTTCGACGCCGCACGGCGGGGGTGGGCCGGGATCGGGACCGGTGGCCTGCAAGGCGTTCCTGGAACCGTTTTTGCCGACGCCGGTGCTGGTGCGAAAAGCAGGGATCAGCCACCCCAACGAGCACAAATCGCTCGTCGGGGACCCCGGCAGGGATCAGGGATCAGCCACCCCAACGAGCACAAATCGCTCGTCGGGGACCCCGGTAGGGATCAGGGACGCAGAGGCCGCAGGTCCTGAAGCGGCCTACCAGTTGGGCTGGAACTATGACCGGCCGCAGTCGGTGGGGCGGGTTCGGGCGTTTTACGGGAATACGGGCATGTTCATCCGGGCGCTGGCGTACATCCTGGCCAACGGGCCGGACGGGCTGCGGCAAACCACGGAAGACGCAGTGCTGAACGCGAACTACATCCGCAAAAAACTCGAAGACCTGTACGAGCTGCCGTACAAGACGCCATCGATGCACGAGGTGGTTTTCTCTGACAAGAAGCAGGCGGCCAAAGGCGTGAAGACGGGCGATATCGCCAAGCGGCTGATTGACTACGGGTTCCATCCTTACACAGTCAGCTTTCCGCTGATTGTGCACGGGGCGATGATGATCGAACCGACGGAAAGCGAGTCGCTCGAGGAACTGGACCTGTTTGTGGAGGCCATGCGCTCGATTGCCAAAGAGGTCGAGGAGAACCCGGAGCTGGTAAAGACCGCCCCGCACTCGACGCGCGTGTCGCGCCTGGACGAGGTGCAGGCGGCACGGAAACCGATCCTGCGCTGGCGGCCTTCGGCAGAGTAACGCCGCGAGGCGGCGATGCGAAGGCCAACGCAGGCCAGTTTGGAAGGCGCCTTTCGTGTTTCGGATCGCCTAGAAAATAGCCTGCCGGGATAGGACCGAGTCTTATGGCTACCGGGTTGCGCCCGTTCGCTACATTCTCGCCACAGGTATCCGGCTGCAGTGGACAGAGGCTCGCCGGCGATCGCGGTGCAGCGGCGGCCGCAAGACCCAGCGTCTTGGGCAGGTTTGCGGCTGTATTCTCCCAACGTCGATCGCGACTTGAACGTTACCTGCGGGTGGGGCTATATCCCAATTTCACTTGTGCTTGCACTCAGGGCAATTTGATAATTGTTGGCCCAAGGGTAGTTATTTTACCCCGAACCTGACGAATTGCAATGCGACAGGCGCCCAGATTCAGACCTATGTTCGCGGCCTCGGATACCCTTATTCAGGTGGCTTGATTGCAACCACGAAATGGTGCCTGGCGAGCGCAACCAAGCCGACCACCTGGGCAACCTGCAGTACAGCCACAGCTAACGCGCCTGGCAATCAGGTCCAGGTGCAAGTACAATATTCCTTTCCACTTGGCGTACCATTCGTAAATATCGGGAACCTCAGCGTGAGCAGCACATCCCAAATGGTGATCGCACAATAGGCGCAGCGTCCTTCAGGGCGGCGAGGGAAAATGGGACCAAGAAAGCGCAGGGTTTACAACAGGGCTCGCGAAGACTCTCTGAGCCTGGACGTTGTTGTCGTTGACACCACAGCTGAGCCGCTGAAGAAACTGATCGAAGATCTTGCAGTTGAAGGCGGCACCGGGATCTGGCTGACGCCCTACCGAGGTATTCCTTCGGCACCGGGGCTCCCGCCTTTCGATGTAGTTTATTTGGACGAAGATCAGCGAGTCGCACAGGAAGTGGAGTCGTATCCCAGCCCCGAGGTCAAAGCCTTAAACGCTCATGCTGCCAGTGCGCTGGTTTTGCCGGCGCGCACGGTATTTGCTTCTCGCACCCGGACCGGAGATCAACTGGAGTTTTGTCTCGCCGAGGATGCTTTAGAGCCGGGGTCGCCGAACAATCGTCGTGTCCCTTCGTCCTCGCCAGAAGCACACTCCCATCAACTGCAGGACGCAATTCAGAAGCTGGATAAGCCGACGGAATCTCAGAACCCCAAAAGTGGATCGCTGGGGGCGCGGTTTCTGCGCTGGCTGAGTGGTGAACCGGAGAGTCGCCGGAGAGGCGAACGGCATCCTTTGCCGGGTTTGGTCGCCTACCATTGGACCGGCGGCGCTCCGAAAGCCTACAAGATCGGAGACATCAGCCATTCCGGGTTTTATCTCATCACCGAAGATCGTCCTTTCCCCGGAACCATCGTTCTGATGACGCTGCAAATTGCTAGCTCTGGCGGAGAGAAACCGGAGGACTCGATTGCCGTGCGCACACAGGTCGTGCGATGGGGTGATGACGGCGTGGGATTTGCGTTCGTCTTCTCAATGCCTGTGAAAAGCGGAAAAACTTCGCCCGAGAATGGGGCCGACAAAAAGACGCTGGAAGAATTCCTCAAGCGATTGAATCTGCTGATGTTATAGAAGATCTGGCAATCGGCGCGCGCTGGCGGTCCAAATCCAATAAGACACATGCCAGTTTTCTTCGAGGCGCGCAGCATGCGCGGTCCCTGGACCGCTGTCCAGGCGTTGGGGTCACCAACCCGGTGTTACCAATTGGAGAAGCCAAAACCGAAATTTCCATTGCATACCGTCTTGAGGAACATGGATAATCAGTGTCCCCCAAGGATTATTGCAGGGTCGGGCCCTTTTTCACACTGCAGTCGGAGTTGAGAAACAGGCGTTGCGCCCGAGTCGATTTGGCGCCGCCGCATGCGGGTTTGGAAGGTAAAGCGCTAAACCAAAGTGCATCGGCAGAGACGCGCTCAACTCCGCGGGGAAGTTCAAAGCTGCACGGGAACCCTGGATTTGCCATGGATGGGAGCCGGTTCCGAGAGGCGCGCAAGGAGCGACGTATGCTGAGAATCCTGAAGAGCGAAAACGGACAAGTACTGGTTTTCACGGTCTTGTGGATGTCCCTGCTGATGGGCTGTGTTGCGATGGCGGTGGATGTCGGCATGATGTTCCGGGCCAAGAGGAGCGTGCAGACCGCAGCCGACGCCGCCGCCTTTGCTGGAGCTCTGGATTACCTGTATCGAGCATCGACCACCTCCGCAGTGGCCGTGGGCAAAGCGGCTTCCGCAGCGAATGGGTACACGGACGGAACCAACGGAGTCGTGGTCACGATCAACCCTCCTCCGGTCAACGGCCCCAATGCGGGCGCAACCGGATATGTAGAAGCCATTATCACCGAGCCGAATCCAACGGTTTTCATGAGCCGGTTCTTCGGCGCAAGCTTCACAATCGGCGCCAGGGGGGTAGCAGGGCCGCCGGGACCGAGCACGGCATGCGTCTATATTCTGAACCCGACAGCATCCCAGGCAATGGAACTGCAAGGATCGTTTACCGTGTCTGCGCCAAATTGCGGCATTGTGGTGGACTCGAACGATCCTGATGGGCTTGATTTCACGGGGGCGGGAGGCTCACTGACCGCCGGATCGGTTTCTGTGGTTGGCGGGGCCGGCGGGCACACGGGTGACAGCACTCCGGCACCTATCACAGGAGCGTCGCCAGTCAGCGATCCTCTGCAGCTCACGGGACCGACGCCCGGCAATGGCGGTTGCAGCGCGGGCGGGGATGGATTCAGCGGCGAAACGGGCACTACCGATACGACGACAACCTCGCTAAGCGGTCCGGTTGCCGGCCCGGGGGGAGCGGGCAAGGCCGTTTGCTACACAAAAGCGGTCAATTTGAGCAATGTGACACTAGGTGCGGGGATTTACGTCTTTGAGAACGGCGTGACGACGAATGGCACGATCACCTCGGGTGCGGGCGGCACGACACTGGACATTTATAGCGGGTCATTTAGCGTTAACTCGGGCACAGTGCTGTCCCTCGTCGCGCCTCAGGATCCGCCGGGGAATAAGACGGCCTATCAAACGAACGGAATTGCCCTGATGGAGCCGTCTACAAATTCCAGCCAGATTACGATTCAGAAGGGCAATGCCACGGGGAATCTTACCGGGATTATCTACGCGCCCGCTGCCGAGTTATACCTGCAGGACAGCGGCGGTGGCCTCGGGATCACAATGACCACCGATTTGATCGTCAACACGCTCTACGACAAGACCGCGACTCTGACGATTAACAGCTACAGCCAGACGTATCCGACATCAACCCCGCTGAATTCCATTACGCTGGTGGAGTAGGAGACCGCGATGACGAACAAAATGCTCTTCCATCGGGGTTGGATGAAGGGCGATCGAGAGGGTGAGGCGGGCCAGGCTCTGGTTGAGCTTGCGCTGTCGATGTCCGTCCTTTCCCTGGTTCTGCTGGGCGCAGTTGAGTTTGGCAGGATGGCTTACGTTTCCATCGAAGTCACCAACGCGGCCAGGGCAGGGGTAGGATTTGGTTCGCTGAGCAACTCAAACGCGTCGAACCTGCCCGGGATCCAGAACGCCGCCAATGCCGAAGCGGCCAACCTCCAGTTGGGAACCACGACCGCTGTAGTGACGGGGATCTGCTCCAACGGGAACGCCTGCACCGGAACGGGTGGCAAATGCCAGTCGACGGACTGTTCCACAAGTCAAATTGAGGGGATACTGACGGTGCAGACACAAACGACCTTCAACCCCGTGATCCACGCGCCAGGGTTTGGGGGATCTTTCACCCTCTATGGCTACGCGCAACAGAAGGTGTCGCCGTGACGGGACTGCGGTTCGGAAGGGAATGCAAGCGAATGTTCCAAATCGGAGGAACCCCGGGCAGTTTTCGGCTTTGGCGGTCGTCGAACCGCGAAGGGATGCTGGCGGGCTGCCGCAGCGAGAACGGCCAGACGATCGTTGAACTGTCGTTGTGCTTCAGCATCCTGCTTTCAGCGGTGTTTGGCATCATTTATTTTTGTTTTGCGCTCTATTCGTATAACTACGTGAGTGAGGCCTCGCGGGAGGCGACGCGGTGGGCGATGGTCCGCGGCTCCAAGTCCTGCACATACAACTCGAACCTCTCCTTTTGCAATGCCACGGCGCCCCAGATCACGACCTATGTGAAAGGTCTCGGGGGCGTCGATCCATCTCAGCTGACGGTGACCCCTCAATGGTGCGCTGCGGTTTCTGGCGCGCCGGGCACCTGGGCGGCGTGCGCTGCGGGCACGGCCAACACCCCTGGCAATGAGGTGCAGGTACAGGTGCAATACAACTTTCCGCTGGATGTTCCCTTTTGGCGGAGCTCGTTTCTTACGGTGACCAGTACCTCCACGATGGTGATCTCTCAGTAGAGGTTGTTTTGAGGTAGATGCTGCAGGGTTATAGCGAGCCCTGGCTCAGGTCTTTTGTCCGGGGATTCCAACAGTTCCGGCCTGTCTCGCACTTCCTTCCTACCCCGTATCCTTTGTGACGCCTTTTCCTTTTTTTCCGAAGTTTCCTTGCTTTGCCCCGGCTCGCCTTCAGCCTAGACTCTTCAGGTATGGCCACCATCTCCAATCTCAGCCTCGATACGGGTCTGCCTGCCAATGTAGACGCTGAAAAGACGATTCTCGGCGCGATTCTGCTGGACAATGCCGCTCACTCCGAAGCTGCCGAAAAGCTGGAGTCAGAAGACTTTTCGCTCGACTCGCACAAGCGCATCTTCCTGCGCATGACCGAGCTGATGAACGCACAGCGCGCTGTGGACATTGTGACCCTGGCCAACGAGCTCTCCCGCTACAAGGAAATTGAGTCGGTGGGCGGCGTGGCGTACCTGGCCTCGTTGACTGAAGGTTTGCCGCTGCGGCCGGTGATTGAGGAATACATCCGGATCGTCAAGGACAAGAGCCTGCTGCGGCGGCTGATGATGATCTGTTCAGCGGCAATTGCGCGCGCAGCGGACCAGAGCGAGACAGCCCTGGAAGTGTTGGGCGCGGCTGAGACGGAACTGCTGCAAGCCAGCGAGAGAGGCATCACCCACGGCCTGCAGCCACTCGACCAGATTGTGGCGAATTCGTTTGGCACCATCGACAATCTCTACAAGGAAAGCCGGGAGGTGACCGGGCTGAGGACCTGGTACGACGACCTGGACCGGTTGACCAGCGGGCTGCAGAAAGGGGAGCTGATTATCATCGCGGCGCGCCCTTCGATGGGAAAGACGGCGTTGGCGATCAATCTTGCGCAGAACGCAGCCATCCGGGGCAAAGCAAAGGTCGCAATTTTCAGCCTTGAAATGAGCAAGGAGTCGCTGCTGCGGCGCATGCTGGCTTCGCAGGCCGGGGTTGACCAACGGAAGCTGCAAACCGGCTTCCTCGGCAAAGACGACGAGGGCAAGCTGCGGCACGCCCTCGAGCAATTGGTCGAGTCGCATATATTCATCGATGACACAGCGGGAAGCTCGCTGGCCGAGATGCGCGCCAAGGCGAGGCGGCTGCGGCAGACTGCGGGCGGCCTGGACCTGGTGGTGGTGGACTATCTCCAACTGATGTCGGCCACCCTGCCCTCGGCCGGCGGCAAGAGGTACGAGAATCGCACCCAGGAGGTGTCAGCGATCTCGCGGGGGCTGAAGGCGCTGGCCAAGGAACTGGATGTGCCGGTGGTGGCGCTCTCGCAGCTCAGCCGCGCGAGCGAGCGGCGCGGGGAAGATAAGCGGCCCATGCTGAGCGACTTGCGGGAATCCGGCTCCATTGAACAGGATGCCGATGTCGTGGCTTTCATTCACCGCGAGGCGTATTACAACCGCAGTGAGGAAATGTCGGAGGCTGACAAGGCCAAGTCGGAGATCATTGTTGCCAAACAGCGCAACGGGCCTACGGACACGATCCAGCTCTACTTCAACTCGAGCCTGACGCGATTTGACGCTGTCGACACGGGGCACGGGCCGTAAGCTTCATGTTTCGTTAAGGATGAGGGCCACGCGGCCGGTGATCAGGTCGTTGGGAGTCTCGTCGGGGGCAGTCTCGACGAGCTCCACATGAAAAGGCGACGTTGTGCGGGCGGAGAACGAGGCGGTCGGCGAGGAATTCGACATAGCGCAGCTTCAGGTGACCCCGATCGCGCACCGCGTAGAGCGTGAGCCGGCGGGAGCGGTAGGGCACGAGCGAGTTGTAATGGCGATCGATGATGACCAGGGCTTCCGGCAGGACAATAGGGTCCATTGGCAGGGCATCGGCAGGCGGGATGCGGACGGCGACGAATCGCTGCCAGCCGCGGCGCACTGCCGTGGTCCGTGCGCGGATCGGACGGAACAAGCCGGGAGGCAAATGAAGGATGGACTGCGCGGTCGCGGGCCGGATGAACGGCTCGAACAATGCGGCCCCGTGAGAAACGACGGGAATGGGGCTGATCTCTCCATCAGCGGGACGCTCTGCATCGAGTTTCGAGGGCAGCAGATCGCCGGCGGCGATGTGCTGCGCGGTCAGGATGCGGTCCATTGCCCGCAGGGAAAGCTGTCCTTTATTGTGGAGAAAATTGGACAGATGAGACTGGCCAAAGCCCGTTTCCCGTGAAAGAAGAGAGACACTCAACGTGCCCCGTTGAATTCTACGGACCAATTCCAGGCGAAGATGCTCATGCATCTGGGTAAGATTCATGTGTGGAAAGTCCGCCGCCAGAAATGGAGAAAAGCGCTCTCCATTCGCTTCCAGCAATACGATTTGCGCGGATTCTCCAGCATATTTACGTGTTTGGCCTGTGCATGCGGGCGCGGGGGAGTAATTATGCCGGGATCGATTGACGCAAAGTAGCCCAACCTTTAGATTGGCATTACTTTATCTCGCACTTGCTGTGGAAAATTCTCGAGGAAACGCTTCGTTGGCGCAACCTTACGAGGGTTGTAGTACGCCCTCATCGGTAACCATCGAAGATTCTCGATTGGCGTGTAAATCCATACCAATCATCCACTTCTGGCGGCGCTCTACAGAAAGCGTCCAAGGCAGGCTGTGCGAGAGATTTTCCAGAATCTGCGCGCAATGAACATGACAAAGAACGAGAGAACACGGATGGCGATCTCTCATCGGGACATCAGAATCCTGAGTAGCCTTGCCTGGTTCTCGTTACCCCGCCACAGCAAAATAAGCCGACAAAAGCGGCGGGTGATAGGGCTTTTACGGAGAATCCGTCATGGAAACGCGCGTGCAATTGAAGATTTGCGAGGGGTGTGGTTGTCTTTGGTACCGGCCACAGGAGCAACATGAGATTGTTTACTGCAAGCAATGTGAAACGAAACTAAAGGCCTTTCCGTCACCGGAGAGCCGAAAACGACGCGGGCGTCCGGGCGGGAACCCGTTGATCAAGATTTGGGCAACGGCTGAGGCAGCCGGAGGTGCGGCATGAGTGCAGCACTCCAGTTGCCCATGGTTTGGGGAGTGGGCGGGCCGAATGGCGCCTTCTCGGTACATGCCGTCTCAGAGCAGGAAAGGCCTGCAGCAAGGCCCTGGGAGCGACCTGCTCCAGTACCTGCTCCAGCGTCGCCGGAGAAGTCGCCGGTTGTCAGTCTGGCGTTCTATCGCAAGCATACCGAGAAGATGCTACGGCGTTATCTCTATGCCTCAATGCAGGTGGGCCGAGCGCCATCAATCCTGGGCGATCCGGTGGGGCGGGGATGGGTGTCAAGCCGGCCGGTCCGCACATTCGAGGATGCGGTGATCTTTGTCCTCGATGTGGAGAAGTGCCTGAATCAGCTGGGACCGCTAGACCGTAAGATGTTGAGCAGAATCGTTCTGCAGGAATACACGCAGGCCGAGACGGCAACCTTGTTGGGGATGAGCGTTCGCACCGTTTGCTACAGATTTCCGCAGGCGGTGGATCGATTGACCGAAAAGCTGCTGCAAGCCGGGATTCTCGTTCTACCGCATTGATAACGTTCCGGGCCGTGTAGCAGGAGGGGAGCGCTCAGGCGCTTCCCTTTTGCTCTATGCGGCGAAACTGGATGCCTTTCCGAGCGGGAATCACTTAGTGCATCGCTCCGGCGCCGGCACCCTGGCCGGGGCGGTTCTTACTCAGCAGGAAGGCGAGCAGAATGAGGGCTGTCGACATCCAGGAGAGTTCCATGTAGACATCCTGATAGCCCTGCATTTGCGCCTGCTGATTCAGTTGGTTGTAGATGGAGGCGATGGCCAGGCCTTTGCTGTTAGGGTCGCCGAAGGTGCTGCCGAAAAGACCTGACAGGGCGTTGACGTGCTGCTGGTAGGCGATGGAGGCCGAGGTCATGGCGCTTTGCAGATGCTGCTGATGCCACATGGCGCGGCTTGTGACCTGCGCATTGGTGACGGCAATCAGGATGCTGCCGCCGATGTTGCGCGCAAAGTTGATGAGGCCGGCTACCTGATTGCTTTCTTCCCGAGGCATGCCGACATACGCCGCATTGGTGATGGAGATGAAACAGAAGGGCAGGGGCAGCATCTGTACGACGCGGAGCCACGATGCCTGGGCGAAGGTCATTTGCAACGTAGTGACCTCGGCAGCGATGCGGAACGTGAAGACGAACATGATGAATCCGCAGACGGCCAGCGTGCGCGCGGATATTTTGCCGGTGGCGAAGCCGGCCAGAGGCATCATGATGAGCAAAGCTATACCGCCCGCGGTGAGGGCGAGCCCGGCAGTGGTTGCGGTGTACCCGAGTAGCTGCTGCATGAACTGCGGCTGGAGAACGGTGTTGGCATTCAGCACGCCGCCCACCAGCATCATGAGAAAACAACAGATCGCAAAGTTCTTAAAGCGGAAAAGCTTGAGGTTGATGAGGGGGCTTTTTTGTCGCCACTCCCACACGACAAGGCCGATCATGCCGCCGACGAATAAAACGCAGAAGAAGCGGATGAAGTTGGAAGAGAACCAATCGTTTTCCTCACCCTTGTCGAGCATGATCTGCAGGCCGCCCATCGCAATGGTGAGGAAGGCAAGACCCATGTAATCCATGTTGCGCAGCTTGGAGGGGTCGGCCTTGATCCACGGCGGATCGTCGACCAGGCGCGTGACCAGGATGAAAGCAAGGATGCCGACCGGGATGTTGATGAAGAAAATCCATCGCCAGGAAAAGTTGTCGGTGATCCATCCGCCGAGGGTTGGGCCGATGGAGGGTGCGAGCACGGCCACAAGACCGTAGAGCGCGAAAGCCTGTCCGCGCTTTTGGGGCTCGAATGAGTCGGCCATAATCGCCTGGGCCATGGGCTGCATACCGCCGCCGCCGGCTCCCTGGATGACGCGGAAGACGAGGAGCATGGGCAGCGTGGGCGCAGCGCCACAGAGGAAACTGGCGATGGTAAAGACCGTGATGCAAAAGACGAAGAAGTTGCGCCGGCCCATGAGGCTGGAGGCCCATCCGCCCAGCGGCAGAACGATGGCGTTCGATACGAGATAGCTGGTCAGTACCCATGTTCCCTCATCGGTGCTGGCTCCGAGGCTGCCGGCGATATGGGGCAGGGCAACGTTGGCGATGGACGTGTCGAGCACCTCCATAAAGGCCGCGAGCGCCACGGTCATGGCAATCAGCCAGGGATTGACGCGCGGCTTCCATTGCGCAGACGGCACCGCAGGATTCGGATTGTCCACCGTAATGGTCGACCTGCCCATCGCAGTCGCAGGTAGGGATTTCGTATCGGCCAAAAAACTGCTCTCCTTAAATCGTCTTCACTGCGTCTGGCGGGTCGGGGAAACTAGATCGGAAGAGCGTCGTGTAGGGAAAGAGTGTAGATCTCGGTG
>OBLW0100003138.1_pt1 | contig 12992 bp, 4 predicted proteins | sample 1520161 | NCBI WGS metagenome assembly OBLW01 (sample SAMEA3539309, study PRJEB22396) | soil metagenome | biome: tundra; feature: field; material: soil | place: USA | collected 2010-05 | depth 0.15 m
ATAGCGATCCTTGTCCCAGGTCATGCCGCTCCATGTGCCGTCGGCGCCGCCCCAGTACTGCCAATCCTGCACGATGTAATCGAGAGGAAACTGCGCATTGCGGAAGTTGCGCACGACTTCGATGAGCCGGTCCTGCGTCTTATAGCGCTCCTTGCTCATGAACAGGCCGTAGGTCTGGCGCGCGAACATGGGCGCCTGCCCGGTCAGCTTGCGATAGCCGGCGATGACGCCGTCCATATCGTCCGCAGCCACGAGATAATAATCCACGCCTGCCGGCGCGCTCTCGGCCCAGAACAACGCACCCTCGGCCGAGTCCTTGTAGATCGACTTCGAGTAAATGTCCCAGAGAATGCCGTAGCGGCGCGTCGAGATCAGCATCGGCACCACCGAGCCGATATTGGTCTGCACCAGAAGAACCTCCTGGCTGCGATAGTCCATGTAGGAGTCATTGTATTGACCCAGACCGTAGAGCGACTCGTCCGGCGCGAGCGTGAAACTCTGCTTCACCTCGTAGGTGGGCTCGCCGGAGATTGTGACCTCCTTCAGCTCCGCCGGCTTCTCCGCGCGCTCGCGCGTAATCTCCGCGCCATCGGGCTTCACAAACGTCAATGCGCCTGTCTGCTTGTCGATGACAACAGTCAGTTCAGCCGAAGCGACGATCAACTGCCCAGGCTTCTCGTCAACGCGTAACGAAATCGCTTCCGGATGAACAATGACTGCAAGACTGGGTTGTATCGTGTGGACCGGTCCCAGCGTGGTGTTGACGCGCACGATGCGGGGGCCGTAGAAGAGCACGTTCTTTACGGCCTGCCCCACGCATACCTGAACCCCGTTTTGTAATTGGGTCCAGGCAAAGGCTCCCTGGGAGGCGCGCTGCATCTGAACCGCAACCAACTGATCCGCCCCATCCAGGCCTGTGGGTCTGGCCGGTGTCTGGGCCGCGATCAGTTGCGTAGCGCCAAACAACATCACTGCGAGACAAGCCCACTCAGTTATCTTTCCTTGCATTGTTATCCCTTTCATCACCGCCGGATCGAGATATGGCCTCACACCGCGGTCCTATGCGACGATCTTAATCGTTCTTTGATTGGAACCGTATATTTTTCCTGACACAAGACAAATCGGCGATCTCATATCAGGTTTGCGGATGGCTGGATAAACCCGTCCGCCCGGCTCTCGCTACTTGATGGATACGGCAGTGGCGCGTGTGTTGTAGCCTTCGAGTTTTACCCAGCCGACTTTTGCGCCCTGCGGAATTACACCGTGAATCTCGGCTGTTTCGCCGGGAAAGACGGTGATGTAGTTGTCGTCATACTCGATGGGGAGGATTTCGCCGCCATCCGGCGCGGCGGAGATTGCGGCCCGCTCGAAAAATGCGATGTGCTGGGAAGGATTGTGCAAGCGGATGGCGATGTCGCTTCCCTTTGCGGTCTTCCTCTCCACTGCCCGGACTTCCAGGTCCACCGGAGGCATGGCGTTCAGCGCGGTCATGTCGGCCCAACTCTCCTGCCGCAGATCCATGGCCAAATCGTTTGTTCGATCCCCCAGATCGTCATCCTTCTGGGACTGCCAGTAGATGTTCTCGACCAACAGCTTTCCCTGGGCATCGAATAGCTGACAGCGGACGAAGAAGACCGGTGTGGAGGCGGGAAACCGAGGCAGCGCGGCCACCTGCTTTTCACGGTTGTAAGGCACGGCAATCCCGTCCAGCGAACGGTCGTCGCGGACCTTGCCATCCAGATCGTAGACGCGAATGCGCACGCGCAGGCCCTGTACGTCGCCGGGAGTTTGATTGAAAACGATGATTTTGGCCTGACTGTGGTCGCCGGTCGCATAGGAATCAAAGACCACAGAGAGCGGGCGCAGTCCCTTCTTCGCTCCAAAGTAAGTTCCGCCCGGGCTGAGATAGTAGTCGATGATGTTGCCGTAAAAGGACGGCCAGTGGCTGTTCAGCATCCAGTAGAGCGTCATCTTGTGGTTGGCCCAGTCGCCTGCGGCGAAGGCCTCGAACTGAGCGCGGGTGTTCTCATAGTGGGCCAGTTGCGCCTTGCGCACGAACTCCTCCACGCTGCCGGAAGCGCCGTAGCGGCGCTCCAGCGCCAGTTGTACATTGGCCAGGAAGGAAGTCTTGTCAATGGCTCCGGCATGCATGAGCCAGGTGTCATTTATCGGCCAGAGCTTGTCGGCGGGAATGAACTTCTTGAGACTCTCCAGGGTCGGAATGTGCTCGTTGTCCCCCTGCTCCGCGCAAGCCCCGCGAGTAGGGGGATATTTTCCGCTGAACCAATACGCCGGAGGCCGCCAACTGTATGGCCCTTCCATGTGGATGCCGTCCCATAAGTGATCGCCGTTCGCGTCCTTGGCAAACGAGGAGACAGTATCCGCCACGGCGTTCTGCCAATGCAACTCGGATTCAATCCGGCGGTACTCCAGCCTTACCGGGTCCGGAGCACGGCCGTCGCTTCCGTTGGCCCAGATAAACACGGAGGCATGGGGACGCAGCATCGTGATCTGGGAACGAAGGCTCTCGGAAGCGACCCGGTGGTCTTCCTCGCTCCACTGGTCCCACTTCTCCCACTGATTGCAGCACATCCAGCCGAACATCAGCGGGATGCCCTCCTCGTCCGCGAGCTCGACGATATGCTCGCTTGAGATCTTCGACTCCCAGCGCAGCATATTGATGCCGAGATCCTTAACGGAACGCAGGATGTTGGCCTCGCGCTCGGGATCGTAGCGATAGAGCAGGTCGGGCGTGTAGTCTGCCCCGCGCGCCCGAAAATCCCGCCCGTTCACCTGAAGGTAGAAGTTGCCGCCCTTGCCCACCTCCGGGAACTGCCCGTCTTCATCGCGGTGCTGCGTAATACTCCGGATGCCAAAGCGAGTGTTGCTGCGGTCGGAAAGCCGGCCATCCTCGATGAACTCCAATCGTAGATTGTAGAGCGACGGATCGCCCATTGTGTAAGGCCACCAGAGGTCGGGATGAGTCACGGTCAAGCCGGGAAACTTGTCCGGCGTGAATTGAATCTCGCGCTCCACGCCGGGAGCGAGGTCGACGGATTGCTCGAACTTGATTGTTGGCTTCCCTGGCCGCGAGATCGTTCCTCTCAGCGTGCCGCCGGCCTGCCGCGCCGAGAGGTTGTGCAGAGTGGCGTACACCGTGAGGCGGGCGGTCGACTCCGCGAGAAGAAGCTGCGAATTCACCAGCGGTTTGTCGATCGAGACGCTGTCCGTAACCCGCAAATACACGGGCTTCCAGATACCAGCGTTGCGGTCCGGCACAAAAGAGATACCCCATCCAGGCTGCTTTTTTTCACCTTTGTAGCCAAGGTACTTCCAATTCACCCAGTCGAACCAACTATCTGCCAGTTCCACGCCATTGACGTCCTGAATCAGCCGCTCGGGGGTAACCTTGACGGCCAGCACGTTCGCCAAGCCCGGCTTGATCCAAGGCGTCGCGTCGAATTGGTGAGCGGCGTACATGCCGGCCACTTGCGTGCTGTCGGCGATCCTCTGTCCGTTGAGCCATATCTCCGCTCTATAGTTGATTCCGGGGAACTCCAGCGTGTAAGCGGAGAATCCGGCTGGCGCGACAAAGCTCGTGCGATACCACCAGTCTTGCAGGTAAAGATCCTGCGGAACCTTCTCCAGCAGATTCTTTCCGACATACAGTTCAGGGTATACGCCGTCCTCCTGCAAGATCTCGAGAACCGTGGCGGGCATTCTGTGGATGGGATGCCAAGCGGCATCCTCGTATCCGACAATCGAGACTTCCGGTCCGCCGGCGCGCACCTCCGCCGCGGATGCCAGCTTCCAATCCGCAGCCAGCTCGATCTTCCGGGGAGTCCCAGTCTCCGCGCGCAGCGGCAACCAGCAGATAGTGAGGAATAGCAGCACGGTGAAAACACCCCTGCGATGGTTTGATCTGCATACTCGCATTGCTTCCCTTTTCATCTTTACCTCCGCTCTCCACTTGGACCATTGATTGGACTTAACCCAATTATTCTAAACGATACGTGACACTATGTTTTCGCCGATTCGCACAGCGCCTCTAATCAAATCAAGGAGTTACAGCCGCTCTGCGCCGCTAACTGTAGAAGATGAGCCTAAGTACAGTGACCACTGCAGGCTGTGCAAGTGCGAAAACTACATCGCCTCGTGCGGATATGTAAACACTTAAATCGAAATCACTCTAATGATCTCCGCGATGGGGAGCAGCGCTTGCTGATACAGAGCCTGCATAGTGCGGTCCGTCATCGTGGCCTCGGCGAGTGACAGGCGCGCCAGTAGCCCGCCGCTTGCGGGAAGAAGTACTGCTTCATGCCATCCGCATTCTGCGTTCCCAGCCGGCAATTGAGCAGCGAGCGCTCATGGGATGCTCTCCAGTTGCAGAACCATCATGAAAGGCTGCAAGAAGGATTATCGGTTGTGTCATAGGAAGCCGTGGAGCGCTACAGGCGAAGAATGCAGGCCATATTTGTCCGCGGAAATCGCACAGAGAGTTTACCCTTCGCTGCGCTTACTTCGATACCTAGATCTACCGGATAGAGAATTTTGGCCTGCGCAGCTTCCATAGAAAGCTCAACGGTCTCTGCCCCCCCAAGCCTCCACACGGCCAGCTCGGTCCAGTCCAGAGCGCGCATTCCCAGCGCAACCGGGGCGTTCCGATTCGTCACATTCGGCATTCCCAAGGGATAGAACGGTACGGCTTGAGGAATATGCTCGCGAATTGTCTCCCTGTAGACCCTGATGCCGTTGGCTACCTGGAGAAGCGCATCGGCAGAGGTTGCGTCGAGACGCCCACTCTGGTGAATGCGGCACATCATGGCAGTAACCAGATTAAAGCTGCCTTGATCGGCATCGGCCTTTGCCAGAGGATAGGACCAGATTGCAAGTTGCTCCGGCAAGACCGCCGCGGAGGCGCCCACCAGAATTCCGGGAAGTTTCAGATAGTTTTCCTGGTCGGTCATGGACTGAAGCTGGAGGCGGCTAAGCATCGCGTAATCCATGCGCCCGCCGCCGCTGCCGCAGTTTTCAATCACCAGATCGGGATAGCGGTTCAGAATGCCTTCAAGCCATGCAAGGTGCGCGCGGTTATGCTCGAGGAGTCCTTGCCCGAAGCTATCCGCGTTGAGTTCGGTCCCTTGCAGCGAATCGACGTTATAGTCCATCTTGATATAACCGACGCCGTAGTCGTTGACAAGCCTTGCCATTACCTCATTGAGGTAAGCCCGCACTTCGGGATTGCGGAAGTCAAGCAGGAAACGGGTGTTTTTCAGCATCCTTTTGCCGTGGCGGACCAAGAACCAACTATCGGGTTTTTGCGCGAGCAGCGACTTTGGCCCCGCAACCTCGGGCTCCAGCCACAATCCCGGAATCATCCCGGCCTGTTTGACCTGATCAAGCACAAACTTCAGCCCATGCGGCCAGCGCGAGGCGGAGGCCTGCCAAGCGCCGATGGTTGGACTCCAGTCTTCATTCAGCTCCGCATACCAGCCGGCATCGATGACGAAATACTCGCAGCCGGCCTTCGCTGCGGCGGCGATCAGCGGCAATTCCTTCTCTTCCGTCGGATCGGCCCAGAGGCAGTTCATGAAATCATTGAAGATGACGGAGCACCGCGCGTTGTCTTTGTGAGGTCTCAGGCACACGGCGCGGCGATAGCGTGTCAGCGCCTCAACTGCATCGCTGAATCCGCCTTGCAGGCATCCGATGGCCACCGGGACTGTCTGGTAACTCTCCCCGGGCTTGAGATTCTTCCAAGCGGCGGAATGCAGGTCGTCAGGCCCGCCAAGGTACGCATAAACGTCGTCGGCGTTATTGTCCCGAAACGAATAATTCGAGATCTCCCAATACCAGGAACCGTTGTGCTCGATCTGCCAGAACCAGATCACACCCAGTCGGGTGTTTTCCACCATGGCCATGGAAAGATACTTCTCCGTGGACCAGCTTCCGATGCTGCCTGCTGAGGCCTCAGACCAACTGGTCCGGTCGTTTTCGACAAAGCCCAATTCGGATGGACGCAGGGAATGCCATTGCCCTTCCGACATCCAACTGTTGTAAGCCAGGTGAATGATCAAATCGCGTTCGTAGTTCTGCGCGTCAGCCAGACCGTGCAACATCGCGGAACTGACAAACTCGATCCCGACTGGCGCGCTCCCGGCATTGGTGACTCTGGTCCATCGGCGAACGACCGGAATGCCGTCGAAAGACTCATAGAAGGAATCGACCTCGATCCCCAGGATGGGATCAACCTGGCTCAGAATGAGCCGCCGCCCTTTGTCCGTCGCTTCCTCGTGTTTCCCCTTATAGATCAGACGGACTCCCGGATTTCCGGAACCCTGCTTCATTCCTTGATCTGGCGAGTTCTCTCCGCTGCACTGAATTGCAGTCTCAACGCCAGAGGAAAGGATGGGGGCTATCTTCTCCTGCAAAGCGGGGCTGGGCAGGAGATATTTCTGGCGGAGCATCTGCCCGGACAATTCGTAGGCGAAAGTCAGCTCCGGCGTGCTCCACTCGAAGGGCTCATGGCCAGAAGCCTCACTAGGCAACCCGGCTGCAAAGGCCAGATCGGGCAGCAGCGATCCCAGCGCAGTAATGCCGGTCGAGCAAAGAAATGACCTGCGATTCATAATCACCGTCCTTGAAAGCCGGAATTTTCGCGCTGACAGAAATATATCCTCGCCGTAACCCCCGTGACCTTGGCCATATGTTGCACAAGCTCCGCGGCCCATTGATCTGCGGGCAGAAGCCTCAATGAGCTAATGTTGCGGAAGATTGTTCCTGCCGCGAATGGGGAATTTCAACCTCAATGCGGTGCCCGTCGAATTGGATCACTCGGTCAGCGCTGTCTTCGGGGAGAACGCCAACGCCTTGACCGGCGCGAACGCTCACAATGCGAAGAGTGAGCTGCTTTGGCATATTGGGAAATCTACCATCTGTTGGCCCAACAGTCAGCACATGGCGGCGATCGTCCCAATGCATGGGAATGGTTGCCCGCGCTCCGCTTTCATACGAGTAACTGTCCCCCTGATCCTCATAGAGAGTAAAATCCGCATCGCTCCCAGGATAAATCCGGATTTCCAAAGTATTGACAGCCTCTTCCGCCGATTGCACCTGCGGTCCGAGGACCAGAATGCTGCCTTCCTTGACGTGGATAGGCATACGCGAAAGAGGTGCTGCGGCCTTGACCGATTCTCCTCCTGGATGGCGTTGTCCAGTCCAGAAGTCAACCCAGCTTCCGCTCCCTGGCAGCCACAGATCCCGTTCCCGCGCTCCTTTTTCCACGACGGGGCTAATCAAGAGCGAGGGTCCAAACATGAATTGATCGCCGATTTCACGGACTCTCAAGTCGTTGGGGAACTCCATTGGAAGCGCGCGCATAATTGTGCCGCCTTGACTTGTAACATCCCATGCTTGCGAATAGATATACGGCAAAAGCCTATACCGAAGCGTGTCGTAGAGCCGAAGATCCTGCTCGACCTCGGGGCCGTACTTCCACATCTCCGTTTCGGATTGATATCCGTGAATGCGAAAGATCGGGCAAAAGGCGCCGAATTGAAACCATCGGATGAGCAGTTCGTGGTACTCCGTCGATGTGTACTGGTCGACTGGACGGAAGAAGCCACCGATGTCTGTTGTCCAATAGGGAAATCCGGAGATTCCAAAACTGAGGCCTGCCGGAATCTGACGGCGTAATGTCTCCCAATTGCCCGATACATCGCCCGACCAGGAGATGGAGCCGTTGCGCTGCTGCCCGGTAAAGGCGGAGCGCGACAGGATCACGACACGCTTGTTCGGGTTGGCAGCCCTCTGCCCGTCATACACCGCAGAAGTTTCAAACAGCGGGTATGCGTTGCGGACGGTCTTTCCCGGCCCTAAGAATGTGTCGTCGTTTTTGAGAGGATCGCCTTCCGGTTCTGAAGCATCGAGCCACCATCCATCCAGTCCGGCGGCAAACAGATTGCGGTTAATATCCGCCCAATAGGCCTTCTGCGCCTGCGGATTGAATAGGTCGGCCCAACTCTCACTTTCCTTCGACTCGCCGGGTTCACCCGCACTCGCTGCGCTTTTAAGAAGCAGGTGGGCTGCTTCCATTTCGCGATTCACTTCTGTCTCTGCTCCGAACTTAGGCCAGACGGAGATGATCAAATGGAGATTCTGTTGATGCAGTGAGGACATCATTTCCGCCGGGTCCGGGTAATCGCTCTCATCAAACCGCATCGCATTCCAGCCGTACTTTCCCCAGTACCGCCAATCCTGCACCAGCACATCGACCGGAATCTTCCGCTTGCGAAACTCAGCGGCCGTATCGAGAATCTGCTGTTGGCTCGAGTAGCGTTCCCGGCACTGCCAAAATCCGTAGGCCCAGCGCGGCAGCAGCGGAGCTGCGCCGGTGAATTCCCGGTACTGAGCAATTACCCGGGTCGGTTCCGGTCCATACATGAAGTAATAATCAATTGCTTCACCTGTTTCTGAACGAAAGGCCATCTTCTCCGAAGGAGCACGCACGGAGAGCTTCGTATTGCCTCCCGTTTCAGCCATTACCTTATAGGTTGTATTTGCCGCCAGGTGTATCTTGGCGCCGGCCGACCCTGCGACCCACATGTTCTTGATATCGATGATCTCCTTGCCGTCGATCGAGAGCTGAAGCTTGTCTCGATAGTTGCCGTTCAGCAGGAATCCGTATTCCCCTTCTTGCGCCGTGCGGAAGCTTCCCGCGCCGGTATTGTCCAGCGGGATCACTTCCGTCGTCGGATCGAAATCCGTCAGCGCTGCGTTGTTCCAAAGCAGGCCGTATCCCTTTGTCGATACGAGAAACGGAATAGTGATATTTGTGTTTGCCTGTAAGAGCCGGATCGGTATGTCCCGCAAGTTAAAGAATCCCTCTTGATGCTGTCCCAATCCGTAGAGCGCTTCACCGGGGGACAACTGGAATTGCTGCTGAATTCCATGCGCGGGACCCTCTACACCGGTTAGCGCAAAGGGCTGCCATTGCCGTGGATCCTCACTGAGGATGCTGCCCCCATCGGAGGTCAGAAAACGGACACTCCCCGTATCCTTGGCGATCTCGATTCTCAGCTTGCTGGTCTGAATGCGGAAAGCTGAGTTATCCGATGAAGCCGTAAATTTCACGCTGTCGCATGGCCGGATGACTGCGGGAACCGGAGGCTTGACCAGCGCGGGCGCTGCGCTGGCGAGGATATGGATCACGCTTTCGGAACAGACTTCGACTTGAACAATGCCGGATTCCGAATGCACAATTGCACCATTGACGACTTGCTCGATGGACTGAGCGCCACTGCGAGCCGTGGCGGACGCGAATAGAAGGACGAAGGCGGTGGTCGTAAGAAGAAGCTTTTTTGAAGAGGCAGAGGGCATAAAATCAAGGCTCCTGATAAGAATTTGAAAGAAGAATCAATCTGAGGCTTCGCTAAAGTGTGCCAGTGCCAGTTGTTGTCAACGAAGCCGTTGTGGATTGCTTGATCGCGGTCCGATGTCCCAATACCATCAGCCGCAGGGAATCGTTATGGATGGCCTGAGTCAGTGGAACTCTGTCCGAGTTCAATGCGCCCGCGTTCATCCCACTGGCGGCTGAGGCGTTTTGATTCTCTGAAAGCCTCCTCTGCTGCGTTCTTGTCGCCAGTCTTCTGATAAAGGCGGGCAAGCTGGTAGTGAATGCGTCCATCTTCGTCGGTTGACAATCCTGCCTTGTACTCCAAAATGGCGGCAGGAATCCGGTCCGTCGCCGCATACACCCGGCCCATAAGGGCATGTAAACCCGGCACGAATTCCGGCTTGAGATTCCGGCAGTTGGATAGGTACGGCTCGGCTTCCGCATAGTGGTTTTGCTGGACAAGGATCTCGCCCGCCAGGAGATTTGCCTCAGGATCGCTTGGATCTTCCGCCAAGAGGCTGCGGCCGATTTCGAATGCTTCGTCGTTCTTCAATTCGGTAAACAGCACTATCGCCAGGCTCAGCCGCGCGGCGTGGCTTTTTGGATCGAGAGCAACGGCTTTTCTATATTCCGTTTCGGCATCGTACCACCGCAGCTTTTGCCGGAAGATGTCCCCGAGCAAAACGTGCATGCGCGGAGAGTCTGCGTCAATTTCGCCTGCGCGAATCAACGCCGCAGTCGCTAATTGCTGATCGGCTTTGCTCTCCCAATACAATCCCTGCACACGGGTTGCGGTATTCGTCTTCAGGCGTTGAGCAGCGATCGAAGCGGTTCGGAAATCGCCCGTATAAAAGGAACACGACGCGAGGATCTGAAGTTGAAAACTGCCAAGAGTGTGAAGCGCCGGCTTCAATGCTTGGTCGCACCTCGCAAATTGACCCTCAGTGTAAAAGCGTTGGGCAGTCGCGGACGGCGCTCCCATCCCGGAAGATTGGCCCTCCTCGCCGGAACTCGTCGCGACCGGCGTGTCATCCGAAAGGAAAGCCTTCTCGAGGAGCAACCCAATTTCCACGCTCAAAGCTCCAGTCTTCTGTCGTGCTTGCGCCAGTTCAATCAATTGCCTCGCCTGGTCGGCGGATACAGCATCGCGAAGCTGCGGTAGACTCGACTGGACAAAACCAGGATCGGCCATCGCAATAGAAGTCAACCTCGTTAACGCAACGTCAGGATGGCCTTCAGCAAGTTGGGCAACTGCCACACCCAGAGGTGCTAGTCCACAATGCGATCCGGCCCTTGTTTCCAGTTCGAATTGCTCACGGGCATCCGCAAGCCTCTTCTTACGAAGCAGCGTGATCCCATACTCCGCGTGTGTACAAGGCACAGGCGAGCCAGAGGCAAGGGCGGCCTTATATGCATCCTCGGCTTGAACCAGCTTGCCCTCTTCGGCAAAGGTTTCCGCTGCCCGCAGGTTGAAATAGGCTGAATGGATGTACTCGGAGGTCATGAGGCGCGCATCGCTTTCCACCTGTTGCAGATAAGCGGTCCCAAGACTCAACTGGATATTTCCGTCATCCGGCGCCAATTGCGCCGCCCGGACGTAGGCTTCAGCGGAATGATCGGCGCGGTCCATCATTGCGTATGCCTTCCCGAGGTTAAGAGCTGCCTGCAAGTCATCGGGATTGAGCTTTTCAGCCTTCTCAAGGAAGGGAATGGCCGCCTCGGGTTTCTTGGACCCAAGCAATTCAATGCCCAGAAACAATTGAGGGACAAACAGAGACGAATTGAGCCTTATCGCCTCTTTGAAGCTTCTGATTGCCTCAGCCGGCTTCCCGGACTCGTGATACATCAGTCCGAGATTGGCCCATAGTTCCGCGACAGAAGGATCGAGTTCGACGGCCTTGCGGTAGGATTCCGCGGCGGCGTTGAAGTCCCTCCTGGACTGAGCGTTACGCGCCTCAGCCAGAAGGGATTGAAGAGTTTGAGCAGGTTCTTCCGCACTGGCGACCGCGTTCACGTTGGAATTCGTGAACGCGGCAGCCAGGCAGAGAACAAGGATGGTTTTGTGCATAGGGAGATACTACCGAACCAGCTTAAGCGCCAATTGAATCTGTCTCGCTGCCACGGTCTGACCACCAACCTGGCCCATTGCGGAATCCCCTATACCAGTATCGGGTGAAGTGAAGTTGGCGTGGTTGAAGGCGTTGAACAACTGCGCGGTGAACTGCAAGCGGAATTTCTCCGGGACGTTGAACCACTTTTGAATCCCCAGATCCTCGTCGACGTAACCGGGAGCCCGGAGATTGGAGAGGAAGCGGGGGACATTGCCAAATGTCGCTGCTATCTGCGCAGCGGTCGCCGGCCCAGCCGGTAATCCAGGCGTCGACTTAAAGGCCGCCGGGTTAAAGATGCATCTTTTCCCAGCGGTGCATGAGGAGTCGGGCGCTAAACTGGCTCCAGTAAAGGTTGCATGTTGATTTCCGCCCCAAAGACTTGCCGGATTTTGTCCTCCATTGCCGATCGACAGCGGAAAACCTTTCTGCCAGTGGGTGATTCCGGAGAGCTGCCAACCGCCCACAATCTCATCCTCAATCACGTTCATATTGCCGCCGATTTTCTTGCCCCTTCCAAACGGCAACTCGTAGACATAGTTCAGAACGAGAGACTGCGGGACATCTGTCGCGTCGACAGTTCGATCCGCTTTCAAGTCATAGTAGTTGCGGATGGAGCCGCCGCCGCTGTTGATATTGGCCCAGCCTATCGCGTCGCCGGCATCGCCGAGGAACTTTGAGTAGGTGTAGGAGGCCGTGAAGATCAGGCCCTGGGTGAGGCGGTGGTTATAGGCAGCCTGCAACGAATCATATCTGGAGATGCCCACCGGCTCCTGCTGGGCGACAGCGCCTCCGCAGAATTCCGGATACGGTTCCAGCATTTGCCCCGCCGGAAGCGTCCCATCCGAATTTTGGCAGTTCATGGCGGGAAGTCCAAGTTTGCTCAAGGTGCTGGAAAACGGATTGGCCACTGAGGCGGCCAGCGCCGTTTCGCCCAGCGCGAGGTGACTCGGATTCAGTTGGCCGTAGTTCATGCCGCCGAGGAGGATGCGCGTTCCGAGGTTACCTACATAGTTGACATCCAGCATATCGTTGGGAGTGAAGGCGTATTGCAATCCCAACGAATACTGTTTGACGCGGGGATCGGGACGGACTGCATTGACTCCGCCGCCTTGCTGACCGACTTCCGTCAGGCCATGCAACGCGTTCCCGGTAACCGGCAAAATGTCGGCATCGGTAGCGAAAGCACTGGCGAGCGGCGTCTGGACCTGGACCCCGTTGGGGGCCATGGGAATCCACGCCGTCGATGAAGAAAAGCCCGGGGCCGGTATTCCACCATACGGGAGGAAGTTCCTCGAGTAATACAGGCCAAAGCCGCCGCGCAAAACCAGCTTGGGCATGGCGGCATACGCGAATCCCACGCGCGGAGCCGCGTCGTCCAAATTGTACTGATAGAGATTACGGTGGCCTGGAGTGCTGTAGACGATCGCTCCGTAAGCCGGAGTCCCGGACGCGCTGATCGGATTGAGGGCGTTGAAATCAAAGGCCGC
>OBLW0100003144.1_pt1 | contig 12975 bp, 10 predicted proteins | sample 1520161 | NCBI WGS metagenome assembly OBLW01 (sample SAMEA3539309, study PRJEB22396) | soil metagenome | biome: tundra; feature: field; material: soil | place: USA | collected 2010-05 | depth 0.15 m
GCCAAGGCCCGTCACTGGTAGCGCGGGACTCACCACCGCACCTCGGCCATTGATCAGTGGGTGGCGGCCCACCTAGATATAAGCCCTCTTCTGAACTTAAAACAAGACTTATATAAAGATCAGATTTAACGGGTGCGGAGCATGCGGGCGAGCCGGGCCAGGCCGCCCGAGGCGTAAAGACCGCATGCTGCGTAGCCGCCCTGCTCGACACCCACCCGGCCTACGACACGCCCATCACACAGCAGTGACACCTGGTGACCGCCCTCAGAACGTGGTCCACCTGCGCCCGGCGTCACCAAGATGAGCAGGGGTGCGTGCCGTGGCGGGTAGCAGCGGCAGAAGGCGAGTTCCTGGTGCGGTGGTTGTCCGCGATCCGGCCCATCGGGTCCGGAACAGCGCCTAGCCCAGCAGCCCCTGATTACTCGGTAAACACGGAGGCTGACCATTTTGTAAACCCACCGTGTACGTCGGCCGTCGATGTAGTGCGGAATGTGACTTGCTGGGCCACCAACATGGCGGGCACCGGAGGCACGCTGACCTGGAGCGCCTGCTTGCAGAAGGTAGCGAGTGGTAACTCTGAGTCTTGCGCGATCATGTTGGGAAGCGCCATAATCTTTTTCGCAGGCCCGCGGATGCCGTGGAACTGCAGCAGGGGGTGAATGCATGTTCGCGGCAGCCTTGGTCGCATGGCTTGTGGCGTTCTTGGGCGATGGCGTGGTCAAGGGGGTCAGGCGCGGAGTACTGGGCAGCCCGGAGCACCGAGCCCTGACCAAGGCCATGGGCTTAGCCGTAGAGGCTACATTACAGGATGTGCCCGAGCAATCACGCAGGGCACTTGACGCGGCCCTTCAGGACCGGTTCACCGAGCCTCCTTCCCTCGTGCTAGATGGCCACACGCGAGTCCGGACTGGGCTTTTGCGCGCCATCCAGGCGCAGATAGCCCCGCTGTCCGACACATCCATCACGCTTGCTGGAAAGTCTTTCTTTGAAGAGATCGGTGTGGACTCCGCCCAGATTCGCGATGAACTGGCGGAAGTGGTAATCCGCTCTATCGAGCAGGTCGGGCCAGCCTTTCCGGCATTGACTCCGCTACTTACTCAATTGAATGCGGACGCAATACTTGAGCGAGTCGACTCTGTCATAGATATGATAAGCGCCGCTCAGCGCGAGTCGGACAGGAATGTTGTAGATCGGCCACGCAGTCACACTGCCGCGCCCTACGGGATATCTGCCTCGGATGATCCCACGGCGAATTGGATAGAGCGGCTGACAGATGCGCTCCTGGACATTCCGGCGGTCGCGGATGATGAATCCAGGCAGACAGTATTCGATATTTTGCCGGATAAGTTCCGGCACGCGATACCGCGCAGCCGGTATCCGCGAGTGCAGGTTCTGCAAATGATCCGCACATCTGCTAATTACTCCGGGGGCCTTCGGTCGATGCTGCGAGCGATCCGGATCGTAGAAGGCGACTCGCTGGCAATGAAGAGGCTTGACGATCTTATCTTGAGCTTCGACGGAACGGAGTCCGAGACTACTACGCCGCGCGGCTCGGGGGCAGGATGACTGACTCCTATGAGGAGAATAGAGAATACCTTATCAGGCTGCTGCAAGCGGTTCCGCTCATGCAGCGCCACGATGGCCGAGAGTCCGTTCTTGACGAGATGAGGGCAAGGCACTTTGACTTGAGTGTCAGCAGTATCTCCTACGACATAGTGCACTGTGCCCGTATTATCGACGCCGCGATGAGTCGCCACGGAGGACTGCAGCGCCTGGCCGGTGTTGTGTGCTTCCTGGACATGTCCGATTCTGCGCTTAACTTCCGGCAGTATGTAGAGAAATGGTACTCGAATGAGTTCCTGAGTCCGGTGGAACGAAACCGGCTGCTACGTGACCTGAGCCTGTATGTGCCGCAACATGAGCTGATCACTTATTACCGTATTGCCACTAATGAGCTCGCGGGTCAGAAATTCGAAAATCTGGACGCCGTGATGCGCGAAATCGAACAACTCTCGTGGGATGGATCGGGCCACCCATTGATCCGGCTAACTGAGGCGATCGCTAAGCGTGCCCGACTGGACCACGTTGCCGAGGCCGCCCGGCGTTGGTCGGATTTCTTGGCCGAGAGAATCGACACCGCTGCTAACCAGGCGGGCGAGGAGCGAGAGGGCCTGGAACGACTGCGGGCGTCAGAGACGGCGCTGTCGGCGACTGCTCTGGGGCGGGCGACGTTGCTGCTGGAACTTAACCCCTCTCTCCACCGCCCGGACCATTATCGTTTTACTGCCGATCTATTTCTGGGCGATATTTTTGTTGACAAAATATACCAAAGCGATGACGATAACCCACTCACCTTGCCACTTGTGCGAGAGACTTTGAGCCGGGTGCTTCGCGCCGCGCTCATTATGGCGGATGAGGTAGACGGCGATGCTAGCCAGATGGATCTGGAATTCGTCCTCCCCCGCAACCTGCTATGCACTCCGATTGAAGAATGGACGGACCACGAGCCCACTTATATGTCCCTGGCCATCCATTTCGTAGTCGTCGTACGCGACCTCGACCGTCAGCGGGACCCGGTACTCCGCATGGGATGGCTGAGGAAGTGGGCCAAGGTGGTGCAGGACGACGGCCTAGCGAATGCCGGGCTGGACCAGTGGATCACGTGCACGAAGGAGCAATGCGAGCCGGGCCAGGTATTCTATGACCTGCTGAAGGATGAATGCGTCTCGCTCGGCCTGACGTTCCGGCCGGGAGACGGGGCGCACGAGTTCGACTTGGGTGAGGTGCTGGATGCGGGAATGCCTATCGTCATATGGCCTCGTCAGTGTGAGCATTCTGCGGCGCCTGTATCAGGGCTCTCCGGAAACGCGTCCGCGGACTTTGAGGAGAAGCTCTCCCAGCGACTTGTCGGCCGTCGACTTACAGATCTGCCGAGGATCGTGTACGAGCTACGCAAGGAAGCCGGCGCGGATCGCGGGCGTGGCATGACCCTGCTCTGGGATGATCCAACGCGCCGAGCTGAGCCTGACGATTTCAACCTTGATGCGCCACCATGGGGAGGACCGCGTGAGTGAATGGCTCATTTACCGTGGCACAGGCGAACCGCATGACGACCTGGCGACGAAGCTGCCACCACCGCCAAGGTGGCGGACCTTTGACGGGGATCCAGTGGTAAATCCGCTGCTCGGATCCGAGAACAGCTCGGCGCGGCGCCTCGGCGAGTTGGCCCGGGCGGCGACCTACCAGGCCAGCAGTGAAGAGGTCGAGTTGGTCAATGCCGCCTTGTACTTGCGGCGTCCTCTGCTGGTCACCGGAAAGCCGGGAACGGGCAAGTCAACGCTCGCTCACAGTGTTGCCCGTGAACTGAAGCTTGGCCCGGTGCTCAATTGGCCGATCACGAGCAGGTCCAATCGCCTTGAAGGCCTGTACCAGTATGACGCGCTCGCCCGGCTGCAGGACGCCAGCCTTGGGCAGCGTTCCGGTAGCCAGGTCGATCTCGATATAGGACGGTACATCCGGTTGGGGCCGCTAGGCACGGCGCTGTTGCCTTACCAAAAGCCTCGCGTGCTGCTGATCGATGAGCTGGACAAGAGCGACATCGACTTGCCGAACGACCTGCTCACCATTTTTGAAGAAGGTGAGTATGAGATTCGCGAACTTTCCAGAATTGCCCGTGAACAGGAGGAAGCGCGGGTCCTAATTCACGATGGCACTGATCAAGTCACAATACATGGGGGCAGGGTAAAGTGCCACGCTTTTCCGCTAGTTGTCATCACCAGTAATGGGGAGAGGGATTTCCCCCCACCGTTCCTGCGCCGCTGCCTACGCCTGGAGATCAAGACCCCGAGCGCGGAGCGGCTGGCTGCAATCGTACGGGCGCATCTAGGTGACGAGGCGGTGAAGGCCAGCAGTGACCTCATACAGACGTTCGTCAGCCGCAGGGAGGATGGCGTCCTTGCTACCGACCAGTTGCTGAACGCGATTTTTCTTACGTTCAGGCAAGCGTGGCCGGGGGACAGAGATGGGCTTGTCAATGCTGTAATGCAGCGCCTGAACACGGGCGACTCCTAAATGACGGTGCAGCGGCTGGCGGAACTCATGTACGGGCTCGAGCTGGAGCCCAGCGAGGAAGACATCCTTGACGTGCTCTGGCTGGCATCCCATCTTGAGGAGCATGTGCCGGCACCGGCGGAGGAGACCTTAGGTAAGGCCAGCTCGGAAAGCCGTCCGCAGGAGTACCCGGCCCAGGGCAGGCAGGACCGGCTGGCCGTGCAGGACGACGCCGCACAGGCAGCGGACAGCGAGTACTCTTTTCACCTGCGGCCGGTCGGTAGTTCTGGGACTGCCGGAGGGCAGCGCGCAGTTGCCATGCGGGCGCCAGCGGCCGCGGCGCTTGGGGGTCAACTCAACCTGGCCAAAGCACTGCGCCCGCTCAAGCAGAAGAAGGCATCCCGCCACCAATTGCTCCTGGACGAAGAGGCTACGGCGAGCAGGATCGCGGACGAAGGGCTCTGGATCCCGGCACTGATACCTGCGCCGACCCGCTGGCTGGAAATAGCACTCGTGGTAGACGGATACGAGTCGATGTCCATCTGGCGGAAAACAATCGCGGAACTGCGCGCCCTGCTGGAGGGGCTTGGCACCTTCAGGGACGTCCGTTTCTGGATTTTGGATCATCCCGAGGACGACCTGTCCCGGCCCGGCGTGCGCAGATGGCGGCCTGGGTCTGCCTTGCGCAGCCCGCGGGAGCTTATCGATCCGGCGGGAAACCGCGTCATCGTTGTCATCAGCGACTGCCTTGGCCCGATGTGGCAGTCGCAGGTAGCGCAACGACTACTCGCGGATTGGGCCAGGTGCGGGCCGGTCGCGATCGTGCAGCCACTACCGCAGCGCCTGTGGAGCTACTCCCATGCGCGACCGGCGGCCGCCCGGCTGCATGCCTTTCAGCCCGGCGTGCCGAATGGCCGCCTTGTCTGCCGCTCTACGGCAGGATCACTGATTCGCCAGCCCAAGAACTCGGTCCCCGTGCCCATCCTGGAACTCGACGCTGCGTGGCTGGCCTCATGGAGCCGTCTGCTGGCAGCTTCCGGTACGGCCGGAATGGACGCAATGGTGATCTTCGCCGGCGGCGATCCGGAGCCGGTCATTGAGGACCTGGGCGCCGAGAAGGAGCCGCGCACGCCGTTCAAGCGCGTTCAGGACTTCCGGGCAACCGCTTCGCCGGGTGCGGTCCACCTGGCGGAGTTCTTGGCCGCCGCACCGATCAGCCTGCCGGTAATTCGCCTGGTCCAGCAGGTCATGCTCCGCACTTCGAATCAGTCTCAGCTCGCGGAGGTATTCCTCGGCGGCCTGCTGTGCCGGCTTGACGCCCAGGAGGGCGTCGATTCCGACGATGTGCAGTATGACTTCTTCCCGGGTGTGCGCCGGATACTTCTCCGGCGCCTCCGCAGGAGTGATGCGCTTCGGACCCTTCAAGCCGTATCCGAGTTCGTCGGTGCCCGTTTCGGCCAGGCCCGCGATTTCCGGGCCCTACTCGCCGGTGCCGATCTGGGCGGTGAGATCCTGGTCGGCTCGGACAGCAGGCCGTTCGCTCAGGTCGCTGCCGAGGTGCTCGGTGTGCTCGGCGGGCAGTACGCGGAGCCGGCTGCGCGTCTCGCGGCCGCCCTGCCAGAGGCCCAAGGCCAGCCCTCCGTGCAGATCGGTACGACGGCTCGTACGACCCCGCAAGAAGTGGGGGCGGCAACGCAACTGAAGATCGAAGCGCCGACCCGGCCGGAGGTCGAAGCACCGGCCGCCGATCCGGCGAGTCCTTCCGGTCCTGATGGCGCGAAAGACGAGCAATTCGCGGCTGCTCTGGCGCAGATCTCTTTTGACGACCGACGCAGCAAACAGCGCCCGCTGGTCTGTCCCTACTGCTATCACGCTTTCGCTGAGCGCGACATCCGCTTTCGCTGCTCTGGAAGGGCGGGCGCGGGCCGTGCGGCTTGCGTGCCAGTTCGTGATGAAATTCTCGAGGAGAAGCTAGGGCGGCCTGCCATGTTGCCGCCCGTCTTTGCCGCAGATGGGCACCACGATGTAGCGGAGTGTCCAACGTGTCAATGGCCCACCAGGGCTCAGGTGTGCCCGGCGTGTCATAGCCTGCTGCCCGCTACCTTCCGGGCGGTGCAGGGCCGCCTCATCGCGCTGGTCGGGCCGAGCCAGGCGGGCAAGACCGCCTTCATGACCGTCCTCATTCACGAGATGCGTCATCAGGCCGGAGAGCGACTGAATTCATCGACCATCGGAGCCGATGAGACAACGCAAGAGCGGTTCGTCACCCACTATGAATGGCCGATGTATGAGCGATCGGAGTTGAACCTGACAGCACCCAAGCAGGATCAGATCAGCCCGTTGGTTTTCCGGTTTACGATGAATCAGCGGGTGCGTTTCCGCCCACACTCGTACGAGCTTCTCCTGTCTTTCGCTGACAGCGCGGGCGAGGACCTTGTGTCAGCAGAGAAAATTGGGCTGATGGCGCGTTATCTGGCAGCTGCGGATGCTGTCCTGGTGCTGATCGACCCGCTGCAATTCCATGCAGTGCGTGACCAGCTGAGTCCGGGCACCCCGATGCCAAAGAGGGCTGCGGGAGCGGGTGGACCGGTTGCGGTATTCGACCGCATCACCAGCCTGCTCCTGGCCGGGACCGGCCAGGAGCTGATAGAGAAGCCGGTCGCGATCGTGCTCAGCAAGCTTGACGCGCTCTGGCAATTGCTCGCCTCAGACGACCTGCTGTGCCTACCCAGGCCGGTGACGCCCATCTTCGATAGCAAGGACAGCCTGGCCATGCAGCAGCAAGTGCGGGCGATGCTCGAACGCTGGGGAGCGTCCGCCATCGACCAAACCGCCCACCAGCACTACAAGCGATGCCGGTATTTCGCGGTCTCCGCACTGGGAACCACCCCAACGGCGAATAACCGGGTCCCAGAGGAGGGAATTCACCCCTATCGAGTCACTGAACCGTTCATGTGGCTATTGAACCAATTTGGCTTTATAAGGTCCATGTGAGACCAGCATGGTATTTCATCAGCTGCACTACACATCCTGCGAGAGTGGTCTATCCGGGCATTCTGGTTTTCAGTTCTGCGCCATGACGCCGGGTGTCCAGCGGGAAGTGATACGCGAGGTCGAACGGTTGACGGTTTATGAACCACCCCGGTATCTGGTAAGTAGTGAAAAGCCGGTAAGCATTGACGATTACCCGACCAACCTCCTCTTTGCCTTCAGTCAGCAGACGGGTGTCATAATAATAGCCCGAATAGTATATGTGGGGGTTGATTTCTCCAACAGGGCAGGTAACTACTTCGCGCACGCCCTGGTCGGTGACACTTTGGGAGATGGTCCTCAGCCACTGTTGCCCGTGGAGCTTTGGGAAGCGCCTTTCTGGTCGTCACGCCCGGGCGAGCACACAGAACTGCCGACGCTGCCCGACTCGCTGCCGACGGGACCGATCAACAGGGAGGCGGTCAGCGGACTTCCTGGGGCTGAGCATGAGACCGCCTTCGGGCTGCTGCTGGCGGCGGTGGACCAGGCGATGACCGGCGGCCAGCAGGTCCTGCTGGTGGACGTCGACACAGCGGCTGTCTGCGGCTGGATCGCTGCGGCTTGCTACCTGCTGGGGCCTGAACTGGCGTCCCGGCTCACGTTCGCGACATATAGTCACGATCCGCGCCGCTGCCCGACCCACGTGATCGGCGCAGTAGATGCCACCGGCCCCTTCCGCGCTGACATTACCGCCAATACCCGGCTCTTCAACTTCACGCAGGGCATCTTTCCGGAAGTTGCCCCTTGCCCGTCCGCCTCGCTGGTCGCCAGGATCGGGGTGGCGGCCTCGGCCGCGTTGTGGGAACTTGTGGCTGCTCTTGCGCCATCGTCTGCTGTTTCCCTGTCAGCCTCCTTCCCTATCCTGGCCAGCGCGGCGTTGTTGCTGGAGCACAAGCTCACCGCTGCAGAGATCGACACGGCCATCGGCTGGCTGGCCTCTCCGGTTAACGCGCCAGCCGCGGAACATCGTGCGACAGCAGTTCGGGCTGCCCTTCGCCACCCGCTGGACCTGCTGTCGGTGCAGCGGCAGACCGATCTGGTTAGCCTTGCGCTGCAGGCGGACATGACGTCAGCCCGTTCTCGCCACGCTCTAGCCAGCAGGGTTGAATGCGCCCTCATCGATGGCACGCTGACCCGACTGGACCGCGGGGAACGCCCCGGCGAAGTTGTCACGCTCCGGACGGATATCGGCCGGAAGATGGCCTCTGATAGCTGCTCCGAACGGCTGCCGGGGCTTGACGCCCAGCGCGCGATCGACATGCTGGCGTGGGGGTCCGCAGCGGGTGCACAGCCAGCTAAGGATGTCCTCCGGCTCACGGGCCGGGACACGATCCTGGCCGCCCTCCTGGACAGCCATCCGCCAACCGGCCTGGAACGGGTTGCCGAGGACTGGCCCGTCCTGCGCCGCGGGATGCTGGACAGACTAGCTACGCTGCCTCCGAGCCTGCAGCAGACCGTATTCGCCGGCCAGGCGGGCGGGATATTCCGCGCGGACGATTTCGCCGATCATTCAGCGCTGTATGAGAACTGGCTGGTCTTTTCGGCGCTGCGAGGCCGCATAAGCAACGTTGACGCATGCGTAGATGTGGTCGATCGCAGACGGCACCAAGGTCATATCCCGGCGCTGGACGGTCCGTTGCTCGCGCGTCTGTGGCCACAGCGAGACTGGACACCTGCTGAGGCTGCCCAGATGGTGTCAAGGCTGCCCCCGGACGAACTGACGAGCGATCCAGTCCGGCAGCAGTGCGCCAGGATTCTGCGGAACATCCCGCGCAGCAATTATTCTGACGAGTGGATGACCTTCGTCATACGCCTGTCCAGAGTTCCGGAGAGTATTCTGCGGGATCAGGAATTGTCTGTAGCCCTCGACCTCACGCCGGCCATCCAGCTAATCCGCCAGGCGGCAGGAGGGCCGGCGGCATTGGGTGCGGTCCTGCCTGACCTGGTAACTCTGTACAATAGTGGGACCCCGGACGTCCGCGAGTTGCTGGACCAGCAGCTGCCGCCATTGATCCTGCGCCATCCGCGGCTCGGCCGAGTCTTGGCTAGTTGCCCTTTAGCGTTGCATAGCAAATTCTGCCACTATGCCCGTGCCGTGCTGGAACGTGAGCCGCACAATGCCGCATTGGCTGCTTGGATATACGTGACAATGGGGGAACTCAGAGACCTGCGCCGCCAAGACCACGCGGAGGACTTGAACAAGTGCGTACTAGGCCCTGTGCTTCCAGGGTGGAGCCGAAGGGAACTTGTTTTGGTGGCCGACGAGGCAAACCGTCTCCGGCGGAATGAAGGCTCCACATTCAAGCTGTGGCTTGCCCAGTGTAAAAAGCCCCGGCGCTTTGGGCTCCGCAGTCGCGCGCCGAGGTCCTGATCGGCGTGGGCGACGCTATCGGCGGCATACTGATAGTCATTGCCATAATAATAGGTGCCGCGATAATTGTTGCGCTTGCAGTCGCCACCGTCGTGCTCGTCGCGACCATTACGACGGTCATTTATGCGGTCTTGCTTCCGTCAAGCTACCTGCTGACCATGGCACTCTTGCTAAGAGCGATACCTCCTGCTGGGCTTGAGTTGACTGAGGGAGCGGCCCAGGATGCTGATAAGGAACCGCCAGGTAACGAGGAGCCTTGGAGTACCGGCCGGCTACCAAAGGGCGCGGCCGGGAACGGGCGGACGCACTTGCCCATCCCACCCCCCGACCCAGTCCTGGAAGGCCAGCCCGCCTCGGTCAGTTTCTTTGATCTCCCGCAGTTGCGAGGTGCACGGGAAAGAGCCTGGCTAGGCAAGCACCAGGATCAACTCATAGCCGAGCCTAGCTATTTTTTCGGCCCGGCGGCAGACGATATCGAGGGCGTAGCTAGAGGCTGCGCAGAGCGTTGCCGGACCTGTTTCCGGCAAGGGACGGAACTAATCAGGACGCTGACGGCTGATGGCGAATCGCCCTTGTGGTACCTCTGCGTTGTTGGCATATGTATTGGCCTGGTAGCAGGAGGAATCATCGGCCTGGCTGGAGCGGCGGTCCTGGGGATCCTGAACTTCCTGATCACCGTAGTAACAATACTCGGCGCTCTTTTCGTATCAGTAATGATGCGCTCCCTTGATGCAACTCGCCGTTTCGTTGATAGAGTGCGGATGCCATGCCCCGAGTGCCACAGGGCCGTCGCGCCGTACCCGACGTATAGATGCCCGGGGTGCTCGAAACCGCATAAGGACATAAGGCCCGGCCCGCGCGGTATCGCTTTCCGGAACTGCGAGTGTGAGGCTCGCTTCCCGACCTCGCTGCTCACCGGAGCAGGTAATCTGCTGGCTGAGTGCCCTGACTGTGGCGTCAGGCTGCCAGATAGATTTGGCTCGGTGCCGGAGATCGTGATTCCATTCTTTGGTGGCCTGAACGTGGGCAAGACTCAGCTTATGTACACGCTGGTCAGCGCTTTGTGCGTTCTAGTAGAGATGAACGGAGGGACCATAGATTTCGAAGGTGACGCCGCAGAGAGATTGACCAGGATAGGGGAGGACCTGGCGCTCAATGGTAGGCCCGATAAGACCATTCCAGAAATGCCAAGAGCCTACATCCTACGGCTGAAGCTGGGCCTTGCACAGCGGCTTATGTATCTTTTCGATGCGGCGGGGGAACTGCATTACACCCCGGAGGGCCTCAGCCAGCTAAATTACCTTGATAAGGCAAAGGTCCTTATTTTCGTAGCGGATCCACTGGCAGCTGATAGCTTGTGGGCGCAGGTTCCTGCGAAGTCTCGGGCGGCACTAGCGGACGTCCGGTCATCCAAGGCCGAGGGCGAGCTCGCCTATCAGCAGACCCGCGAGCAGATGCGCAGGATGGGCGGCAAGCGGAAATATGCCCGGCTGGCTGTCGTGGTAACCAAGGCCGACCTCCTCGAAGAGATGGGGATAACGTCGGTATCCGGCGGGGGGGAGAGTTCAGTGCGCGATTTGGTATGGGGCAGTAGCGGCCTGGACATGGGAGATGTAGTACGCGAGGCTAGGCAAAGCTTTGCGGCCGTTAAATTCTTCCATACGGCGGCCGTGATAGGCGACCTCGGGCTGCCAGATGGCTCTGTCGGGCAGCTCGCCCGGTGGCTGCTGTGGTCCGAAGGGATCCGGCTAGGGCGGTGGACGGATAATGGCGCGTGATTTGTACTGGTGGCCCCGCTTTCTTATCGTTATATTAACCTTGCTGGCACTCTGCTCGCTAATTGCTTTCCTTGTACTAGTGTTATGATTAGAAGCAATTCAAGGTCCTAGTACCGCAGCCGCCAATTACTGACTGACCAGGGTGTAGTTGCGCGCCAGGCGTGCACGTTGGTGGAACCAGCGGGATCGGGCCTGGTGGCTGCGTCTCCACTCGAGCCAGTGGGTGGTATGCCAGCGGGGCCTGGTCTGGTGGAGGGCGGCGGCAAGCAGCCGTTTCACCTCGTGGACGGTGAGGGGGACGAGACCTGGGTCGTCGGGGGGCGCCTGACCTGGGCTGGCAGGTGGCGGGGCATGGGTGCCGGCGTGGCTCCTGAGCGCGGCGGCGGTCACGGCGCAGATGGCGAAGGCGGCCATGACCAGCACGGTATGGCGAGGATTGCGGTGTAGAGCCGTGCCTGGCACTGGTCCAGGCCGAAGTAGCCTTTGCCGAACTGGAATCCCTCCTCCACGGGCCATCGCAGCCCTGCTGCCCTGATCAGCCGGGTATTCGTCAGCAGCTGGCCTTCCGGCACGCAGCAGTAGTGAAAGGCCAGCTCACCGGTGTGCAGGTGACGGCGGATGAGCAGGCAGTGCCGCGGGGAGGCGGTGGCAAGCCAGGCCCAGGCGTACCAGCGGTCGCCCTTGGAGCCCTGCCCGGCTGAGCGGATCTCCCAGCGCCTGGTGTCCTTCAGGAGTGTCTTCGCCGCGTCCGCGCAGGTCATCTTTGTCCCGGCGGCCAGCGTGAGCATGAAGGACGATGCGACGCGCAGCACGTACGCCTGGCCGCACTCTTCCAGGAACTCGCGCAGCTGCGTGCAACTGCCGTAGACCTAATGGGCATGTGAGCAGGTCACCGCCATAGCGATCCAGGGTTTGGAGCCCTCGACCAAGACAGCGGGGCGTGCTTGCTGGATCCCTGCCTGATAGGGACAGAGTGCGTGGACGCTCAAGCGCAGAGCGGCGGGGTCTGGTGATAGTGGCGGCGGCTGGTGCCGGGTGATCCGCACCGTAGACCAGGGACTCGATCCTTTTGATGAGACCGGGGCCCCGGCACCGGCCGCCGCCACTATCGCGTGCGACACGCCGGGCGCCTGCCGCAGATCGGCTGCGCGGGCCGGTATGGGTGGTCGTGGCCTGAGCCACCCGCAGGATGGACCCCTCACGCTGACGGGAGCCTTGGAGCTCCAGCCAGGACCGGGGCCCTGCGGGCAGCTGGGGTCACGAACGGCTAATCGGATGGCGCCCTTGAGCCCTTCCATTAGGGAGCGTGCGTGACCTGCACGGCTTAGCGCCAGCACGAACAGACCACAACGGGGGGAACAACGATCATGGACGTGTTCTGCGGTATCGACTGGGCCGAAGACCACCACGACATCGCTCTGGCAGACAGGGACGGGCAGCTGCTGGCCCGCCGCCGCATCAGCGACGACGCAGCCGGGCTGGCCGCGCTGCTGGGCCTGCTCGCCGAGCACGGCGACAGCGCCGGTGACCCGGTCCCGGTGGCGATCGAGACACCACGCGGGCTGCTGACCGCCTGCCTGCGCGCCACCGGACGCACCGTGTACCCCATCAACCCGATGGCGGTGGCCCGCTACCGGGACCGGCACAGCATCGCAGGACGCAAATCCGACCACGGCGACGCGGTCGTGCTCGCGAACATCCTGCGCACCGACCTGCACGCGCACCGGCCGCTGCCCGCCGACTCCG
>OBLW0100003145.1_pt1 | contig 12974 bp, 11 predicted proteins | sample 1520161 | NCBI WGS metagenome assembly OBLW01 (sample SAMEA3539309, study PRJEB22396) | soil metagenome | biome: tundra; feature: field; material: soil | place: USA | collected 2010-05 | depth 0.15 m
AAGCCCAGTACCTCCGTATAGAAGCGCAGGGCCTTGTCCTGGTCGTCCACGTATATGCTGGTCACTTTGATTTTCATTTCGTTTCTCCTTTGTCACGTTCGCGGTTTGGGCCGCGTCGTCTTCTCCTTGTCTTCCTTTTCGTTGGTGTTGACTGATCCATGCGGTCGAGGTGGCGTTCGAGAGCATCCACGTGAGCGGACCAGAACCGGCGGAACGGAGCCAGCCAGGCATCCACCTCCTGAAGCGGTTCAGGTTTCAGCCGGTAGAGACGGCGCTGCGCGTCCACCGTGGATTCCACGAAACCGGCCTCTCGCAGCACGCGCAGGTGCTTTGACACGGTGGGCTGCGACATACGAAGCTGACGCTCGATCTCTCCCACCGACTGCTGGGACGAGACCAGGAGACTCAGTATCGCGCGGCGGTTCGGCTCCGCAATGATTTCGAAGACAGATTCCATACGCTTTATATACTCTACATAGCATATACGTGTAAAGGTATATTTAAGCAGGGGAGTGTGGCACCTGTTTGCTTGGCGCTGTTTTCGACGTTGGTGCCCAACGGGGCGGTGTTTTCGGCAACGACGGTCCCGAGCCGTGGTAATTTTCACCTTGGCGTAGGACGTAAGCTCCTAAAGTTCACGACAAACGAATGCGATCGAGATCAAAGTAGCCCATCATCGTGCCATCGGTCGAAGAGAAGAAGAAAATAAGGTGCGGCGACCGGCCGGAATCGCCGTTAGGTCAGAATGATTGTGAGAACCGCGTCTCGATAAATTCTCCTAGCTTCGCCGTCGCCTTGAACTGGGGAATGGGATCGAGTTCCTTGAAACCCGACGTAAAGGCATTCGACAGGCTCCAGATCGGCTGCTCGGCCCGGTGCTCGTCAACATTCTAGCTTTCACATTTTCATGGCTCCAACCAAGATCCCAGCTCGCACTTGTTGCCACTGCGCTCTGGTTTGTTGTGTTCTTTCGCGTGCGTGGCGCCTTCTCTGGTGTGTTTGTCCAAAGGGTTCCGCATCAAGCCGTGCAGGCGCCGACGCTCCGGCGGCGCGGGAAGGTTATGGAGACAAAAGAGGCTTCCCCTTGAGCATGGATTGCGCTTCGGAACACGCGTGATGTTTTTGCGGTAACGTCAGCAGTTCTTTAACTTCGTTGAGCGAAAACCCCAACTCCTGGGCATGCCGCACAAATTTGAGGTCGCGAATCTGCTCTTCGCCGAACAAGCGATACCCGCCCCCGCTGCGATCCGCACTTCGAGTGAGTCCGAGTCTTTGATAGAAGCGGATCGTGTCCACACTGACACCGGCCAACTTTGCGGCCTCACCGATGTACAACGGCTCTGCCATGGGTACTAAGGATAAACCCTGGAGTTATGTCCAGAGTCAAGTAGAGAGAATCGGGGTTGCCCTCTGCAGACAACCTAATCAGGTCTGGCAAAACCGGCGAAGCGCAATTCATACGCATCTCCGGACAAGAACTTGAGCAAAAGGGAACTGCTATTGCGCGGAGCGGGATGAGTATGCGTTCATGCCCGTGAGCATTTGCCCCGCCCGAGGAGAACACCGCAATTGCATTAGACAGTCCTCAATCGATAGACTAACCACAGGTGAAATCAGTCTGCAAATTCGCTGCCTTGCTGTTGGCGCTTTCGGTATTTGCGTCACCGCTAATGGCCTGTTTGCAGCCGGACGCCACGCTTACGGCTGAGGAGCGAGAATGCTGTCGCAAAATGGCAGGCGAATGCGGAAAGATGCCAGCTTCGCACCCCTGCTGCAAGACGACAATTCGGGACGCTGATCCCTACCTCGGTAACGCGCATGTTCAGATTTCGGCACCCGCTCAGGCCACGCTAGCTGTCTTGCTGGCCAGTGAAATAATCGGTCTGCCGGACCTGATTTCACAGTTGGGCACTTCGTCAGACGCGCACGCTCCCCCAGAATTACCACCCGTCACAACTTCCATCCTGAGAATCTAGTCAGCTTTCGCTTTCCCGAGCGCAGGGACCTTTGTGTCTCCGCGCAATCGTATTTTGTCGATTCGGAGGAAAGATGGAAGCTCTTTGTGCTTTTCCGCGTCAATTGGCGCGAGCTCGCACCCGCGGCGTAACCTTTATGCGCCTCGGAATCGTCTTGCTGTTGGTCTGTTCAGGTATGGCTCAGCAGGGTCAACAGAGTGGTATCGCCAGGGCGGATGCTCGGTCTCACAGTTCAACCCCACCCGTCAGCCTAAAGGATTTACTCCGCGAGGCCGAACAGAATAGCCCCGAAATAGCTGTGGCGGAACAGGGTTATGCGGCGGCAACTGACGTCGTCCGCCAGGCATCGGCGCTGCCGGACACGCAAGCCACACTCCAGCAGCTCTCTGTAGGAAGCCCCCGTCCTTTTTCTGGCTACACGAACAGCGACTTCGCCTACGTCGGTTTGGGAGCCTCTCAGGAGATTCCATATCCCGGAAAGCGCAGCCTGCGTGGACAGGTGGCCAGTCGCGAGGCCGATGTGCGCCACGTCCAAATCGAGTCGGTGCGCCGAGTGATAACTGACAAGCTCAAGGCTGCTTACTTCCGACTGGCGTACCTTCAACAGACTTTGTCCGTGCTAGAACGCAATGACCAGTTGCTGAAAGACATCGAGCAAATCGTCGAATCACGGTATCGCGTGGGACAGGGCAACCAGCAAGAAGTCCTGAAGGCCCAGTTGCAGACCACGAAAGTTCTTCAAGAGATTACGATGCACCACCGCGAGGTGGGACAGCTTGAGGCTCAACTAAAACAATTGCTCAACCGACCGCAGGAGAGCCCTGACATCCAGACCGAACCTCTGGCCGCGAGAACCCTCACCTACAGCGCTTCCGATTTGTTAAGTCTGACAAAACAGCAAAATCCTGACGTTAAAGTGCAAGAAGCAATGCTGGCCAAGACGGACTCGCAGGTTGAACTTGCGAAGAAGGAATTCCGCCCGGATTTCGCCGTCCAGTACATGTACCAAAACACCGATCGCAAATTCCGCGATTACTACATGGCAGGCTTCAGCATCACGCTGCCCAACCGTGGCCGGTGCAAAGCCGAACTTGCCGAGGCCGAGGCTAACCGAGAACAAGCGAACAAGCAGCTTGAAGCGGAAGTGCAGCAACGGCTGGCAGAAGTCCAGGACCAATACGTCATGGCCCAGACCTCTGCGGAACAACTGAAGATTTACAAAGATGGCCTGATCCCACAATCGAATGCCACTTTCCAGTCAGCGTTAGCGGCCTACCAGGCCAACCGACAGGATTTTGAGACCCTGCTGTCTTCCTTCAGGGATGTCCTGAACCTTGAAATCGAATACCAGCGCGAATTAGCCGAGCACGAAGTAGCGCTGGCCCGGCTCGAAATGCTTACGGGGGTGAGTTTCCAATGAACCAACAAGGCAATCCGAAAGTTCGTCGCGCACTTGTCATCGCCATTGCTTTGAATGGCGTTTTGGCGGTCGCACTGCTCTGTGTTTGGTGGCGCTCCCACCATGCGACAGCTTCCCAGCCCGCCGCGCAGGATTCCTCACAAATGACCGCTGAAAGCGGCGCGAATAGCAATCCTTCGCAGGGCGAGGCAGTCGGCAGCAGCGAACCGTCTTTGGCCCCGGTACAGCTTGCTCCCGAGCGTCTCGAAAGCATTGGAGGGAAGCTGGGCACTGCCGAGCTAAAGCAGGTACAGGATGAGATGCGGGTGACCGGCAATGTTGACAGGGATGAGCGCCGCATCGCTTATGTGCAGACCCGGTTCCCCGGCTGGATTCGCAAAGTCTATGCCGACGCCACTTACCAGTACATCCGCAAGGGGCAGCCGCTCTTCACCATCTACAGCCCTGATCTCGTCACCACCGAGCAGGAATACCTGCTGGCCAAAAAGAATTCCGAGCAAGTGCGCACCAGCACGGTGAGCGGCGTGAGTACAGGCGCTGTGGCACTTCTTTCCGCCGCCCGTGAACGGCTCACGCAGTGGGAAGTCCCGGCAAGTGAGATTGAAAAACTGGAAACCACCGGCAAGGTGATTACCGATCTCACCTTCAACTCGCCAGTCTCGGGATACATCACGGAAAAGAGTGCGTTGCCCAACATGTACGTGCAACCGGAGTTGAAACTCTACACCGTCGCCGATCTCTCCACGGTCTGGGTAAACGCAGAGATTTTCCAGACTGATATTGGACGAATCAAGCCGGGAGACGCGGCTACTGTGACGGTTGACGCGTATCCCGGAAAGACATTCAGAGGCAGAGTGGACTTTATTCTGCCCCAAGTGGACTTGAACACGCGCACGCTTCGAGCGCGCCTTGTATTTCCTAATCCGAGTCTGCTACTTAAGCCCGGCATGTTTGTAAACGTCGTATTTGCCGCGCCCATCGGCAAGAGACTGACCATACCTGCATCGTCTGTTTTCCACTCCGGGACCCGCAATCTCGTTTTCGTCAACAAGGGCGAGGGCAACTTTGAACCTTGTGAAGTCGAACTCGGCCCACGCGTCGGCGATGACTACGTCGTTCTGAAAGGAATCAAGCCAGGCGAATCTGTGGTCACCTCTGCCAACTTCCTGATTGACTCCGAGGCCCAGTTGCAGGCTGCCGCAGGAGCATTCGTTCCACCTCCTCCGGGAGCGGGCGCTGCTGCCGCGAAGAATGCTCCCGCAGGTGCTGCTCAAACCAAAGTCGAGCTAACAACTGATCCAACACCTCCGCGCAGGGGCAGCAATGTTTTTCGCGTAAAGCTGACCGGGTCTAATGGAGTGCCGATCAACGGAGCCCAGGTAAATGTCACGTTCTTCATGGCGGCCATGCCTGCCATGGGAATGGCAGCGATGAAAACCAACGTAGTTCTGTCCGACAAGGGCGATGGTTTGTATGAAGGCAAAGATGATCTGGGATCAGGCGGGACTTGGCAAGTTTCCATTGTCGCTCGTCAGAACGGGACTGTGATTGCAAACAAGCAGCTCTCGGTGAACGCCACAGGAGGAATGTAAACGTGATCAACTGGATCATTGAGTGGTGCGCAAGCAATCGATTCCTGGTGTTCACCGGAACTTTCCTGCTGGTTATGGCCGGCATCTGGTCCATGAACCGTATTCCCCTGGATGCGCTGCCGGACATTTCCGACGTGCAAGTGATCGTTCATACGGCGTGGGAGGGCGAACCACCTGACATTATCGAAGACCAAGTTACATACCCCATCGTCACCGCGTTACTGGCAGCTCCTCAAGTCAAGGCTGTGCGCGCCCAGACGATGTTCAATGACTCATATGTGTTCGTCGTTTTCGAAGATGGTACGGACATCTACTGGGCACGTTCTCGGGTCCTCGAATACCTGCAAACCATCCAAGGCCGATTGCCTGCGAATGTTCATCCGGCGATTGGTCCGGATGCAACTGGGGCGGGCTGGGTTTACGAGTACGCGTTGGTAGACCACACGCACAAATACAGCTTGGCCGATCTGCGCAGTTTGCAAGATTGGCATTTGCGCTACCAGTTCGAAACTGTTCCGGGGGTTGCCGAGGTCGCAAGCATCGGTGGTTTCGTCCGCCAGTATCAAGTTCAGCTCGATCCCAACAAACTGCTCGCTTATGGCATTCCCCTCTCGACCGTGATTGATCGCGTGAAGACCAGCACGAACGAGGTTGGTGGTCGAGTCCTGGAACTGAGTGGGACACGTTATTACGTCCGGGGCCTGGGTTACCTGAAGTCTCTTGCCGATCTGGAGAATGTTCCAGTCAACGCCAAGAACGGAACACCAGTTTTGATCAAGGACCTTGGCACCGTTTCATTCGGGCCAGACATTCGCGAAGGTGTAGCGGAGTGGCAGGGGCAGGGTGAAACAGTGGGCGGGATCGTCGTAATGCGCTACGGCCTGAACGCTCTCAACGTAATCAACGGCGTAAAGAAAAAACTGGCGGAGATTAAAGGCTCCCTCCCATCCGGAGTAGAAGTGGTCGTGGGTTATGACCGTGCCGGCTTGATTCAAGAGTCAATCAAAACGCTGCAACGCGACCTGATTGAAGAAGCAATCGTGGTCAGCCTTGTGATCATTGTGTTCCTGTTCCATTTCCGTTCGGCGTTGATTCCCATCATCACGCTCCCGATTGCGGTCGTCGCCTCGTTTATTCCCATGTATTACCTCCACGTCAGCTCCAACATCATGTCGCTCGGTGGATTGGCCCTTGCAATCGGTGTGCTTGTGGACGCCGCAATCGTCATGGTCGAAAACGGCTATCGCCATTTATCCGAGCCCCCGGCAAAGCATCCAGCCCCGGTCAGCACGGTGGGCGCGGACCACATCACCTATGAAGAGTCGATTGAAATAACTGAAAGTGGCGAAGTCACTGAAAAGCAACGCCGACGCATTTTGATTAACGCAGCCAAGCAGGTTGGGCCGGCGTTGTTTTTCTCGCTGCTCATCATCGTCGTCTCGTTTGTTCCGGTTTTCCTGCTCGAAGCCCAAGAAGGACGAATGTTCAAGCCGCTGGCATGGACCAAGACCGTGGCTGTTGGCTTTTCTTCATTGCTGGCAATCACGCTCGTTCCCGTACTGATGGTCAGCTTCATCAAGGGCAAGCTAAGACCTGAGTCGGCAAACCCGATTTCTCGCTTTACCCAGGCTCTGTACCTGCCCATCCTGCGCCTTTGCTTAAAGTACCGTAAAACGACACTCCTGCTGAACCTCCTCTTTCTGGTAGTCACGTTCCCGCTGATGTTCAGGTTGGGCAGCCAGTTCATGCCGCCGTTATACGAAGGATCATCTCTGTACATGCCAACGTCTCTGCCGGGAATCGGTATCACCCAGGCCTCACAGATTCTGCAAGAGCAGGACCAAATTCTGCGAACGTTTCCTGAGGTGGAAAGCGTGTTTGGAGTTGTAGGCCGATCCGACAGCGCCACAGACAATGCTCCTCTCGATATGTATGACACCACTCTCATGCTGAAACCGCGTGAGCAGTGGCGGCCCGGCATGACGTACGAGAAATTAATTCGCGAGATGGACGAAAAACTGCAATTTCCTGGTCTGACCAATACCTGGACGATGCCGGTTGAGAACCGTCTGGATATGGCTTTGACTGGCATCAAGACGCCAGTGGGCATGAAAATTCAAGGCACGTCTCTGGATGGAATTCAGCACCTCGGGTCGCAAATCCAACAGGTACTCTCTGGCCTTCCGCAGGTGCGCTCTGTCTTCGCGGAACATGTCGCGCAGGGTTTTTACGTAAACGTTGACGTGAACCGTCCCGAAGCGGCGAAATATGGTTTGACGATTGCCGATGTCCAACAGGCCGTCTCTTCAAGCATCGGCGGCATGAATGTTGCTGAGAATGTGGAAGGGCGCGAACGCTACCCAATCAACGTGCGCTATCAGCGCGATTTCCGCGACAACGTAGAAGAACTGCGCCGTGTCCTTATCGCCACTCCGTCTGGTGCGCAGATCCCCATCGAGCAGGTGGCTAAAATCTCGTTCTCTCATGGACCGGCCATGATTCGCGACGAAGACGGGCAATTGACGGGCTACGTTTACATTGACCTGAATACAAAAGACTATGGCGGCTTTTTGCAGCAGGCCTCAAACGCATTGGCACAGAAGTTGAGGTTGCCCGCGGGCTATATCTACCAGTGGTCAGGCGAATATGAGTTTCAGCTTCGGGCCAAAGAGCGGCTGAAGATCATCATGCCAGTTGTGTTCTTTATCATCTTCCTCTTGCTGTATATGGTCTTTCATTCCATCACCGAAGCTTTCGTGCTCATTCTTCCAACCTTTTACGCCATGACCGGCGGACTCATTCTGCAGTGGCTCCTCGGCTACAACTTCAGCGTGGCCGTTTGCGTCGGGTACATTGCGCTGTTCGGAATCGCCGTCGAGACGGGCGTCGTCATGGTCGTGTACCTGCATGAAGCACTTGATCATCGCCTCGCCTCCGGCCACCAGATCACGAACAAGGAGATCGAAGAGGCCGCCGTTGAAGGAGCAGTGCAAAGGCTTCGCCCGAAGCTGATGACAGTCTTCGCGGTGCTTGCCAGCCTTGTGCCGATCCTTTGGGAAAGCGGAATCGGCTCGGACGTGATGAAACCCATCGCCGCGCCGATTGTCGGCGGAATGATTACGTCCACCATTCACGTTCTGATTCTCGTGCCCGTCTTTTTCGTGATGATGAAGGAGCGCGCGCTAAGGCGGAACACTCTGCACAAGCGGGAGGAACCAACAACCGTTTGAGTAGGGCATTTCCTGAATCATAAGGCCTTCAAACGCGCTGCTAGAATTGAAACTGTTGAATACGCAGCTCCAGTACACCGCACCGACGTTTGTTTCCCTCAACTCTCTACCTTATGTTACGAATTGCGAACAAAGAATACCCAGCAACTCCATCGGCGGAGGATCGTTGTATGGTGGAAGGGCGCGCCCTTACGACTCCGGCTCTGCAAGACGCGCTCTCCCCCATTTTGTCGCCTTGCAGGGCCGTTGGGTGAATTCCTAAACGGTGTTGATTGATCGCTCCCGGCAGACCGACAAACCATTGAGAGTCCTTACCTAGCGGGAACGGATTCGCTCCCCACTGACAGCTTCCGGCTAAAGCCTGATCAATCGCTCGCATTTACATCCTCGAACCCTCGATATCGGCCTATTTTGAGCGCCCGTTCCTCACGATCCTTACGCAATCGATAGCGCCAAGCCCAAACCGTGCTCAGCACTACGACTAAAAAGCACAATTCAACAAATAACTTTTCTCCATCCAGAGGATCAATGGGGTTCCCCTTCAAGTCGGGATCCGCAAGGATGCCGTGAATGAAGGTGCAAATACCGGCTACATAAACAAGGTAATGGAAAAGCTTCCACTGCCTCCGCCCTAGCCGAAGCCGAAAATATGAGGTGAGTATGACTACCACGATCAGGTATAGGCTCACAGCGCCGACTGTATTCTCGATCGGTTGAACGGGAGACCACAGTGGAAGGGCCAAATCCAACAGACGCCAATGACTCCTTGTTGAAAACAGCAATATGAACGGATGCGTCAACACTGACGCCATAAGGAAGTAAGCCGTCCAGTTGTGGACTGCGAAGATATTGATTCGCCGATGAGGCCAGAGCCGCCACGGACTGTAACGTACCGCGATTAGCAGTCCAAGACAGATATTTGCCGTCGACAGAAAAACAGCCAGCAATCCGACATCCGCGGAAAGGTCAAGTGCCGTCATTCCGGCGCTCAAGGAAGTGGAGGTGCCGATGCTGACGTCGATGAATCTGAAATGAGCACCGTCTTTACGGAATCAGGAATTTCGTTCGCGTGCGCGAGTAGCTCACTTACCTGCCATAGCTGCGTGTCGGTTAGCTTGGTCTTGAACGAGGGCATCCCCGAAAGGCGGATTCCGTTGGCTGCCTTCCAGAAAGTCTCCGACGCCGGGTCATCAGTAACACCCTTGCCACGGAACAATTGCGGCGGTTTCGGAAACATCGTTGTCGCATAATCTATGGGTGACTGTCCTGGAAGTCCGTGACACAAGGCGCACTGCCGTTTGTATACGGTTGCACCGGCAAGAAAATTAGCTTCGTCCGCCTGCACGGGAGATGCGGGAATATGTTGCTTCTCGATATGCGCGTCCAATGCCATATTTGCCAGCCTCTTCTCAAACGGCATCGGCGGATCAGCCGTTGCTACAGGCGCCAGGCCTGCCGAAAAGTAAAGCAAAACAGAACCCGGTGAAATCGCAACGGCCAGAATAAAACCGATAGCGATACCTTTTATCACTTGTGTGCTCCTGTCATTGATCAGAAATTAAATCTATACCCCAGAATCATCTTGGCAATCAGGTGGTCGGTTGCGCCCGTGAGGCCCACCCCAAGTCCGAAATTGATTTCCCACTGAGGCGCGATATTCAAATCAATTGCGGGGAAAATCTGATGCTGTTGTTGTGAGATCGCATCGATCCCTGTCACCGGTCCCTCCGAGCCGTAGTATTCGAGACCTGCTGCTACTTTCGGAGTCAAATCGTAACTGAATTTCAAGTTTGGAGAAAAAACAACGCCCTGGCTCACGCTCACGCCGTGGAAAGACCGGTCAAGCGTGGGGTTCAGGGACCAATACCATCGGCCTACCTTTTGATCCACGATGGGACGAATTTCCCACGTCCAGGTGTCTACGGAATATCGCCGCCTCTGGTAGCCGATTTCATTCGAGAGGCTCACCCCCACGGGCCAGTGCCATTTCTTCGGCACGGCAACGCGCGGCCTGATGTGATCTCCTACCCATTGCCAGCTCTGGCCCTCAGTTATTGAAGTGAATATGTAAAAGCCACACTCAAACCAGTCATTGAAGCCGTGAGTGATCTCCACCGTCTCATGCTCGGCATGATTGGTGGGATAAACCCCATCCACAATTGTCTTTGAGCCGTCGATCGTGAAATTGCTGTGGAGTTCAACCATGGTGTGGCCGGGATCGACCAGATCAGATCCGTACACCTGGATTTCGTAGTTGTCTTGAGCACGGGTGAGAGGTGCGGCCAAGAACAAGGTTAGGAGTAAAAACGTGATTGCAAGATGTCGGCACCTTAACCTCTGATCGGAATCACAACGTCCCATGAGGAAGATTATCAGTTACATAGTGAATTCTGCGTGGCAAACAGATGACAAGTTGTTCATGTTCTCCTATAAGGCGCGCCAACTTGCATCAAGGATAGTATGCGGAGGCTACCAGCGTGTTCATTTGTTCCAATCATTTTCCGTGTTCTGATCTCACTTAATTTCCTCTCTGGAGGCATCGGGGCCCTTTGTCAGGAAACATCTGCGCTGCCCGATGCTCCGAGTGTCAGTCAAACGCAAACGGTTCGATCGAAGCTTGCACAGCGCGATCAACAACATGAACCGAGTAAGAACCACATATTCTGGATCATCCCAAACTACCGTTCAGATGAAAACTCGGCAGCGACCAAACCTTTAACCCCTGCCGAAAAGATGAAAGTTTCATTGGACGACTCTTTCGATCCCTCAGCATTTCTAGTGGCTGGTATTTTTGCTGGTATCTCGATGGCGGAGCGTCAGTACACATCTTTCGGCACTGGGGCGCAAGGGTTTGGTAAATACTACGGCGGAGCTTTCGCAGATCAAGCAATTGGCAACATCATGACCGAGGGTCTATTTCCGACTGCCCTCCATCAGGACCCTCGCTACTTCGTGAAAGGCACGGGTGGGTTTTGGAAGCGAACTGGATACGCCATCAGCCGCGAATTTATCACTCGGGGCGATGACGGCCTCAGTCATTTCAACACCTCAGAGCTGGCCGGAAATGCTGTCGCCGCGGGCATTTCTAACCTCTACTATCCGTCCACGGATCGATCATTTGGAAATACGGCAAACAAGTGGGGACAACAAATAGCCCTGGATACCTTTTTCAACGTGACCAAAGAATTTTGGCCGGACGTGCGCAAAAAGATGTTTAGGCACTGAATGGCCCGCACTAATATCGCGCTATGCCTTGGAGCACGCTAACGGGCAGCAACAAAGTTATAACGGCGCCACCTTCCGGACTGTCAGAGGCCTGCGCGCAGCCGCCATGCGCCTGGGCGACTGCATCTACAAAGGCAAGTCCAAGACCGTGACCAGGAGAATGTTTCCCCTTCACGAATCGCTTGAAAGCCAAACTGCCGATTTCAGGCGGGAATCCCGGACCATCGTCTTCAATCACCAGTGCTGCTGATCCTTGATGCGAACGGAGCCGGATTCTTACCCGGCATCCCGCCGGCAGATGAGTCAATTCGTTTTCAAGCAGATTGCTTACTGCCCGATTCAGTAGAGTCACATCAGCGTCCACTACCACATGCTCTTCGAGTTCAGTCGTTACTTCATGATCGTGCTCGGCCATTGCGGGTTGATAAATATCAACCAGTTGTCGGACAACATCGGAGAAGTCGACTGGACCGCGATCGATGTGAAGCGCACCTGCCTCCGCTTCGGCGAGATCCAGCGTTGTGTTCAGCAACTGCAAGAGCCTGTCCAGGTCCTCGATCGCTTCTCCAACGGAGTCGCGCCACTTCTCATTTTCTTCATTACATAATGCAGATTCCAGCGTTCCACGAATCAGGGTGACCGGGCTTTTGAGGTCATGCGCGATACCGCCAGTAACGGTGCGAAGCTGATTTACAGAGGACTGGAGCCGATCCAGCATGTGATTGAAAGTCTTCGCCAGCCGCGAAATCTCATCCGAATTCACAGGCTCGGGCAGACGTTCCTGTAAACCCTCGGTGCCAATTCGAGCGACAGTTTCCGTAATTCGCTCAACCCGACGCAGAGTACGGCGTGCGCTCCAGTAGGAGATGACGAAACCGAGCAGGAACATGCCGCCCCAGACCATCAGCAAACGACGAGCTAATGTGTGCAGCACATGCCTGGCGCCATGATCCGATAGCCCGAGATAAACAGTTCTTCCGTTTTGCGCCTTCACAACGACTCGAAACGTTTGTCGATAGCCTTCTACCGTTATGGATTTAGGAGGTCCCGGAGCCAGCTTTGCCCGCTGAATCGCGGCGATGAAAGCGTCCTTGGAACTTGGACCGACCCATAACGGACCATCATTATTATTAGGGTTTGTTGCCAAGAAAAATACAGAATTCAGTCTTTCGCCGCGAGCATCGCGCTCATCCGGTACTTCCTGAGTTGCAAGCTCAGCCACCTCGCGAACGATCCGCTTGTATAGGTGATCGCTCGGAGTATCCGCTGAGACTTGAGCTAGGACCTCAGCCTCGCCACTAAGCCAAGTGTCACTCCGCTCCCTGAGACCCTGAGCGACAAGGAAATAGACTATGGAAAATGCCCCAGCAGTTCCGAGCGCAAACGCCAGGGTTGTCCAAATCGAAATCCGCCAAGCGGCGGTCGTGCGTAAGTTTCTAGGCATGTTTGAGAACGTAGCCAACACCCCGAATCGTATGAATCAGGGGTCGCGGGGTGTCATGATCCACTTTGCTGCGAAGGCGGTAGATAT
>OBLW0100003146.1_pt1 | contig 12969 bp, 7 predicted proteins | sample 1520161 | NCBI WGS metagenome assembly OBLW01 (sample SAMEA3539309, study PRJEB22396) | soil metagenome | biome: tundra; feature: field; material: soil | place: USA | collected 2010-05 | depth 0.15 m
GGGTCTCCTGAGGCGACGCCCTGTGAAGCGTGAACCAACCTGCTCTGCTTTGAGACTATATTCATTGTATTCAGGAATCCCGGCCCTTCAGGACCGGGAGGATGTCAAGTTCTCAACTCTTGGCCCACACCAAAACGTCTCTCTCATAGTTGACGGATCAACTTAGAGAAGGAAGACCAGATTTATGCAACAGGGCCAGCAGATCTATCCCCAATTTGTGTTTCGTGCGTTCGGCTTCCCTAGGCCAGACCACAGCTGAGACATCTCACGCGAGGCTCGTCGCCAAGGTCGGGGTTTCCCGCTGGCCCGCAAGAAGTTTGGGCGCCTGGACCAGATTTTGTCGACACGCCCGGACAGTCCTAAAGCATTGGGACCAATATGGGTCAGCTTGATCATCTCTTTGCGCAGAACAAGGCATGGGCGGATGCCATCCGCGCGCGCGATCCTGAATTCTTTCCGAAGCTCTCGCGGCAGCAGTCGCCCGAATACCTCTGGATCGGGTGCTCCGACAGCCGCGTGCCGGCAAACGAGATCGTCAACCTGCTGCCAGGCGAGATGTTCGTGCACAGGAACATCGCAAACGTCGTGGTGCACACGGACCTGAACTGCCTCTCGGTGATGCAGTTCGCGGTCGATGTCCTGAAGGTGAAGCACATCATCGTCTGCGGACATTACGGCTGCAGCGGCGTGCGCGCCGCGCTGCGCTGCCAACGGGTGGGGCTGGCGGACAATTGGCTTCGGCATGTGAAGGATGTGTCGGAAAAGCACAGGGAATGCGTGCACGCCGAGGAGGGTGAAAGCGCCCAAACCGACATCCTGTGCGAGCTGAACGTGATAGAGCAGGCCAGCAACGTGTGCCAGACCACGATCGTCCGGGATGCATGGGAGCGAGGGCAGGCCCTGACCGTCCACGGATGGGTCTACGGCCTCAAGGACGGGCTGATTCGCAACCTCGGACTAAGCGTCTCTTCGGCGGCTGAATTCGAGGCGCAATACGGCGCCGCCCTGACCGCGATCACCTCTTGAATGCTCCGACGCCGGCTTTTCAGGCCGATTGAGGAGTAAGTCTTGGCCCGAAGTCAGCGGCCGGGGAGCGGATTCAAGCGGAACGAAGCCTGGAACGTCCTGCCCAGCGAGCCGCTGAGGTTGACCTTCAAGATGATTTCAGGCGAAAGCTGCTCCACGGTCACGCCGGGATCGGCGGAGACGAGCGCCGCCGCCGCCTGGTCCAGCGTCACCGTGATCGAGCCGGTGTTGGTCTGGGTGGGATCGGAAATGCCCACCGCGAAGCCGGTGGAGTTCTTGCTCGTGATGATGGACGAAGGCGCATTGGCCGTGATAAGGTCGACGGATCTGGTCCCGACCGCCCAGAAATTTGCTGCCACGACGCCCAGCGACGGCTTCTTGGCGGCCTGCACGGCCGGGGTATTGGCGAGCACGACGATGTCGGGATTGGACGCATAGGCGCCCACACTTCTGGCGCTCATGTTGGGCAGGAGCACATAGGCATAGGCGGCGTTGTCCGGGTGGGCGCCGTGGTTGTACCACAGTTTCAGGTAGTCGTCGGTGGAGGGGGAGGTGGCGGGTCCGCGCCCGCCGCCGGTGATATCCGACCAACCGCCGCTGCTGCTCACGAATGCCGCCTGCAGGTTGGCCGCGCCGCCTGGAAAGTAATAGCCCCCCACCCCGTCCAGGGCGCACCAGGTGACATTGCCAAGCGCCTTGCCCCAGCCCATCACCGGCGCGACGACCGTGCCGTCGACCGTGAAGTTATTGGTGGGGGCCGTCCCCAGCCGGCGGTCCTCCACAGTTGTGTCGATCTCCGCCGTGCCGTCGCACGTGATGCCCGCGCCCAGGCAAACAACCTCATTGTCGAACATGAACCACGATTTCTTCGCGGCGAGCGAGGGCGACAAGGGGTCCGCCAGCGACATGCCGGCGGCGCCGTACGTTCCCAACACCTGCGAGCCGCCAACCCAATTCTGCGAGGTCGTCTTGCCCGCGCCCGCGCCATCCGCGCGCGGGACCACCTCAACGGTCGTGCCCGGCAGGTGGTACGGGTCCACGGTGGGCCAGAAGTCGCCGGTAAACTGCGTGTCGACGGCGCCAAGGTAGAGGTAGGTCATGCCATCGCCCGTGAACCAGCCGTGCAGGTTCTCGTCGTGGATCGACTCATAATTGGCGATGCGGGCGGAGGACATGCTGACGCCCACGCCGAAGCCGTCGCGCAGGGCCACAACCCGATCCATGCCCGCAAATTGAAATTGGCCTGAGGCCAGCCGCGGCGCGCCGGCAAACCTGCCCAACGCGGCCGCCGTCGCGGGCGCGGCGAAACGGGCCACCTGGCGGATTGCGGAAATTGCCCGGAGGCCGTCGGTGGTCTCCGTCTCGTTGACGCGCGTAATGGTGCGCCCGCGCACCATGTCCATCATGGCCCCGCTGTAGATGATCGGCTCAAAGGAATGGTACACCCAGTTGAAAACGCGGGCCTTGTTCGCATCCGAGAACCGCCAAGGCGAACCCTCCAGCAGGTTGATCAGATCGGCGACGGCGTTCAGCAATATGACGCCGTAGGCGCCGGTGTAGGCCTTGTTGGTGTGCATCACGAACGAGCCGTCGGCGTAAAAGCCGTTTCCCGTCGCCACGTCGGGAAACACCCTGGCCAGGTTGGCTTGGGCAGCGGCAATCCGTTCGCTATCCTTGCCCAGAATCCCGCGGATAACCATGACGATCCCCAGGTCCGCAATCGCGGTGCTCCCCTGCCATCCGTAGGTATTGGCGGAACCGCCGGGACAGTGCCCGTCTATGGCGGCGCAGAAGTTGCCGATTTCCGCAGCTGTAAGCGTCGGATACATCAGCGCGAACGCGTTATTGAAGGCCTGGGGCCCGCCGATCTCCCAATCCCACCAGTTGTCGTATTCGTAGGCGATCGGGTAGTAGACCTTGGCCACCATCCAATCCATGCCGCCGTCAATGGCCGCGGCCAGGTCGGCGTTGCCATGGAGCGGGCTTCCGGGCGTCGCCCATGCCAGCGCCATCAGCTCCAGTTCCGAGAATGTGCGCGTGATGCTGGAGCTGGAGGAGTCCGCGTCAAAGGAAAGGCTGCTCCACAGGGACGTGCGCGAGGCGTCCGTGTTCATGGAGCTCCAGGCGCTTCTGGCGTTGCCCGCAAGGTTGGCGGGACTGTCACGCGACCCCATGCCGATGGGAATGCCGTCGCCAGCGACCAGGTAGGTCTGCCAATTCGTGCGCAGGGTATCGAATTGGTCCCCCCGCGCCACCGGCGAAAAGCCGACGCAAATCGCCAGTGAAACGGCCGAGCCAAGCCTAAGGTGGTGTTGGCGCATCAGGGACTGGTTTCTCAGGCTCAACTCCCGGGAACTTCGGTTCGCTCGCGTCGATGCGCCCCGCGGGAATCACGTTGCGTATGCCTGCCCGTAACCTTGTGCCTTCAATTGGAATCTGGTTGTGCGGGCTGGTCGCGCGCGGCGCGGATGGCGCCGAGCCTGCTGAGGCTGACGGAAACATCGCGCGCGGCCTGGCTGGAATCGGGGTTTACCTTCAGCAGCGCCTGGCGGATCTCGAGGCTGCGGGTGCAATACTTGAGCGCTAGATCCATGTCGCCGGGCTGCGCCCGCGCGGCGTGGAAGGTGCCTAGCCTGTCGAGGTGGACGGAAACATCGCGCGCGGCCTGGCCGGAATCGGGGTTTGCCGCCAGCAGCTTTTCCGCGATCTCGAGGCCCCGGGTGAAGTGCCCGAGCGCCTGATCGGCGTCACCGGGCCGGCCTCGCACTGCGATGAAGGTGCCCAGCTTGTCGAGGCCGACGCAGACATCGCGCGCGGCCTGGCCGGAATACGGGTTTGCCGCCAATAGCCCGTCCCGAATCTCGAGGCTGCGGGTGTAATTGCCAAGGGCCTGATCGGCGTCGCCGGGCTGGCCTCGCGCGACGTAGAAGCCACTGAGCCGGTCCAGGCCGACGGTGACATCGCGCGCGGCCTGCCCGGAATCGGGATTGGCCTTGAGCAGCGTTTCGCTGATTTCCTGGCTGCGCGTGTAGTACCCGAGGGCCAGCTCGGCGTCGCCGGGCTGGCCTCGCCCGGTGTGGAAGGTGCCGAGCTTGGTGAGGCTGACGCAGACATCGCGCGAGGCCTGGCCGGAGCTTGGGTTGGCCTTCAGCAGGGTCTCGCGGATTCCGAGGCTGCGGGTGTAATCCTTGAGCGTGAGATCGGCGTCGCCGGGCTGGCCTCGCGCGCCGTATAAGTCACCAAGCTTCTCGAGGCTTATCGAGACGTCGCGCGCGGCCTGGCCGGAATCAGGGTTGGCCTGCAGCAGCCCATCGCTGATTTCAAGGCTGCGCGTCAAATGCCTGAGCGATTGATCGGCGTCACCCGGCTGGCCTCGCGCCGCGTGGAAGTCGCCGAGCCTGTTGAGAATGACGGAAACGTCGCGCGCGGCCTGGCCGGAACCTGGATTCGCCTTTAGCAGGGCCTCGCGGATCTCGAGCCCGCGGGTGTAATACCTCAGGGCCTTGTCGAAGTCGCCCGACTGGCGCCTCACGGAGTGTATGTCACCGAGCTTGCTTAGGACGACGGAAACGTCGCGCGCGGCCTCGGCGGAATAGGGACTGGCCTTCCACAACCCGTCGCTGATTTCGAGGCTGCGGGAGCAGTACCTATAGGCCTGCTCGGCGTCGCCCGGCCGGCCCCGGGCGCTGAGAAAGTCGCCGAGCTTGTTGAGGACGACGGAGACGTCGCGCGCGGCCAGGGCGGAATCGGGACTGGCCTTCCACAGCCCGTCGCTCATTTCGAGGCCGCGGGTGTAAAACCCGTAGGCCTTATCGGCGTCGCCGGGCTGGCCCCGGGCGCTGAGAAAGTTACCGAACTTGTCGCGGATGACGGAAACGTCGCGCGCGGCCTCGGCGGAATCGGGGTTGGCCTTGAATAGCCCATCGCTGATTTCGAGGCATCGGGCGTAATATCCATTGGCCTGGTCGGTGTCGCCGGGCCGGCCCCGCAGCGTGAGAACGTCCGCGCATTCGGAAAGGGAGGCGCAGAAAAGGCGCTGCGACTTTGACCTCGACTCGTCCTGGGAAAATAGAAGCTGGGCGTCGGCAAGCGCCTCCTGGGAATCGGCGAATGCGGCGCTGACCGTGCGGTGGAATTTTGAATGAACCGATTGATCGATCAGGAACCAGCCGTATGCCTCGAGCGCGTCGGGCCACATGGGCTCCAGGCTGAGGAGATGCCGGTAGCCGCTGCGGGCTTGGTCGGTCTGGCCCTTCGCCGCCCGAAGGCCGGCTGCCTTGAGCAGGGGCTGAAGGTCGGTGCGATTCTGCTCATGAACCGCGGCGGCGCGGGCCTGGATGCGGTCAAGCACATCGCCACGCTGCTTGTCGACGAAGGCGAGGGCGGCATCCACGCCTTCCTCGGAGAGGATGCGCGTCATCTCGCGGAAGACGGGAGTCGTCTCCGTCCTCGCATCGAGGGAAACGAAGCTCTCCACGAGATCGTCGATTCGGGCCTTGCGGGCGGAATCGGCCTTCTCGGCAGCACTGCGAAGCCGCTCGCGTTCGGCCGACGTCGGAGCCGCCCCGGCGGCTTCAATATCCTCGTCCCGTTTCCGCTCCGAGGACTCCACCAGGTGCGCGCGGATGCGAGGGGCATCCAAGAGGCCGCGATCGCTGTTAATGACCGCGCCGGCGCCGGCGATGATTACATCCCTACCGGCCCGGACATTCTCGACGCTCGTGTCCCCGGGGTCTGCTCCAGGGCCGGAATCTACGTCTTTTTTTTTACCGCCTCGTTGCGGAAGACGGCGTCGCCCCCCGACTTGACCTTCTTCGCGTCGATGCCAGCGCCCGTTTCATCAACGGCGGTCAAATCATGGCCGGCCTCGACTCCGCGCAGCTGTACACCCGGAGCGGTGCGATCCGCATTGATCGTCGCGCTCTTGTCTCCCCATCTGAGGGTCAGTGCCTGGAGGCGGTCCCTGACGAGAAACGCGACAAAACCCAGCAGGACGAGGGCGCCGAGGATGAGGTAAATATATTCGGGTTTCATGGATCCGGCGGGTTACCCCATCTGAAAGCGCATCGGGTGTAGACTATGAGGACGTATCAAAGGGTATCTCAACGGCAAACGTGAAGGCCGCTTGCGCCCTAGACGATGCCGAAAATCGTGCGGACGTCGAGAACTCACCCGGCTTCCGCGACCGGCGGCTGCCTGCAGGCCTCTTGCCAAGGCGGCCCCGTCTGTTGATGCTGCAAGTTTGAGCGCGATTCCCATCGCCGACGGTGCGACCCAGGACGCCGACCATTCCTTTCTGGGCCATCCCCGTGGACTCGCCTACATCGCCTTCACGGAAGCCTGGGAGAGGTTCTCCTATTACGGCATGCAGACGCTTCTCGTGCTGTACATGGTCCGACAGCTGCTCCTTCCTGGGCACGTCGAGCACATCGCAGGCTTCACCGTGTTCCGCGCCGCCGTCGAGCGCGTGTACAGGGGGCCGCTTACCAATGTCGGGCTCTCGTCGGCGATCTTCGGGCTCTACACAGGCATCGTATACCTGACCCCGATCGCCGGCGGTTTCATCGCCGACCGATGGCTCGGAAGGACCCGCACGATCATAATCGGCGCGCTCCTGATGGCCGCCGGCCATTTCCTGATGGCCTTCGACGCATCGTTCCTGGTCGCGCTCCTTTGCCTGTTGACCGGCGTGGGCTGCTTCAAGGGAAATCTGGCCAGCCAGGTCGGCGCCCTCTATGCGCCGGGCGACCTGCGACGCGCCGACGCGTTTCAAATCTACTATTTGTTCATCAACGGCGCCGTCATCGCCGCCCCGCTGATCGCCGGCACGCTCGGTGAGGTGTACGGATGGCATTACGGGTTCGGAGCCGCAGGCGTCGGCATGCTGATCTCGATCGTCATCTATCTGTCGGGCAGGAAATGGCTGCCGCCGGAGCAGAATCCAAACCGCGCGGGATCGGCCGCGCGACCGGGCCTGAGCCGCAGCGAGCGCAACACCGTCATCCTGCTCGTCGTTCTGCTGCCGGTGCTCGCGATCGGTGCCGTCGGCAACCAGCAGGTATTCAACGCCTACATGCTTTGGGTACCCGGCAATGTGGACCTCGTGTTCTTCGGCCGCACGATGCCGACCACGTGGCTGATCACCGTTGATTCGACCGCGGGCGTATCATGCCTGGTCGCCGCATTGGCTTTCTGGCGCCTGTGGTCGCGGCATTTCAAGGAGCCGAGCGAGGTCGTCAAGATAACGATCGGCCTTGGGTTTAGCGCCGTCGGCCTGCTGGCACTAGCCGCCGCCGCGGCGATATCCGCGGCGGGCCACAAGGCAGGCGTCGGCTGGGTGCTGGCGTTCGAGGTCTTAAACAGCATCGGCTTCGCCAACGTGTTCCCGGTCGGGCTTGCCATGTATGCGCGCGCAGCCCCAAGGCCGCTTGCGGGGACCATAATGGGCATTTATCTGCTTCACCTGTTCCTGGCAAACAACCTGGTCGGATGGCTTGGGGGACTTCTGGACCGCATGCCCGGCACGCAGTTCTGGCTTCTGCATGCCGCACTCGTGGGCGCAGCCGGCGTCTTGATGCTGGTTGCAGCGCGGCTGGGCCGAAACCTGCTGTTCCCGGCGGGCCCGGGCGAGAGCTGAATGGGCCTGAACGGCTGGCGGCGGATTTCGGCCGCTGTCTCGGGCGCCCCGCCATCCTGGAAGTCTTGGCCCGCGCCCGGGTTATTTCTTGGTCGAGACGTAGGACCTGAAGGATTCGTCGATGATCGCCTGCTGCATGAGGCGGGCATCCTCCGTATCTCCCCCAATCGACATGGCCATGACGGTGTCCGCGAGGTCCCGCTTCTCGGCCAACAGCTCCTCATCCATGATCATATCGTAGGCAACCTTGGCGTTCAGGTTGAAAAAGTTTCCAAAGCGCAGGCCAGGATGTTCCTTGAACGACAGGTCGGTCAGCCCGGCCTTCGTGTATAGGTCCAGGTCACGAAACACGGGCAGCCGCGACTCCCGCACCACGTACTTTTGCATCACCACCATCGGAAGCCGCGGGATCTGGTTCTTGGGCTTGTCGGCGTCCCGCACATCCTTCGCCGGGGCGCCCGACTTGGGCGCGGAAAGCTCTGGGCTGTAGGCCGGCATTCCGAGGAACATGTCCGCTGCGATGGCTGGCGAAACCTGCCGTTGGGCGGTCCCCGGGCCGGGGGTTGGCGCCGGCGCGGTTGCGGGGGGCTTGGGCGCGAAGATGATGCTTGAGGTGTCGGCGGCCTGCGCCGGGGTAGTGGGCGACACGGACTGCGCCGCGGCCGACGCCGTGGCGGCCATTAGAGATAGGATGATCTGGAGGGTGCGCTTCATCACGGCTCTCTTGTCCGAAAGCTACGGGGGGTATGGTCCCTTGCGACCGCGCATTTCGACGAAAGTAGCGAAAAATATGACCACTGGCAGAAAAATCGCGCGCAATGAAGGAGCCCCATTTCGAATGATGGCACGCCCATTCCCGACGCTTTCCTAAGCCGAGGGACCCGGCCGCACGCTGTGCTTCGAAGTTGCGAATCGCCGTCTCCTCTGGCCGCGCAAGGCGCTCGGCAAGCAGATCTCGGCTTGGCAACGCAGGCGGGATTCTTTCAACTCCGGCCCATGCGCAACCGGCCCCTGTTTCCATGTGCTGTACTTTTGTGCGCCCTGAGCCTGTCCGCAGCCCCCGCCCCTGTTGGCGCCGGCCGCGACTGGCCCACCTACCTGGGCGACAAGGCCGCGAGCCATTACTCGACGCTGGCGCAGATCACGCCGGACAACGTGAAGCAGCTCAAGGTGGCCTGGACCTGGCAGGGCAACGGTGAGCGCCCCGATTCGTCCCAGATCCAGTGCAACCCGCTCATCATAGCCGGAGTGCTCTACGCCACCACGGCCAAGATGAATCTCATCGCCCTTGATGCCGCCACGGGACGCGAACTTTGGCGATTCGAGCCGCTCGAAGCTAACGGCGTCAATCGCGGCCTGGCCTTCTGGACAGATGGCAGCGACCCACGCATCCTCTTTGGCAACGGCCACTGGCTGCACGCGGTCGATGCCCGCACCGGCAAGTTGATCGACGGCTTTGGCGACCATGGGAGGGTCGATCTCTCCGAGGGTCTTGGGCGCGACGTCCGCGGGCTGGCCATCCAGGCCAACACGCCCGGCGTGATCTACCGCGACCTGATCATCATGTCCATGCGCGTCGGCGAGGGGCCCGCGCCCGCGGCGCCCGGGCATGTCCGCGCCTATGACGTGCGGACCGGCAAGATGGTCTGGATCTTCCACGCCGCTCCCTACCCCGGCGAGGCCCACTACGACGAGTGGCCCCCCGAAGCGTGGAAGCACGTGGGCGGCGTCAACGCGTGGCCCGGCATGACCGTCGACGACGAGCGGGGCCTCGTTTTCTGCCCGATCGGTTCGGCGACGTTTGACTTCTGGGGCGGCAACCGGCCCGGCAATGACGTCTATGCGGACTGCCTCGTCGTCCTGGATGCCGCGACCGGCAAGGTCGTCTGGTATTACCAGCTGACCCACCATGACCTCTGGGACCGGGATCCTCCGGCGCCGCCGACGCTCCTGACGGTCCACCGCGATGGCCATGACATACCCGCGGTGGCCGAGGTCACGAAAAGCGGCCATGTCTGGGTGTTCAACCGCGTGACCGGCGAGCACCTGTTCCCGGTGCAGGAAATCGCGGTTCCGAGCTCCGACCTCGCCGGCGAGGTGGCGTCCCCCACCCAGCCGCTGCCGCTCAAGCCCGCGCCCTTCGCCCGCCAGGTCTTCACGGCCGATCTCATCACCGACCGGACGCCGGAGGCGCACCGGGCTGTGCTTGAGCGCTTCTCGAGGCTGAGGGCGCACGTGCAGTTTTCCCCGCCCAGCCGCGAGGGCACGATCATCTTCCCCGGCTTCGATGGCGGGGCCGAATGGGGAGGGGCGGCCGCGGATCCCGACGGCATCCTCTATGTGAACGCCTCCGAGATGGCGTGGGTCCTCAACATGATCGACTCAAGTGGCGCGACGTCGCTCGGCCAGCAGGTCTACCTCCAGGACTGCACGGGCTGCCACGGCGTGGACCGCCGAGGCAACGGCACGGGAAACATCCCCTCCCTAGTCGACATCAAGCAGCGCCTGTCCCGCGAGCAGATCACCGAGGTGATAACGAAGGGCCGGGCCGTGATGCCCTCGTGGGGATTTCTTTCCGTGCAACAGAGGAGCGCCGTCGTCAGCTATCTCATGGGCGAGGCGCAAACTGCCGAGCCCGTTGAGCAGGGGGCGTGGAAGACCTACCTTGAGGACACCGGGTCCGACACGGTGCCGCCGCCGCCCTTCACCCATACCGGCTACAACAAATTCCTCGACCCGGACGGTTATCCCGCGGTCAAGCCGCCGTGGGGCACCCTGAACGCCATCGACCTCAATACGGGTGAATACCTCTGGCGCGTGACCCTGGGCGAGTATCCCGAGCTCACCGCCAAGGGCATTGCGCCCACGGGAACCGAGAATTACGGCGGCCCGCTGGTCACGGCGGGCGGCGTCTTGTTCATCGGGGCCAGCAGGGATGAGATGTTCCGCGCATTCGACCGCAAATCGGGACGCGAACTTTGGCGCGCTAAGCTGCCCGCCGCCGGCTACGCCAGCCCCTCCACCTACGAAGTGGGGGGAAGGCAGTATGTCGTAATCGCCTGCGGGGGTGGCAAGTTGGGCACGAAGAGCGGCGACTCCTACGTCGCTTTTGCGCTACCGGGGGATTTGCCGTAGGCCCGAGATTGCGCGGGCCCGCGGCACTGGATGAGACGCCGTTAACGTCTCTAGCAGCCCACCCTCTGTGGTGCGAGTGCCGTGAGTCGAAGCCGCACCGGTAGCGGATTTCGCCGTGTCACCTGTCATATCTCGCATGAGGGCCGCAGGAGCCAGCCTCCGGTCCCTCGGCGCGAATCCCACAAACGAAATCCACAAATCCAGGCAATCCGGCCCGCAGGAGCGGCCCCCAGGCGGCCCGGGCGAACGAGACATGAACATCCCCATCGCCCGTGCGACGATCCGCACACTGATCATCGCAATAGGCGCATTCGCCCTCTCGATTTCAACGGCGCGCGCCCAGACGCTGACACTAACGACATTGGCGGGAGCCGGCGGAGAATTCGGCAGCCAGAATGGAACGGGCGCCTCCGCGCAGTTCTTCTTCCCGGTCGGCGTCGCGATAGACGCCTCCGGAAACCTCTACATCGGGGACGAGGTGAATGACACGATCCGGATGGTCACGCCTGCCGGGGTCGTGACCACCTATTCGGGCACGGCGGCGCTTGCCGGGGGAGTTGATGGAAGCGGCGGCGCCGTGCGGTTTGATGAGCCGAATGGGGTCGCCGTGGACGCGTTGGGCAACGTCTACGTGGCGGACACGGGCAATTCCGCGGTGAGGATGATAGCGCCCGGCGGCATGGTCACGACCTTTGCCGGGTACATAGGAATACCCGGAAACCTGGACGGCGTTGGGACCGACGCCCGACTCAATCGACCCTTCGGCGTGGCCATCGACGGGGCAGGAAACCTCTATGTCGCCGACTCGGCCGCCTGCACCGTCCGCAAGGTGTCGCCCAGCCAGGTGGTGACGACCCTCGCAGGCGAGGCGGGGGTCCCGGGCAGCGCCGACGGCGTGGGGACCGCGGCCCAGTTCCGCACTCCGTACGGCCTGGCCGTGGACAGTTACGGAAACGTCTACGTGGCCGATGCCGGCAATAACACGATCCGCAAGATCACCGCCGCAGGCGTCGTCACCACGTTGGCGGGCACCGCCGGCCTGGCCGGAAGCGCCGACGGGGACGCGACCAGGGCCCTGTTCTGGGATCCTACCGCCGTTGCCCTCGACGGGAGCGGAAACCTTTTCGTGGCGGATTCGAACAACAACAAGATCAGGGAAATTTCGCCCCAGGGCACCGTCACGACTGTTGCGGGAGGAAGCGGGAACAATGCAGGGGACGCCGACGGCACGGGTTCGTCGGCTCTCCTGAGCAGCCCGCAGGGGATCGCGGTGGGCCCCGACGGAAGCGTCTACATAGTGGACACGCACAATGACACGATCCGAAAGGGAGTCGCCAGCGCGCCGTCGATAGGCACGCCGCCGGCCTCCCAGTCGGTCGCCGTCGGAAGCACGGTCACCTTCGGCGTGACCGCGAGCAGCACGACGCCGGTCAGCTACCAGTGGAGCTTCAACGGCGTCCCCATTGCCGGCGCCGCTGCCCCCACCTACACAACGCGCCCGCTGCAACTCTCAGACCAGGGCCTGTATTCGGTGGCGGTGTCCAACGGCTCGGCGGCGTCCATCGCAACCGCGAGCCTTTCGGAGACCTTTCCGCACGACCCCACATACTTGTTCAACACCTGGACTTCGTCCTCCCCGCTGCCGACCGGGACCTCAGAGGTCGCCGCGGCATTTGACGGCAGCAATTTCGTGGCCGTTGCATTGGACGGCACCGCCTTCTATTCACCTGACGGGCTTGCCTGGACCGCCTCGGCCAGCAATGGCCCGCTGGGGCAGACGTGGGGCCAGCTGAACGCGATCGTCAACGTGCCGGGGCAAGACATGCTTGTTGCTGTCGGCAATGGGGGCGCCGTCGTCACATATGCCAGCGGCACGTACGACGGCACACTCCGGGCATCAGGATCAACCAGCGTGCTGACCGGGATAACCGTGGGAAACCAGACCTTGGTCGCCGTCGGATACGGAGGCACCTGCATCACCTCGAGCCTGACCGCCTCAGCCTGGAAGCAGGCTTCCACGGGTACCGCACTCAACCTCAATGCAATAGCCTACGGCAATGGACGCTTTGTCGCGGTGGGGCTGGGCGGCACGGTGGTCACGTCGCCCGATGGCTCGGCGTGGAGCGTCCAGAGATCGGAAGAGCACACGTCTGAACTCCAGTCACTTAGGC
>OBLW0100003147.1_pt1 | contig 12968 bp, 9 predicted proteins | sample 1520161 | NCBI WGS metagenome assembly OBLW01 (sample SAMEA3539309, study PRJEB22396) | soil metagenome | biome: tundra; feature: field; material: soil | place: USA | collected 2010-05 | depth 0.15 m
AAATCAACGAGGTCGAACTCCACCGTCTTCCCATCCGTGGATGACCGCGCGATCAAATGTGGCCTGTTGCCAAAATCGCAGTAGTGAATCAACGTCAGGCGGTCGCTGTCTACATAGAATACAGTGACCTCTGGAGTACCTGTATTCAACTCGTGAATCAAGGCGTTTCCATGCGACGCAACGCGGATGGAAAGAGACATCGGCTTGTCCGTAGACCAAGCAGGATCGTCCGTCGTTATCGGACCTTGCCAAGTCCCCGCTAGAGTCTTCATCAGGTCAAAAGACTTCTGCGCATCGGAACTGGCAACGGCTTGTCAGAGGACTGTCCGAGGGCCACAGCACACACACTCAGCATGACGATTGAAACAAGACGAAGTAATTTCATGATTGTCTCCTGATGGCCCTTACGCTAACCAACAGAGGAAAGTTCTGGATATTTGCGAGGGCGTCGGAAGGGTCGTTCTTGCTAGACGGGAATGTCTGCTGGATTCAAGCCAAATCGCCTAGGCTTGAATCGGGGGTTGAGGAAGCCAATCCCGGGGTTCCGGGCGGTTTACCGTCGACACGGAAGTAGCTCCAAAAAGGCGTGACGACCGCATCGTCGACCTGCTGCGCACAGGCCGTCCTCCGCCTCTGGGAGTGAACTACTGCACCAGGGCATTCGCGGCGTTCGCCACGAGCACCCAACGACTGGCGATATCGATCACATACTCGTCTTCGAACCAGAGGAAGCCGAAGTCATCGATGCACTCAGGGAAGTTGGGCTTGATGACGATGTAGCCGGGAATCAGGCCGCCCGGAATAAACGTATTGTCTGAACGGTTGTTTCCGTAGGCCTTCAGCTTCGAGACGGTTCCGACCGAAGACACGTACGACGTGCTCGAGACTGGATGCGTGCCGAGAATGTAGTTGGCGGCGCGCAGCGTGTACTCAGGGCCAACGATCTCGGGAAACGTTTTGTGCAGGAAGTACATTCGCACACCGAGATCGACTACCGCTTCTGCGCCTCCCCAACTGCGCAGGCTCGGCGGCACGCCGAACAGAGTTGCGGCGAGCTCCTTGTCCAGATCAGCTTTGTAGGTGCGGACTGCCGCTTCGACCTGCTGCTTGAAGTCCGCGTCCATGTAGGGCAGTGCGAGAACAGCCATCCAGCCGCTGAATCCGAAGCGCTTCTGCATCTCGGGAAACATCTCCACGAGATGCTTCTTGTATTCCTCACCGCCGTTGGTGGCGATCAGCAGCTGCACGGTGGCTTTCCACTCCTCGTTGCGGGCGATCTCTCCTATCCAACTCGCCGGAAAGCCCCAATCTGGCGGATACTGCGTGACCGTCGGATGCGCGCGCTCATCCTGCCACAACTTGATGGAAGTCTCCAGGCATTCCTTGGCAAGCGGGTCGTCCCAACCTTTGAGCGCCTGCGATGCGGCGGCCAGCGCAGAGGCGGCTCCCCATTGCAGTCGTGGCTCCTTCGTGGTGAAAGCCCAACGATCATCGGGAGCGCCGGAGTAGTCGCCTTTCACCTCGTGCGGACCGAGTTTCGCATCGTAGATGCGCCCATCGGTCTTAGAAGCAGCATCGCCCAGGTGAGTGTACTCGCGTAGAGTCGGCTCCATGATCTCCGGGAACGGATGACCGACGGACTTTATCTGCGCGAGCACGCCCAACACTCCGTGTTTCACCTGCTGGACTGCGTCGGGAACTCCATCGGGCCTATGCATCTCGACGGTACGCGCGGCCTCGTCGACGGTGAGCTCATCCCATTTCAGGTTGAACTCCTTGTAGGCGAGCGAGAGATTCTCGATGACCGCATATTGGCTCTCAGCACGGATGTCATAATCGCCTGCGTCATACCAAGCTCCCACGTTCAGCCCTGGTATGTGCTGGCCGGGCTGGAAAGATGAATCGGTATTTGGTCCCATCCATGCTCCGTCGAAATGGCGCGTGTTCGGTGGCGCCTGGCGCGCATCGTCGAGATGCGAAACGCCGTGCCACAAGCGATAGCCTTCGCGCACGGAAATGTGGTCCATCTCGACCGCGAGATATCCGTCGAGCGAAGACTGCCACGTCTTGCTGTAAACATCGCTCGCAATAGGGAACAGGGCCGTGCGATCACCTGCATATTCGATCGCGTAGAGACCCTGATCCTTGACCGAGGAGAAGTCAAACTTCACGTAGGCATAGCGCAGCCATGGCGTCGGTTCGGAAACCGTCCCTTCGAAAACTGGCTTGTAGGACCCATCGTCGGCAAGGCGCAGCACCTTCGCTGTCTTGGGCGCGTCGAACTTCGGGTCGAGTTCGATGATGGCAACCTTGGGCAAGTTGGGCGCATAGCCGACCTGACTGTGCGCGACCATGGGCGGACGCGTCCAGTTGGGAATCACGTTCGGGTGGATGTGCCAGACGACGGCGCCTTCGGTTTTGCCGGAAGGAATCAGAGTGCGGAGCACGAACCAGCCGTTCTGTGCGCGGTTGCGCCCGTCAAACAGAGAGAGCGGAGCCGTCTCCGACGTGATGCCGATCGAGTGCAATCGATCTTCGGGCGCAAAGAGGATGCTGTTGCCGCTGACCAGCGGAAGGGGTTGCGTGTACCCCTTCTCTTCGTCCCATTGCTCCTGATACGGCAGTTTTTTGGGGTCGTCGGGCGAGCGCGGAACCTGGTGCATCTGCTCCTGCGGGCTACGGGGGAAGACGCCGAAGATACGGTTGTCGACCGCATAGGTCTTGTCCATGTAAATCGAAGGCAGAAATTCCAGGTTGAAGCCAGCGCGGCCGGCGAGTTTCTCGGGCAGCGGCTTGTCGAGATTCACGCTCACACGTATGCCGCCAGGCTCGGCGGCCACTTCCAGGCGATAGTCCATCTGGTATGTGGGGAACGAGAGATCGGCGCTGAGGAGGTTATGCTCCTTGTCGGCGTGCCGACCCTTCAGCTTGGCGACTAGATCCCACTGCTCGGGCGTGGGCATCAGGCGCACATCGCCGTCGGTCGCAATGCGTTCGCCATGCAGGATCATCTGCAGGGCAGTATTCTTCTCGTCGATGAACACCGGGTGGAACGTGTTGTCGTAAAGCATCACGTCGAAGCCCTGTGTGCTCAGGTAGTCGTTGTCGGCAACCTGCATCGCGAAATCCGCACTGAAGGCGGGCAGACAGGAAGCCAAAATGATAGGGAAGAGAGCAGCACGCGAAAACCTAGCAGAAAATCGATTAAGCATGAACGGTTGAACCTCTTCGGCCACTCAGCATATAGGAATTGCCAATGCAATGCAAAATGCGAGAGTCCATATTGTTGGTTGTTGATGGAGTGATACTCCCCGTGAGGGCGACATATGCCGATGCGCATTGCCCATCTATCGGTGATCGTCGCTTTCGTTAGTTCTGAGGAAGGAGGGGTACTTTAGGATGCATGGCCTAGTGCGCTGTGTCGAAATGGGAGATCGCGGCCTTTCGAAGCGAACGATTCGCGAGCTGAAAGATGCCCTCAACCGATAGTGAGGGCGGCGATGGCACAGGCAACAACGATTGCGCCGAGCCAGAATTCGCGGGAGGTGAGGCGTTTGCGGATGGGGGTCAAGACGAGGAGGAGTGCGGGCGGGAGGCCTGGACGGACGCGGTGTTTGCCGGCTGCGACAGGGAGATCCTGATTGTCTGGTAGAGGGGTTGCGTCGATCGGCTTGTTGGGCTCGATCTTCACGGGTTCGATCTTGACGGGCTCGATCTTGACGGGCTCGCATTTGCAGGGCTCGATGAGGAGGCCGGCCTTGATTTGCTCTGCTGGTTCTTGCAAAGGGGCGGGCGATTGCCTGTTGTGTGAAGTACAAAAGCGCAGACGGAGATGCGGAGTCGGCCGCAGGCGAAAACGCAAACGGAGTTTCCATTGGAGCCACGAGTTTGAGCGAGAGCGGGCCATCGCATTTGCCTCTTTGGCTCATGAGATCGGCTTCTGCGGTCGTTTCTTGAGTGGATGGATTCGAACGGGCGAGGAAAGAAGGACGGCGGGACGGAATTGGGATGAGGCCGAGAATTCTTCCCGATTTGTGCGAGGCGATGAGAGGGGCATCTGCTCTTTGCTGCACAGCGCTCCGTGCGGGTCCGGCGCGAACAGAGGGTGCGATGTCAGGAGTGGCGCGGCCTTGTGGGTTGCTGGGGCCGGCCGGTCATCGCCTATCTATATATACGGGGATGTTAGAGAGGGGTCAGATTCTTTTGGTCACAATTCTGCTGGGCCAGAGAGGGATGGCGGAACTCTTGTTTGCGGGAGCGCGTAGCCCTGTCACAGGCTGCTCGCTGTTTGCGGTGGTGATGCTTCGGATCTTGTCTTGACCCTTGGGGCAGCCTCTTATCCCAACTTCGGAGGCGCGCCCCTATGAATTCCGTGACAAACCTATTGAAACAGGTTCTGCGCAGGCTTTGGCGTGCGCCGTTGTTCACCATCGTCACGCTGATCACGCTGGCCGCGGGGGTGGGCGCGAACATTGCGGTGTTCAGCGTGGTGGAAGGGGTGCTGCTGAAGCCGTTGTCTTATCCCCATGCAGAGACCTTGGTTGGGGTGTGGCATACGGCGCCGGGACTGAACCTGGACGAAGTGAACATGGCGCCGTCGAATTACTTCATTTATCGCGAGCAAAATCGCGTGTTCCAGGACATTGGGGTCTATGAAGGCGATTCGGTCGCGGTGACGAAGCAGGGCAGTCCGGAGCAGGTGCAGGCGCTGGATGTGACGGATGGGGTGTTGCCGGTATTGGGTGTGACGCCGATGCTGGGACGTTGGTTCAACCGTGCCGATGTAACGCCGAACGCGGCGGAAACGGTGATGCTGGCTTACGGCTATTGGCAGCGGCGCTTTGGGAGCGACCGGTCGATTGTGGGAAAGACGATCACGGTAGATGGGAAGGCGCGACAGGTGATCGGTGTGATGCCGCAGCATTTTCGCTTTCTGGATGGCGAGCAGCCGCAGCTGTTTTTGCCTCTGCAATTCGATCGGAACAAAACGACGCTGGGGCAGTTCAGCTTTGACGGGATTGCGCGGCTGCGGCCGGGCGTGACACTGGCTGCGGCGAACACCGATATTGCGCGCTTGATTCCGACGGTGTGGACGAGCTTTCCCGCGCCGCCGGGGTTCAGCGTGGGGCTCTTTCACAAGGCACAGCTAGAACCGAAGGTGCGGCCGCTGAGCAAGGATGTGGTTGGCGATGTTGGAAAACTGCTGTGGGTGCTGATGGGAAGCATCGGTGTGGTGCTGCTGATTGCGTGCGCGAATGTGGCGAACTTGCTGCTGGTACGTGCGGAAGGACGGCACCAGGAATTGGCGGTGCGAGCGGCACTGGGCGCGAGCCGGTGGCGGATTGTGAGCGATTTTCTGCTGGAGAGCGTGGTGATCGGTGCTCTGGGAAGCGCGCTGGGCCTGGGGCTGGCGTTCGGCGCGCTGCGGCTGCTGATCGCGATTGCACCACAGGGTCTGCCGCGGCTGCAGGACATCGGCATTGACTGGACGGTGCTGGCTTTCACGGTGGCGGTGTCGCTGTTTTGCAGTTTGCTGTTCGGGTCGATCCCGGCGTTGCGGTATGCGAGCGCGCGGATGGGCACGGGACTGCGCGAAGGCGGGCGGAGCGTGAGCCAGGGACGGGAGCGACATCGCACGCGGAATACGCTGGTTGTGATCCAGGTGAGCCTGGCGTTTGTGCTGCTGATCTGCTCGGGACTGATGATTCGGACGTTCCGCGCGCTGACGCATGTGGATGCGGGGTTCGACAGCGCTGCGCCGATACAGACGGTGCGACTGGCGATTCCCGATGCGGAGGTTCCGAAGGCAGAGAACGTGATGCGGATGGAAGAGGCGATTGTGCACAAGATTGAGGCAGTGCCGGGAGTGACACACGTGGCGCTGGCTAACTCTGTGCCCATGGACGGAAGCCAATGGTCGGACCCGGTGTTTGCGCAGGACAAAAGCTACGTGGATGGAGCGCTGCCGCCGTTGCGGCGCTTCAAATTTGTGTCGCCGGGATTTCTCGGAACGGTGGGGATTCCGCTGGTGACGGGGCGCGATTTCACGTGGGCCGAGATTTACCAGAAAGTGCCGGTCGCGCTTGTGTCGGAGAATTTTGCGCGCGAATACTGGGGAGGGCCCGCACAAGCGCTGGGCAAACATGTCCGCGTGAGCACGAAGGATGATTGGCGCGAGGTTGTGGGCGTGGTTGGCGACATGCACGATGATGGGATGAACAAGGATGCGCCAACGATCGCGTATTGGCCGATCCTGATGAGCCATTTTGAAAACGGCGATGACAAGGACGACAATGTGCGGCGGTGGGTGGTGTTTGCGATCCGCAGCTCTCGCGCGGGTTCTGAAAGCCTGATGAAGGATGTGCGGCAGGCGGTGTGGTCGGTGGATGCGAACCTGCCTTTATCCGATGTGCACACGCAGGAGTACTACTACAGCAAATCGATGGCACGGACTTCGTTCACGCTGGTGATGCTGGGGGTGGCGGCTTCGATTGCGCTGCTGCTGGGCGTGGTGGGATTGTATGGCGTGATTGCGTATTCGGCGTCGCAGCGGCGGCGCGAAATTGGGATACGGATTGCGCTGGGGGCGCAGCGGAACGATATCACCGGGATGTTTGTACGGCAGGGGTTGTTGCTGGCGGGGAGCGGCGTGGTATGCGGGCTGCTTGTGGCTCTGGGTGCTACGCGGCTGTTACGGTCCTTGCTGTTTCACGTGAGCCCGATGGATCCGCTGACGTATGGGTGTGCGGTTTTTGCCTTGTGCGGGGCGGCGGCGCTGGCGAGTTATCTGCCTTCGCGGCGGACGGCTTCGGTGAATCCGGTGGAGGCGCTGCGGGCGGAGTGAATGAGCGGGAACAGATTCGGGGCTAAAGCCCCGTCGTCCTCGCGACTGTATCCAGGGACCTAAAGGCCCCTGCTCCCTCCGTCAGAAGCCGAGCAAAGAGCAACTGCGAGGCTTTCGATTCCCCCTTCAGTCCGATGACAGTAGTTGGTGAAGGTTCGTTGCTATCCCATGTCCGAAAATCAGGGACATCCACCCCAGCGACGAAGACCTGTCGCTGGCGACCCCGGACATGGCGCACCCGCGGTCGCGGAGACCGATGCATCGCGACAGTGGTTGATTGAGGTTTGCAGTTTCCCACCCTTGCTCTCGCAAGGATGGGGCACCCATGGTCGTGCGGCGATTGGCGTCGAAAAAGGAAACTCACGCTTTGTGAGATTGCTTGGGCGAGTCGTTAGTGTTTGCGGAGGAGGGCGCGGCAGGCCTGGGTGTAGAGCCATTCTTCGGCACGGTCCCAGGACCAGTGGTTTTCATCAATCAGTGTGAAGAGCGACGCATAGCCGAAGTAGAACCACAGGACATCTGCAGCTTCATTGAGATCGACGCTTTTGCGCAGATCTCCGAGGGCGACCACGCGGCGGGCGATGCGAAGAATTGCCTTGCGATAGCGTTCGGTAGCGATGTCGAGGGTCGAGGCCACTTCGCGGTCGTGGGGCGCGGTGTTGAGGATGACGCGCATGGTGTCGCCATATTCCTTACGCATGGAGACGCAGCTTGCGGCGCAGAGGCGCAAGATGGCTTCTGAGGAAGTGAGTTCGTCGATGGCGCGGACGGTCTTTTCGACGACAGGGGCGGTCGTCCATTGGTCCATGAGGGTGCGCAGGAGGCCCTGTTTACCGCCGGAAACGGCGTAGATGGTGGCCGGAGAGACGCGGGCCAGAGCGGCGATGTCATCGACTCTCGCGGAGAAGTAGCCTTTCTGGCTGAACAGGTTCCGAGCGGCTTGGAGGATGGCTAGCTTAGTGGCTGCGGCGTATTCCTTGCGGCGGGAGTCCTTCGCGGACTGCGAACGTTGATTCTTCATGGGATCGTCTTCGCAAGCGACTATAGCACCTCTCCAGACAATATAGATAAACCCTATTCACTGGAGTTTGACTCTGATGAATTGTGAGCCCGGACCTGTTGGAATGGGGCGGGATTCAAAAGGAGCAGAGATGAAAGCAATTCAGATGAAGCAGTATGGCGGACCCGAGCAATTAGAGATGGTGGAGACACCGCGTCCAGAGCCGGAAGCGAAACAGGTGCTGGTGCGGATTGCGGCCACATCGTTCAACCCGGTGGATCCGAAGCGGACCTCCGGCGTGATGCGGCAGATTTTTCCGCTGCAGTTTCCGTTTACGCCGGGCGGCGATTTTTCCGGCGTGGCGGAGGCGGTAGGCAGAGAGGTGAGTGAGTTCAAGGCGGGTGATGCGGCGATCGGCTATTCGATGGCGGGCGGAGCGTATGCCGAATTCATCGCTACGGATGCGGACAATGTGGCGCGGAAGCCGAAGAGCGTGGGCGATGCGGAGGCGGCTTCGTTGGCGCTGGTAGCGCAAACGGCGCTGCAGATGCTCGACCGTGCTGGAGTGAAGCAAGGACAGACGGTGCTGATTCACGGAGCCGGCGGCGCGGTGGGCGGGGTTGCCGTGCAGGTGGCGCACCTACGCGGTGCGAAGGTGATCGGTACGGCTTCCGGCCCGAGCCAAGCGCGGGTGAAGGAGTATGGCGCGGATGAAGTGATCGACTACAAGACGGAGAAGTTTGAGGATCGCGTAAAGAATGTGGATGCGGTGCTGGATACGGTTGGGGCGAAGTGCAGCAGCGCACGTATGGTGTGTTGAAGGAGGGTGGAACGCTGGTCGCGGTAACCCAGCCTCCGTCGGCGGAAGAGGCCGCGAAGTACAAGGTGAACGCGAGCATGCTGGTGACGCAGGTTTCAACAGGGAGCCTAGAGACGGTGGCGCGGATGATCGATGCAGGCGAGATCAAGCCGTTCGTGGGGATGGTGCGGCCCTTAAGCGACGTGGCCGAGGCTTGGCGGGAGATCCAGACGGGACACGTGGATGGGAAGGTTGTTTTTACCGTGGGCCAGTGACGAGTGCATTTGGATTACCCACCTTTTCCCGCACCCCAACGGAAAGGGCGAGCCACCGAATGCCATCCCGAGCTGTTTCTGGAAAGAGTGATCCTAGAGTGCAAACATCGCTGAGAGCGACGAGGACAGAACCGGGAGAGACGAGGGCGACAATTCAAGCATGGCCTGCCTGGTGGATCGCAATGGCAAGACACTTGGTCCGTTTACTCGCAAGGATGTTCGCGAACGAGTAGCGGCGGAAGAGATCGCTCTCACGGATATGGCGTGCGATGAGTATTCGGGACGATGGATGCCGCTTTCGGAGTTGCTTGAGACGGAGGGTCAGGAGCCGCGGACGATCCGCATACGGTTGGGAGCAGGCGTAGCGCGTTTTCGATGATCGGCTGGGGTAGTGCTCTCGGGATCGCGTATTTCTTCTACCGCATCGCACGATTGATGCATGCCTGTGCGCGTGTCCATCCGCAATAGCTCGACCGGACCCGACCAGCGCGATTCAAAGACAAAAGCAGGTTGCCTTCGGCTGCGCTCAGGGCAGGGCTTCGACTACGGGTCCCGGATGACGGAGGCGGCGAGAGGCTTGTGGCTTCCCACCCTTTCTGCAGTAAGCCGCCCCACGGACGAGGACCTGTCCGCGGGGACCCCGGGCAAGCAGAAAGGATGGGGCACGGAGAGTCGGGCGGTGGCTGCGTGAAGGGTGGATCGCAGGGACTAAAGCGCCTGCTCCTGATGGGGGTTGTAGCCCATGCCGGCCAGGATGCCGCGCATGTAGGCGTAGCTCTCGGTGACACCGGGCATGGGGTCGTCGCCATGGATTTCGTATTCGAGGTCGACCCAGCCGGAGTAATTCATCTTGATGAGGGCCGCGAAGATTTCGTGGATGGGCATCTGGCCTTGGCCGACGGCGACCTGGCTTTCTTTCGCGGAAAAATCGGTGAGGTCTTTCATGTGCATGTTGTAGAGGCGTGGGCCAGCGGCGTGGATGGCCTCGACGACGTCTGTGCCGGCGCGGACGCAGTGGCCCACGTCAATGCAGCAGCCTAGGCGCGGGTCCATGGAGCCAACGACTTTTAAGACGTCGAGGGGCGAGGGAAAGATTTTGTCTTCGGGGCCGTGGTTGTGGATGGCGATGCGGATGTCGTATTCCTTGACGAATTTTTCGATGCGCGGAAGGGTGGTGGGCGCGGGGTCGCCGGCGACGATGACCTTGATGCCGGCGCGTTTAGCGTATTCGAACTTGGCGCGGATGTCATCGTCTTCGTCCTTGGGAAAGTAGACGGTGCCTGCGGCGTGGAGATGGATGCCGGCGGCTTCGTAGTCGGCGACGGCCTGGGCCTCGGCGGCGAGGTCCATGGGGAGATGGTCCTTCGCGTCTTTGGCGTTGAGACCGGTGAGGTTGAGTTGCTTCATCCAGCCGATGACCTGGGTGCGCGGGAAGTTGCGGAAGGTGTAGCTGGCCAGGCCGAGACGGATTGGCGACGGCGCACCGGAGAGGGGCTTGGGTTCGGGGAAGGCGGGCATCGGCACGGCGGTCGCCGCGGCGAGGGCGGTGGATTGTAGGAAGGTGCGGCGAGAGAGGGTCATATGCGCGGTGCCCATCCTTTTTCGTAGTCGCGGTCCCAGAATTTCATGGCTTCGGGGTCGTTCTTGATTTTGCCGTCTGTGGGGTCGAGGTTTAGTTCGCGATTCACTTCCCAGGCGATATTGGAGAGCTGCAGCATGGTGACGGCGACGTTGCCGACGGAGACAGGCGCGTTAAGTTTAGCGCCGGTGCGAATGCCGGCGATGAAGTTGGCGAAGTGGGCGTCGGTCATGGAGTCGGCGCCGACGAGATCGGCCGTGGACGTTTGCCCGTTGCTGGCAATTTTGAATTCGTCGGTCTTCTTGCCTTTGAGATCGTAGATTTCGTAGCCGTCGCGATCGACCATGACGGTGCCGGTGGTGCCTTCAATGAGCGAGCCGCGGCCGCGGTTGAAGTAGCGCATGCCGTTGCAGCAGGTGTTTTCCCAGGAGAGCATCTTGTCGTCGTATTCGAAGCTGGTGACAAGGGTGTCGTAGAACTGCCAGTCGTCCGTGAAGGCGTAGCGGCCGCCGGATGCGGTGACGCGGTTGGGGAAGTCCACGCCGAGCGCCCAGCGGCAAACATCGACTTCGTGCGTGCCGTTATTGAGGGTTTCCCCGGTGCCCCAGATGCGGAACCAGTGCCAATTGTACGGCTGCACGTTGTCCTTATAAGGTTGGCGCGGCGCGGGGCCCTGCCAGAGATTCCAATCGAGGGTTGCGGGCACGGGCGCGTCTTTGCCGTAGCCGATGGATTTGCGGGTGTTGTTGTACCAGGCCTTGGCGAAGTAGGCGCGGCCGATGAGGCCGTTGTGAATCTTCTCGACGATTTCGATGGTGTGGGGAGAAGAACGCTGCTGCGTGCCCATCTGCACGAGCTTGCCGTATTTCTGCTGCGCGCGGACCAGGAGTGCACCTTCCGCGGGGTTGTGGCTGCAGGGCTTTTCGACGTAGACGTGTTTGCCTGCCTGGAGGCCGAGGATTGCCAGGGGCGCATGCCAGTGATCGGGCGTGGCGATGGTGATGGCGTCGATTTCTTTCAGTTCGAGGACCTTGCGGAAGTCCTGATTGGTTTTGGGGGCGGCGCCCATCATTTTTTCGGTGGCGGCGGCAAATTTGGCCATGATGTTGGTTTCCACATCGCAGACATAGGCGATGCGCGCCGCTGCCTGATTGGCTTTCAACGAAGACAAATGCGCGTAAGCGCGGCTGTTGAGGCCGATGACGGCGAAGTTGAGGCGCTCGTTGGAGCCCATGATCTGGCCGTAGCTTTTGGCAGTGTTGCTAATGGCGATGCCAGCTGCGCCGACTGCAAGTGTGTCGAGAAATTCCCGTCGCGTGACCATTTCTTCTCCTGTGCGTGCGCGGTCCGAGGACTTTCCGGAACCTCTCCATGCTAATACGCGGATGAGCGGGCGTGCGCGGATGGGGAGGTGGTGTTTCCGCAGAGCGGGACGTACGGTGGAGTTGGAGCCTGGTTGCACGGGACGATTGGGGTTCGTTGGTTTCCCACCCTTTCCGCAAAAGAAACGGAAAGGATGGGGCACGGAGGCTCCTGGTGATCGCAAAATCCCAGAATGGCTGATGGAGGCTTATCGCTTTCCCATGTCCCAGAAGCAGGGACATGGGGCACCCATGGTCGTGGAGATCGATGCATAAAGAAAAAAAGCGGGTCCTTCGACTTCGCTCAGGATGACAACCTTGAAAAATGCGCTGAGGAGTTCATCATACCCAGGTTCGTGCTCTCCCACTCTTGCGAAAAAAAACATCGAAAAATGCACAGAGGTTAACGAGAGAGAGGGGGCGGGGGACGCGCTATGATTTTGGTATGACCGACCGCATGGCCCTTTCTCTTGCCCAAGCCGATCCTGAAGTTGCTGCAGCCGTGGACCACGAAACGCTTCGCCAGCACGAAGGCCTCGAGATGATTGCGAGCGAAAACTTTGTGTCGGAAGCAGTTTTGGAAGCTGCCGGATCCGTGTTTACGAATAAATATGCAGAGGGGTATCCGGGGCGGCGGTACTACGGCGGGTGCGAGTACGCCGATGTGGTGGAGAACCTGGCGCGGGACCGGGCGAAGCAGATTTTTGGCGGCGAGCATGCGAACGTGCAGCCACACTCGGGGTCCCAAGCAAATGCGGCGGCGTACATGGCGGTGCTGCAGACAGGCGACACGATTCTCGGCCTGGACCTGGCGCATGGCGGGCACCTGACGCACGGGCACAAGTTGAGCTTCAGTGGGAAGCTGTATCGGACTACGTTTTATACGGTGCGAAAAGATACAGAAGTCATCGACTACGACGAGCTGGAGGCGATTGCCGAGCGCGAGAAGCCGAAGGTGATTATTGGCGGAGGGAGTGCGTATCCGCGACTGTGGGATTTTGCGCGGATGCGGCAGATCGCGGACGAGGTGGGCGCGACTTACGTTTTCGACATGGCGCATATCGCGGGATTAGTGGCTGGCGGGGTGCATCCTTCCCCGGTTCCCCATGC
>OBLW0100003148.1_pt1 | contig 12967 bp, 10 predicted proteins | sample 1520161 | NCBI WGS metagenome assembly OBLW01 (sample SAMEA3539309, study PRJEB22396) | soil metagenome | biome: tundra; feature: field; material: soil | place: USA | collected 2010-05 | depth 0.15 m
CACTCTTTCCCTACACGACGCTCTTCCGATCTGATGTTGAGTTCGTCCAGAAGAAGGAACTTCACATCCGGGTTGCGCAGGTGCGCGCAAGCAATTTCCCAGCCCTCGCGGCAGCGGGCGATGTCCGCGGCGCGGTTCTGGGTGTCCCACGTGAAGCCGTCCCCCACCTTGTGCCAGGTCAGCAGGTGCGAACGCAGGACCCGCTCTGTCGCATGGTCCCCGGATTTGATGAATTGGATGACCGCGCACCGGCGCCGGTGCCCCAGCATGCGAACGAGCATGCCGAAAGCCGCCGTGCTTTTGCCCTTCCCGTCGCCCGTGTGGACGATCAGCAGATCGCGTTTTTCCCGGGCAGCCTTCATCTTGGCGCGCATCCGGGCCTGGAGCCTCTTCATTTTGGCGCGGTGCCCGGCCTCCGTGACCTGCGTGATCGGGTTTTTTTTCATGGGAGTTCGAAGTTCAAACCCGGCGCCTGGCTCGCCCGCACGCCGAAGACATCAAGCAGGAGCGCGGGCGTGAGGATTTCATCCGGAGAACCGAGGGCCCGCAGGTGCGTCGCGCACAGGACCGCGAGGAGATCGAGCGAAGATGCCAGGGAAAGGTCATGGAGGGAAAGAAACACGGTCGAGCCGTTCCGGGCGAGCTCCCGCGCGAGCACGAGCACCTCCAGGCGATGCCTCGGATCGAGCGGCGCAAGCGGCTCGTCCCAGAGCTGAAGCGGGGCTTCTGTGACGAACGCCCGGGCGAGAAGGACCCGTGCGCGCTCGCCGCCGGAAAGATGGTTCACGGGCCGGCCCGCAAGGGTCGAGAGGCCGAAACGGGCCAGGGCTTCGTCAACGCCCTTCCCGTCGTCGCCATGCGCGTAGCGTCCCTGGGAAACGACGGAACGGACCGAGAAACCGAATTCAAAATGCGCCTCCTGCGGGACCCATGCCGCACACCGGGCGCGCTCCAGCGCGGATATGCCGGAGAGGGGCCGGCCATTCCAGGCGACGGTCCCACCGGCCGGGAGAAGCCCTGCGGCGACGCGAAGAAGGGTGGATTTGCCGGCTCCGTTCGGTCCGACAAGGCCGACCAGTTTTCCGCGCGGCAGCCTCAGGGTCACATTGCCCAGGCGGCCGGGAACGGTGGCGTCGTTCAGGTCGAGGATATTCATGGGAGCCGGCGCAGGAGCCACAGGAAGAAGGGAGCCCCGATCAGGGAGGTGATGATTCCGAGCTGCAATCCGCCGGCCAGGCGGCCCGCGACATCGCACGCAAGGACGAAAACGGCCCCTCCGACGAGCGACAGGGGAACCAGCCTGCGGTGCTCGGGCCCCACGAGGAGGCGAAGAATATGAGGCACGACCAGCCCGACAAATCCGACGGCGCCCGCGACGGCCGTCGCGACGGCCGTCAAAACGGTTGCCAGCGCGAGCATTTGCCGCCTCACGCGGCGCACATCAACCCCCAGGCTCTGGGCTTCGCTGACGCCCAGGCTCATGAGGTCCATCGAACGCCCGAGGGGCCAGAGGAACGCGCCCGCCGCGACGATCGGCAGCGCGATCCCCACATGCTCCCACGTGCGGTCTTCGAGTCCGCCGAGCAGCCAGAAGAGGATCTGGGCATTGCGCTCGTAAAGGCCGATGCATTGGGAAAGGACGTAACTTGTCACGGCGCCGAGGAGCGCGTTGAGGGCGACTCCGGCGAGCAAGAGCCGCTCGGTGCTTGCCCCATGCCGCGCAAGGACGAGGACGCCGCCGGTTGCCGCAATGGCGCCTGCGATCGCTGCCAGGGGCAGGAACCACAGTGAGACCGATGCCCAGCCCGCCGCGATCGCGATCACGGCTCCGGCGGCCCCGCCGCTGCTCACCCCGAGAAGCCCCGGGTTGGCAAGGCTGTTCCGGAAATAGGCCTGCATCACCAGTCCCGCCGCCGAAAGTGCTGCGCCAACCAGCATGGCCGAGAGAATCCGCGGCAGGCGCATCTGCCAGACGATCGTGGCGGCCATCGCATCCCCACGCCGCAGGCCGGCCCACACCCGGGCCGGGGAAAGCGGCACATCTCCCGTGGACAGGGCGACGAGGGTAAAAACTCCGAGAAGCACCAGCAGCGCCGGAAGGACGAATCGGATCCATCGGGCGGGGAGGATCATGCCTGTATGAGTCGGGGGCATGCGGTCAGCGGAAGGCTTCGGGGTGAAGCGCCCGTGCCAGGATTTCATAGCCGTCGACGCGGAGCTGGGAGATGCAGCTCAACTGGGCGGCAGGAATGAGGACCGCGCGGCCCGATCGGATCGCGCTCATGAATTCATAGGGTGGGAGGCCGCGGAACGGCGCCAGGGCGGATCCAACGTCGGCGCCTGCGACGACGACATAATCGACCGGCCAGGCGAGCATGGCCTCGGACGGTTGCGGTCCATGGCCGGTGATGTGGCCGCGGGTCGAGGCTAGGTTCTCCGCTCCTGCGTGGTCGCAAAGATCCTGAAAGGTCGATTGGTCCCCGGGGATCATCCCGAAGATCGAGGGCGCGATCACGCGCACCCGGCGCACGTTGCGCAAGCGCCCGTCGAGCGCGGCGACCCGCGCTTCGCAGTCGGCAATGATTCTTTCGGCCCGGTCGCCGCAACCCAGCTCGCGACCGAGCCGCCGCAGGTTGGCATAGGTGTCGGCGAGCGTGAAATAGCGGTCAAATATGACCACGCGCGTGCCGGCCCGCCTCAGCTGCGCGACCATTTCGGCGCGGCTGTAGTCGGCGCACAGGACGAGCGTGGGGTTGAACTTCAAGACAGACTCCGCGTCGCCATTGGATGCGAGCGAAGGATAGCGCCGCGCCTCGTCCGCTGCGGCGCAGAACTCGGGATCTCGGGCCAGGTGGCTCAGGGCGGCGATCTGGCCCGGCTCCGCAAGGGCGAGAAGCAGTTCGTCGGTGCCCACCGTTTGGGAAACGACGCGGGCGGCAGCGGGGGCCGCTTCCAGGGGTGCGGCAAGCCCGGCTGCCATAGGGAGAAAAAGCAACGCAAGCACCGTGCCGGTCGCCGAAGCGATCGGCCGGGAAGTCCGCCCCAATGGGCGGGACCATGTGGAAAGATTCACAAGTTTCTGCTCTCTATTGTCTGCCTGCACAATTGAAACGCGGCATCGGGAGCCGTCCGATCGGTTGATCGGGCGGGAGTCCGTGCGTTTCGGCCGTGCGAGACTCGCGGCAAGAGCAGACCCGCTCGGGATGGCGATAAGGCGCCGCTCTCACGCTTCATTTTTGCGATGAAGTTTTCGCGGCCGGCGCGCGCAAATCGCGTCGGACGCGTGAGCACCCGGGTTCGGATCTTCGGACTTCGCATTTCCCACCTGACCGTTCGCCCTTCAAATGAGCGCGAACCGTCAGGCTGCCTCGCCTCCGCCTTCACCGGCTTGAAACCGATTGGCCTTTGCCGCGCGACTGCCGCGCAGTGGAGGTTTGTGATGCGTAACCGCAGCGCAACTGTGGCCGATTCTCACGGCCTTCCCCGCTGCCCCGGATGTTGGAAAGAACGGCGTAGCCAGGAGATCATTTGAAGCCTGCCCGGTCCGGCGGGCAATGCCATTTTTGATGCGGGCATCAAGATTGACGGAACGGCGGCGTTCCGAACCCTTTGTTCGCCCGCAAACGTCTTTCCGGTGCACCGTTCCCCATGAAGAATATCCGCGTTGTTTCCTGCGTTGTGGTCTCGATCGCATGGTCCGGGGTGGTCCTGCGGGCCGAGGGCGGATCGGGTGCCGTCGCCCTCGACTGGCTCGGCGGCGTGGCGCCGGCCGCGGATGGCGGAGTGAGCTGGGGCGTGCCCTGGCCCAAGGGCCGACTGCAAAAGGGCGACCATCTGGAGCTGCAAACAAAGGCGGGCGCGTCTGTGCCGCTCCAAACCTGGCCTCTGGCGTACTGGCCCGATGGCTCGATCAAATGGTCCGGCCAGGCGATAGCCGTCGCGGCGGGACTCGATGGACCGCTGCGGCTGGCGATCGGGCCCGGCGCGCCGGTTTCCGCACCTTTGACTGTCTCGGAGAGCCCGGCGTCGATCGCGATCGACACCGGCGCGGTCCGGGCAATCGTGCCGCGGCAGGGAGCAAACCTGATTGGGGCGCTCTTTGTCGGCGACCGCAAGGTGGCGCAGGACGGCAGGTTGATCGCTCTGCTCGAGGATCGATCGCGCTATGCTTCCGAGCACGTTCTCCGGGAGGAGGATTTTGCCAGCCAGATTGAGACCGTGGCCGTGGAACAGGCCGGACCCGTGCGGGCGGTGGTCAAGATCACCGGCAAACACCGGTCAGCGACTTCAGATCGCCTTTGGCTGCCGTTCATTGTGCGGCTTTATTTCTTTCGCGGCTCGCCGGCGATTCGCATCGTGCACTCCTTCATTTACGACGGCGACCCGGACCGGGACTTTGTCAAGGGCCTGGGAATGTGCTTTGCCGTTCCATTTCAAGAGGAGCTGCAGAACCGGCATTTCCGTTTCGTGGGCGACGGCAGCGGTGTCTGGAGGCAGCCGGTGCGGATGCTGCCGGGATATCGTTCGCAGGCCGGGACGGAAGTGGGTGAACTCTATGGACCCCAGCTCGAGGGCCGGCGGGTTCCAAATCTCGGCGCCCTGACTGATCGTTCCCGGTCGGCCCTGCTTACGGTCCCCGTCTGGGGGGATGCAAAATTGACGCAGATCGGTCCGAACAGCTTTTCGATCTTCAAGCGCACGACCGCAAACGGCTCGTGGCTCCACGTGACCGACGGGCATCGCGCGCAAGGGCTTGCGGTGCTGGCCGATGTCTCGGGCGGGATTGCGGTCGGGGTGCGGCATTTCTGGGAGAAGCATCCCTCCGCCATGGAGATCGCAAACGGCGCCGCCGGGGCAGGGGAAATGAGGATCTGGTTCTGGGCCCCTGAAGGGGGAGCCATGGATTTGCGGCGCTACGACACCGTGCCGCACGGTCTGAGCGTCAATTACGAGGATTGGAAGCCGGGTTGGGGCACGCCGGTGGGCATCGCAAACACCTCCGAACTGACTCTCTGGGCGCTTGGGGCGATTCCGTCGGATGAAAAGCTGCTCACCATGGCACAGGAGGGGCGGGAGCCGCCCGTGCTCGTCTGCCAGCCTGAGTATTACCATGCGTTGCAGGTCTTCGGGCATTGGAGTCTGCCGGACCGATCAACTCCGACGCTCAACTGGCTCGAGGACCAGATCGGCGGCCTCGTAAACTTCTACCGCGATCAGGTCGACGAGCGATCCTGGTACGGATTCTGGGATTTCGGCGACATCATGCACAACTACGACTTTGGGCGCCACGAGTGGCGCTACGACGTCGGGGGGTGGGCGTGGGCCAACACCGAGCTGATGCCCGACATGCTGCTCTGGTACAGCTTCCTGCGGACCGGGCGGCCCGATCTATACCGCATGGCCGAAGCGATGACGCGGCAGACCAGCGAGGTGGAGGTCTATCACCTTGGGCCATTCGCCCCTTTGGGCTCGCGGCACAATGTCAACCATTGGGGCGATGGCGCCAAGCAGCCGCGCATCAGTCACTCCGGCCTGAAGCAATTCTACTATTTCCTGAGCACCGACGAGCGGGTCGGCGACTTGATGCGCGAGCAGCTGACCGCCGACCTGACCTACGAGGTGCTGAAGAAATTCAACGGCTCGCACTATGTCCCGACTGCGGACGGAGGATACAGCCTGGACGCCGCCAGCCGATTCGGCCCCTCCCGCACGCCCCCGCCGCCCGCACCCCGGCCCGAGGATCTGCCGCCGCGGCCGACCGAGCGAACCGGAGCGGCGCGCGCAGGCCTGGAGTGGATGTGCTATGCCATGAACTGGATGATGGAGTGGCAGCGCACCGGAGACGTGCGCTGGCGCGACCGTGTGATCGGGGACATGAAGGCAATGTCGGCCGGCCTCAAGGAGGAGGATCGGCTGCCGGGCTCGTATTTCGACATGATATTCGGCGGCCCGGAGAACCTGTACGAGATGGAGCCGATGTTCGATGTGCCCGAGTTTTGGCGGGCCTGGACAAACACAAGCGAGGAGGTGGGCCGGAGGGCGACCGGAGGCCAGATGACCGGACCGCGGATGCTCGCCTACGCAGCCTTCAAAAAGCAAAACCCGGAGCTGGGCCGCATGGCATGGGACAAGCTCATCGGCCCGTCGCTGCCGCCGGCGTCCGTGCCGAAGAAGGTGGCGGGGCCGGAACTCCTGAAACCCGTGACGGACCCCGTTTTTCTGGGAGCTCCCGTCGATTGGCAGCTGCACGGAGTCGCCAGCGTCCAGTGGGCGCTGAATGCGATTGAAACGCTGGAGTTCGCGAAACCGTACCTGCCGGCTTGGGAGTCGGCGCACGGGGCCGCAGGCCGGTAATCATGAATTCCAGGATGGACGCTCCATCCAGACAGGGTTTCGGGCTCCAAGAGGAGGCGGTCAAGCGCCGTCATTTTCTCCCCAGGGCGCTCGTCATTGGACTCGTCGCCGGGCTGATTTCCCCGGGTTTCAGGGAAGCCCTGCAATGGCCGGAGATGCATCACATGAGCCTCGCATCCTGAGGTATTTGCGGTATTGGGAATGGGAGCGTTGATCACCCCGATCGTGCGCGCATCCAGCAAGCTGCCGGCGTCCATGCCATCCGACGATACAGAAGCGAAATCGCGCCGGTCCGGTCTGGTCGCCCGGAATGTCCTCCGGTCTTTGCCCTCCGTGGCGCTTTTGGCCCTTCTGCCGGGTTGCGCGACTGTGGGCTCAAACGTGCCCCCGGAGTCGTCTTTTGCCATTCAGCGGCCCGAAACTACCCGCCTCGGGATGGCCTTTGCCCAGAACCAGGAACGCCATCCGGGACAGTCGGGTTTTGTAATTCTCGATTATGGCCTGGAGGCGCTGCTCGCGAGGGTCGAAACAGCCGACTCCGCCGACCTGACGATCGACGCACAGTACTATATCTACAACAACGACGCGGCCGGCAGCCTGTTGACGGAGCGACTGCTCGCCGCAGCGGACCGCGGCGTGCGGGTCAGGCTGCTCCTGGACGATTTCAATTTGGGGAACGAACGGGAGCTGGTGGCCCTTTGCGCGCATCCCCGAATCCAGGTCCGCATCTTCAACCCGGTAAGCCGCGGCCTCCGGTGGGCGCACCTTTTGGAGTACGCCATCCATTTCAATCGTGCGGACCGGCGCATGCACAACAAGCTCTTCATCGTCGACAATGAGGTGGCGATTCTCGGCGGGCGGAACATCGGGGACGACTACTTCAACGTCAATGCATCGAACCTTTTTCGCGACTTCGACGTCCTGGCGGCAGGCCCGATCACCCTGCACGCCTCGGACGCGTTTGACAGGTTCTGGAACAGCTCCTGGTCGGTGCCTGCGCCTGCGTTGATCGGCGAAAAACCTTCGCCTTCCGATCTTGACTGGCTCCGCCGCCGGATCAGCGCGCGCGTGAATCAGGCTGCGGGATCCGACAAGGAATTCCCGGCCGCTACAAACGGCGACTACCTGTCGTCCCTGGAACACAAGGAGGGCGCATTGACCTGGGCCGACGGCGAGATCATCAGCGATCCTCCGGATGAGATCGAAGGCATCTCGTCCGACAAGACCCTGGTGGCCCGCCGCCTCGACGAGGAATGGGCGAAGGCGGGGAAGGAAGCCCTCATCGAAGCGGCGTATTTTGCGCCCGGCTCCGAAGACATCGGTGTCTTCGACAAGCTGAAAAAGCGGGGCGTCGTCGTGCGCATTCTCACCAGCGCCGCCGATGCAACGGACGTTCCCATTGTCTACTGCGCCTACCGCGGCTACCGCAAAAGCCTTCTTGAGGCGGGCGTCGATCTTTACGAATTCCGGATGCGCGCGGGGCCGAGCCGGCCCGACCACAAATGGAATCGGCTGCAGCCGACGTACTCCACGCTCCATTCCAAAGTCATCGTATTCGACCGCCAAACGGCCTGGATCGGCAGCTTCAACCTGGACCCCCGTTCGGCCCACTTGAACACGGAGATTGCCGTTTTGGTCCACAGCGAGCAGTTTTCGGAGAAGCTTGCCAGGTCGATCATAGACGATTTCTCGCCGGACCGAAGCTGGCAGGTCAGGTTGGACGCGGAAGGCTTCATCGTCTGGATGGGCGATGTCGATGGCCGCCCGGTCGTCCTGCAGCAAGAGCCCACAAGCATCGGGCGGCGCCTGACAATCTTCCTCCTTTCGCTGGTCCCGAGCGCGCGGGGCGAGATTTGAGACTCGGCAATTCCGTTTCGCGATCGCCGGCTGCAATCGTTGCCTCGGTCGGCGGATGCCGTTCTTAAATTCGGGGCGGCCCTTGACTCTTGAAAATTTTCGGCCCTATTTGCGGCGCGATTCGGCGCCACGGATCTCCCCTATGGCCGTTGGCACCCAGAACGAGCGCCGCCGGAATTTAACCCCAAACCCCCATGGCAGAAATCAGCTTCGTCCAGCAGAAGGATACGACCGCCAACCCGGCGCCGCTCGGCTTGCTTGGGTTCGGAATGACCACTGTGTTGTTGAATCTCCACAATGCCGGCTTCCTCGAGTTGAACAGCATGATCCTGGCGATGGGAATCTGCTACGGCGGCATTGCCCAGGTTCTCGCCGGCATCATGGAGTGGAAGAAGAACAACACCTTCGGCACGACTGCGTTCGTCTCCTACGGCTTCTTTTGGCTGTCCCTTGTGACGTTGGTGCTGCTTCCGAAGATCACGACAGGCGTGGCCCCGACCAGCGCAAGCGCCGCCGGTGCCTATCTGGTCCTGTGGGGTCTTTTCACCTTTGTCATGTTCTTCGGCACCCTCCGGCTCAACCGGGCGCTGCAGCTTGTCTTTGGAACCCTGACCGTTCTGTTCATCCTCCTCGCCTGGGGCGAGTTTTCAGGCAATGCCGGCGTGACCCACTTTGCGGGATACGAGGGGATCGTCTGCGGCCTGCTCGCGATGTACACCGGGCTGGCCCAGGTGCTCAACGAATTGCACGGCGCGGCCGTGCTGCCGCTGGGTCCCGTGGCCAAATAGGCGCTCCTGCGGGATTCTCGGGCCGGGCGGAGGCGGGCTTTGGAAGTTGTTCCCGCCATCGCCAATGGCTGCGATTGTGCCCGCCGGTGGGCCTCGCCGCAACGCAAGTCATCGAATCCCTCCAGCCTCGGCGCGAGGCGAAAAGCGGGGAGAAACTGGATGATGAGAGGTCCGCCCTAATGACCGTCAAAATGAAACAGGCTGATTCGGGTCCGCGACTAACGGCTTACATGGGCGGGGAATCCCATGGGTCGTCTAATGTCATTTCTTGCATTAGTTATCGATACAGTCCGTCGAAGGAAGCAAGTGCCCTACACATACAAAATCGATGCTTATCAGGATGTTGTCCATGTCCGGGCCGAGGGGGTCATCGCCGACAGTGAGTTTGTTTCCATTTCAAGGTCGATCGCCTCGGATCCGCAGTACCATCCCGGCATCCGCGTCTTCTCGGATTACTCGGGAGTCACCCGAAACGACCTGTCTGCGGTGTCTGCGCGCCTGGTCACTGAGATACTGAGACCCTCCTCAATCGCCCGGCACGGCGTCCTGGTCCGCAGCCTCCTGGACTTCGCCATGGTCAGGATGTATCAAGTTTTCTGCGACATGCACGAAAGCAGCTTCCCGTGCCCCTTTTATTCCCGCGAAGAGGTTCTGGCCTATTTGAACCATGGGGTTTCTTCCGGGATGGTGATCGTGTAGCCCTCGGCCGCGCGCAAAATCCAAGGTCCGGGGTCAGGTTGAAAAAGTTGCGGTGTGGAATATCCGGGTTGGGCTGCGGATCCAGCCGCCGGCGGGCGTTTCCCTCAGCCGCAAGTTTTTTAGCCTGACTCCGACTCCGCCTTCAGGTGGAAACCGTCGGGTCGCCCGCCAATTGGGGGATGTCTTTCTGCGCAAGGTTACAGTATACGGTGGCCTCCTCGTAACTGATCCGATCGACGCTCTCGGTGAGGAGGAAAAGTTCTTCGTCGGCAATCTCGGGAGCGGCTTTGATGATCAGTTCGCGAATCTTCCAGTCTTTTCCGTGAATCATCAGTCCGGTGACGGAGCCGACCGGCCCGTCGGTCGCCTGCACCCGGTAGCCGGTCACGGCCTGGGTGCTGCGCAGGTGAGGATCGCCTTCCGGTTGGGGCGACATGTCCCGCCAGAGCGCTTCAGCGGTCAGATGATCGTCCCCGCCTCCCGCCATCCAATAGAACGGCCAGCGATAATACCGATGGTACGCCTCCTCATATTGCCGCGAAATCGGCCGGTGCAAATCGATGGAAGGACTTTGTTCGATCTGACTGCGAGTCAGGTTGACGCGCAGAGTATCGTTGTCGGCGGCCTCTGCCGTCTCAAACGCATTGGCGGCGAACGCATGGGACGGGAGCAGCACTTGGCGCCCCGCAAGCCAGGGTCCGGTGTCCGCGACAAGGTAACGGATCATCCATGCTTGGTCGTCAAAGTAAAAATCTTTTACACGGCCGATGTGGCCGTCAATCGCACCGAGTTTCTTTCCGTAGAACTGCTGGATATTTTGAAGCATAAGATGGCGAGTCGGGGGCGCCGGCTGTGTTTGCGCGCGATCATAAGGCCCCGGTAACTCGCGAGATCAGCCTAGGCGGTCGCTCGGCATGCGGCTATGGGGCATTCCCCTACTGCCCGAATTATGCCTCACGGGGCCGCTGGCGGCCGACCGGATTCACGGGCGGAAAGGGCCGCAGCTTAAATGACCCTGCAGGTGGGCTTACAGCCCATAGAGGCCGGAGACCAACTCCGATATCATTTCACCAGAGAATCATCTATCTCCGTGAAACGAACCTATTATGACCGCCAATCAACTCTTTCAACCCTTCCGGCTGAAGTCTCTCAAACTCAAGAACCGGATCGTCATGGCTCCGATGACGCGCTCGTTTTCGCCCGGAGGCGTCCCTGCCGCGAACGTGGCGGATTATTATGATCGCCGCGCGGCGGGAGAAGTCGGGCTGATCATCTCGGAGGGTACCGTGGTCAATCGACCGGCGTCATCCAACGATCCGGATATTCCGCATTTTTATGGAGATAAGCCGCTCCTTGGATGGAAAGCGGTGATCGACAAGGTGCATTTGGACGGCGGGGTCATGGCTCCGCAGCTCTGGCATATGGGCGTGGTTGCTCCCAAGAACACCGGCTGGCTGCCGCCCGCTCCGTTTGAAGGTCCCTCAGGCTACGTCGCGCCCGGCAAGATCGGTGGCGTCGCGATGACGAAGCACGATATTGCCGACACGATCAGCGCCTTTGCGCAAGCTGCGGCGGAAGCCAAGACGCTGGGATTCGATGCGGTGGAGATTCACGGTGCGCACGGCTATTTGATCGACCAGTTTTTTTGGCACCCCACCAATCAGCGCACGGATTGTTACGGTGGGAACACGTTGGCCGAGCGCACTCGTTTCGCCGTGGAACTTATCCAGGCGGTTCGCAGCGCCACCGGTCCGGATTTTCCGATTTGTCTTCGCATCTCGCAATGGAAACTCCAGGACTATGCAGCGAAGCTCGCAGCAACGCCCGGGGAGATGGAAACCTGGCTCGTTCCATTGGCGCAGGCGGGAGTCGATATCCTCCATTGCTCGCAGCGCCGGTTTTGGGAGCCGGAGTTCATCGGTTCTGATTTGAACTTTGCCGGCTGGGCCAAGAAGTTGACGGGCAAGGCAGCGATCACCGTAGGTTCAGTTGGGCTTTCCGGAGATTTTCTGGCGGCCTTCAAGGGCGAAGCCTCGGCGCCGAGTTCTCTAGACGAACTCATTCGCCGTTTCGACCGGGGAGACTTTGACTTGGTTGCCGTAGGCCGCGCACTGCTCGCTGACGCAGGCTGGGCCCGCAAGATCGACGAAGGACGTTCGTCCGAATTGCGCGGTTTCAGCAAAGAGGCTCTCGCCACGCTCTCGTGAGCATCGTACGATGATCACCGGCGTGAAGCTGCGCCACATATTTCGTGGCAGAGGGTAATACCCCATGGCTCATCGACTCCATCCCAGCCTATACTCTCGCAAATGAAAGGCGGCGAGACAGAAGAGGCGTTTTCCTGAAACTTCGATGCCCGACACGCCCCTGCCGATTGCATACAACATGGAAAAGAACCCTCTCAACAAAGGTGTTTTGACCGAGAACTTCGCCGGTATCGGCCCGGTGACCCACGCGATGGTGCATGCGCGCGCGAGAGAAATTGCTTTGATCGCAGGGCGCACGCCGCCGCAAGTATCGCAGGCTGACTATGAACAGGCAAAACGTGAATTGATGGGCGAGCCGGAGACAGATCCGCGCGAAGCCATGCTCGAATCAATACCCGAGTCCGAACGCTGGAATCCCGTGCCGGGCTCCGCCGGGCGCCAGGCGCCGGAGTCGCCGAGCGAAGACGAGGATGACGAGGGGCGGAGCGAAAGCGAGCAGCTCGCCGAAGAGGGGGTGGGGGAAGCCGAGCACGATCAGATGCTTCAGGCTGCCCGGGCAGCCGAGAAGAAAGATCTGGGGTCAAATCTGGGTTGAAAAAGTTGCGGTGTGAAATGTCCGGGTTGGGATGCTGATCCAGTCGCTGCGGGCGTTTTTTTCAGCCGCAAGTTTTTCAGCCTGACCCCGACTCTCCCCCCGACTCTGCTGCAATTGTGGCGCGGCCCGCACGACACAAAAAAGGGCGGGCAAACGCCCGCCCTTCGGTCAAATGATCTGTTGGGAGTGCTTACGCACCAGTCGCAACTAGCTTCCGGCGTGCGAGCGCCAGCCCAGACAAGCCCAATCCGAGCAAGAGACACGTCGAGGCGGCGTCAGGGACGGAATTGGGGTTATTGTTCGGAACGCCTTGCGTTCCGTACAGGGTGAATGCCTCCGGTGGAAGGCCTCCAAGTGAATCGGTAGTATCTGGCGGATTCTCATGCTCCCAAGTTTGACCGGACGTATAGACATTATTTTCGTCCCAGTAAACGATGCCGTTTGGCGAAGACACTGCGTCACTCATC
>OBLW0100003149.1_pt1 | contig 12965 bp, 8 predicted proteins | sample 1520161 | NCBI WGS metagenome assembly OBLW01 (sample SAMEA3539309, study PRJEB22396) | soil metagenome | biome: tundra; feature: field; material: soil | place: USA | collected 2010-05 | depth 0.15 m
GCAGACCTCCCGCAACTTCTCGATAGCTGTGAATGAAGTGCTTATGACGGAACTCAACCACGTCGACGTACATAAGCCGCCAGTAGTCCAGATTCTCCGACACGACGCGGCCGACAGCCATCCCCAACTGCTTCAGCGATTCCGGATCGGGAGATTGCATGAAGGGAAAAATCTTTGTCCGCCGGAGGGCTTCCATTTTCTGCTCCATGTGTTGGACCAGATCGATGAATATGTCTTCCTTGGTTGGGTAGTAGAGGTAGAGCTTGCCCATGGATACGCCGGCCTTGTGGGCAATTTCCCGGACGGTCGAACCGTGAAATCCTTGCCGGGTGAAAAGCTTTTGCGCGGCGCGTTCGATTTTGCGCCGGTTCTTGGCGACGGTGTCGTCCAAAAGCTTGGGCATTTTGTTCATCCGCTCGCCGTATCAAGACGAGCGCTCGCTCTAGATGGAGAATTCTAAAACGCCGCCTTTGGACTGTCAAGAGGATTTTGCGGTCAGCCCAGGAACTAAGAAACGGGATTCGCGTAGGGTCAAGCCGCCTATGCGGGACGGAAGTTTGGTTTGTGGGAAGTTGGAAGCTCCCTGGCGCTTGCCAGCGGTTCCGGTCGGACGACGGGGGCCTTAGCGGTCGCCTCAGCATCGATGTGGTCGCTCTTGCTTGTCTTCACCTACGACTTCCCACACTGCGCCGGCATGAGCCGCACCTCATGACCTTGTTCGTTTCAGCGACTGGGGAACGAATGCGCACGGTTCCGTGCAACGAGCGAATAATGATACGGTTTGTGCGCGGTCGAGGCCCGAAGCCAAGAGTTGGAGTGGAAATAGAATTGGAAGGTGCTTTAGAATCAATCTTGTTAATCATGTCGGGGCGTAGCGCAGCCTGGTAGCGCACCTGCCTTGGGCGCAGGGGGTCCGCGGTTCAAATCCGCGCGCCCCGACCAATTTCGTGCGATTTGCGCTACGTGCCGGCCCCAACCGGTTTCAGCACTGCGCTATTCCGCTCGTCTTCGCGCATGACCGCTGCGGCAAGGCCGCGCTGCGCGCGGCTTGGACGGGCGAGGCGCCCGTACCCACACGAGCTGCGATAGAAATTGCTCAGCTCGTTGCGTCATTCTGTGCCGCTCCGCAGCTCCGGCCAGGAAAGCAAGAAAAATCAGAATGCGTAACGCAGGGACTCGGTCAAGTTGTTCGCGTGAAAGTAGCGTGGCGCGGTTGGGCCGACGAACGAACCCTCGGCGTACTGGTAATAATTCCAGCCCATATTCCAAGCCAGTTTATGGCCCAAATCCACGCTCAGGTTGGCCACCGGTTGCTGGTACCTGTACTGCAAGGAGCCGAGAGGCTGCAGAATGTTGAACTGCGGGGTGCTGCCGTCAACATTGGTGATGCTGTAGCCGACGTTGACCGTCACTCGTTTCTCGGGCTTGAACCTGATGGCGGTCATTCCGAAATTGGTGTGGTTGGTGTAGTACGAGTTAGCCAGCAGAGGATTGGCCGACTCGTTAGTTGTACAAAAAGTGCCAGCGCCGGTGGTGGCGCCGGTCACGAAGGGAAGGCTTCCCACGATTGGCGGCGTGTCGTTGAAGCAGATCAGGGCATTCTGGATCACGCTGTTGAAGTTGTACGCCAAATCAAGCCCGATGCGTTCGCGCGGTGCGAGCGAGGCGGTGAGTCCGTAGTTCTGGTTGTGGCCCACGTACTGGGTCTCTGCGTCGGCGTTGGATTGTTGCAGGATGTTGATGGATCCGCCCAGGACCGCCCACGGGCGCGGTGTGTAGGTCGTCTGGAAGCGGTAGCGCGCTTCCTTGCGTGGCGACATGCGGACGAACACGCTGTTGTAGTTCGTATGCTCCAGGTCGAAATTCAGTCGCAAGGCATGGGTGGGCCGTGCCCAGAGCCCGAGGAGCGCCGTTTTCTCCAGGCCCACGAAATGGTCCAAGTCTCCGGGCAGATAATCATTGAAGTGGTTGAAGGCCCGATCGCCATAGCGGTAACCGATGCGGGCCCCCGCTTTTTTCGAAATGTCCCAGGCTAGTTCGGTTTGATTTCTCTTCCAGGTCTGGTTGAAGGACGAAAGGGTCAGGGTGGTCGACGTGGTTGGCGTGGTAGCGCTCAGTGGAGTCAGCAGCGTGCATGGTGTTGGAGGTGTTGTCGTTGGACAATCACTATCGACCTCGGTGAAATTGCCATTCTGCGGAATGCGGTAGGCCCAAAAATAAAATTTCTCGATCAGGCGCAGATGTTGGGTCAGATGCAGCGTGGTCTCGAGATCGAGCACGTTGGAAATCCGGTTCGCGCTGGCCTCGCCAGTACCGTTGAAGGCGAGGGTGCGGGTGCGGGTGATCAGACCGGCGAAATTCTCGTCCAAGGGCGTGCTCATGTTGGCGGAACTATAGGAAAAAGAACCGACAAAGTCTAACCGTTGGAAGTAATTGCTGCGCAAACTGACCCGCTCGGTGGGTGTGGAAGTGCGAATCCGCTGGTACCGCGAATAGCCGGAGAGGTCCGGGTTCGTTGCCGTTGGCAGAGAGTAGGCGCTGCAGTTGTTGTTGGTCAGAACTCCGCCGACAATCAGAGGGGTTCCCGCTGGCGCCCCGGCACAGGGCTCACTGTTCTTAGTGTCGATGGACAAGCCCAGCGAAACTTTACCTACAATGGGAGGTACCCCGGGCACCGCTTCCAGGAACGCCGGCGCGAAGGGAGCCAGTCCGTAGCTCGTGTCTCCCATGTAGTAATTGAGGAATTGGTCGTAGCTGAGAACAGTTCGCGGCGCGATTCTAAGATCCACCCCCATGCGGTAGGCGTTCATGGTTGTGTTCCAGTCTTGGAGGAGCAGAGCTTCCGTACCCTCGTGGATGCTGCTGTACGAAGGCCCGGTCATGTTGTTGCGCGAAAACCCGAAGCGAAAGCTCACCCGGGACTGCGGAAGCAAGGTGAGGTCAACGTCGCTCATGCGCCGCGTCGTGTCAAATAAGTGGGGCGAGTTGAGCACCTGGATCGTCGGTGTGGAGGTTGAGGGATTCAGGGGATTCGCCAGCAAGTCGAAGTCGGAGAAATTCTGATCGCGACGGAAACTGGCTTGAAAGTTGTACAACTTGTTTTTGTCTGCCCGAAGCCGCAAGGCGTTGTTGGGATCGCCTCCCCATCCAAAGCTGTTGATATAAAGGTTGTCGAACAGCACGCCCGTGTGATCCAGAGATTGCATCGAAAGGGTCTGGTCGAGAAATCGCGGGCCGGTCTGCAGATTTACCAACGTGTCGTACATATCCTCACTGCCGGTCAGGTTGTTGACCCGGACGCCCAGGTCAACCGACGAGTGAATCATGTAACCGCCGCTAGTTATGCCATCCGGTTCGCCCGAGGGCTTCTGGCCGGCGCTGGAAGATTGCGCAAAGAGCAACCTTGGCGACGACAGGATCAAGACCGCAGCCAGCGTGGCGAGGACTAGCGCGAGGCGCAAAGATTTGGCCTTCAGCTTTCGCCCCAGCGCGACGGCTTTGGTTACAACAGAAGAGCCGAGGAAAGACTGCAGATCGAGTTTTCTTGGAGACGGCATCGGTTCTCCCTCACTTGAAAAAGACACTGCTGAAGTTGGATCCATGAATCTGGGTGTGACACATGGTGCAGGCCTGATACTTCGCCGATTGATTGTGTGCGGGCCCGATTGGGCCGCCGGCCGTCAACGTGGTCGAGAAAGTGTGGCACTGCAGACAGAGCATGTTCACCAGGCTGACTTTAAGGAGCCGAGGATTGGTGGAACCGTGGGGCGTGTGGCAAGCGATGCAGCCCTCGGTCTTCACCGGCACGTGCTCATAGACGAAGGGCCCCTGCTTATCGACATGGCACTTGTAGCAGATGGCATCCCCACTTGGCAGAGCCCGCACCTGCCGCACGGTCGCCGTGCCATGAGGGTTATGGCAGTCGTTGCATTGCACCAAGCCCTCGTTGACCCGGTGGTGCCAGGGTTTGGCAAAATCTGCCTTGGCCGAGGTATGGCATCCGTAGCACAACTGGGGCTGGTTCTGGACCAGCAGGCGCTGCGCTTCCTTGGCGTGGTGGGGAGAGTGGCAGTCGAGACAGCCAACCTCGCTGCTGGAGTGAGCGGATTCGGCAAAATGCGACTGCTCGTGACCTTCGCCGTGGCATTTCAGACAGCGCGCGCTGGTCTCCTGCCGTGAGTGGTCCTCGAACACGAATATCTTGGTCTTGTCGCCGCCTCCCTCCACATGCGCCGCGCCGGGACCATGGCAGCCCTCGCAACCTTGGTGCGAGGGCTCCTTATTTAGTGTGGTCTTCCAATGCGGCGTTTTCTCCCAGGCGTTGTAAATTTCCTCGTGACAGGTCTTGCAGGTCTCCGCTCCCACGTACTTGGAAACATCGGATGAAGGCGCACTGGCCACGGATGCGCTGGCGGATTGACCGTTAGCTGATGGGCCGCTCTTATCCGTGACCTGCTGGCGAGCCTGGCCTGGAGCAAAGGCGACGACACCGAAAAGGAGTAAGACCGAGAACAGCAGAACTCGATCAGCCCTGGAATTTGCTGGCATTCGCATTAGCACGTCTCCCTTCGACACCGGCGGTTTGTCATGAATGTGTGACCAAGGAATCTTGTGGCTCACAAGTTTGAAGTCGCCCGGTTTCATCTCATCTACCAGTCCTCTCTCATCTTTCATCCACGAGGCCCGCCATTCCGCATCGCCCGGACCCTGGATGGCAGGGTGCGCTATATCCTCCCGGCCGCGTTGCCCAGATCGCGATAGAGAAGCGCTTTCATGGTAGTGCTGATGCTTAGCGTTGCGGCACTCGTAGCCGCCAGTTCGAGTTCAGCAGTTGGCAGCGATAGCTGCTCGAAAAAACGGACCAGCATACAGCGATTCATAATGCCGCGACCGATCAATATTGCACACTTTTCGAAAAATAAAAAAGGAGAAAGCCGCGTAGCGCACATTAACGTCAGCATGCGGGACAAGGTACGAGTCGAGTCAGCTCCCAGTTATGCTGTTGGCAATCTGCCTATCTCTTGCCGATTCATTCTCTTTTCCGCCACTGCTCGAGTTTTTGTTGAACAGACTTCGAGATCTCCGCAATGAAAAGGCCTCTGTCCGAACCATTTGCAAGCGAGACGAAGCCTTCAGTACCTGTCCACCCACGCGGTTGATCCGCGACGGGTCAGCACCGCTCGCGATGTGAAACCGTCCTGCCATTAAGCGAGCAAATCGTATCGAAGATCGCTTGCGGCTGTCTGTGACGATTGAACTGAAAAAATGTGACAAATCAAATGCTTGGCATTATGCGGTAACCGCCTTCGCTTCTTGTTGAGTCACCTCCGATTCTGCTGGCAGCCAATCGTCTAGTTCATGCCGTCGTCTCTTCCACATTGCTCAGACAGTTCGTAGGCACGACGACGGATCTGCTCTTGAAGTTCGCAGCGAAGGCCGTTCGCAGATCCGAAGTGGTTTCGTTGCGATACCTCCGAGACACATGGCGAGTGCCTGTAAGCATGCGGGGGGCGCCGGGTTGCTGTTTCATGATCTCCGAAGGACCGCAACCCGAAATCTTCGGAGGGCCGGAATCGCGGAATTGTCATTGATGAAAATCGGAGGATGGGGAACGCGATTGGCGTTCGAACGCTATGCTATCGTCGATCACAACGACATCGCAGCGGCAATGAAAAAGCTCCTGGCAAGCGACGGAAAAAACCGAGAACGGCTACAGTTCGGTTACAGTTGAGCCGAAATCGGTCGCGGTTGCAAAGGCTCAGATTGTAAATTAATCTAGTCTTCTCTTCAGTTTATGCAACAAGCCGGGATGGCGGAACTGGCAGACGCAGCGGACTCAAAATCCGCCGGACTTCGGTCCTTGGGGGTTCGACTCCCCCTCCCGGCACCAGCACTTGTAAGGCACTGATTCTACACACGATAGTAACCTCACTTCTAGGTTTTACCGTTATTTTACCGTTTTGCCTAAGACATAATTAGGCATGCCCAACCGCAGAGTGCGTGTAGTCCGCTCGGTAAAGCTCAATGGCAAGTGGAAATTCATGAATCCGCAGGCCGCGCAACGGCAGCGGATACCCAATGGCCAGGGCCGGTGGTACATCACCTGGCGCGACGGCAACAAGAAGGAGTGGGAGCGGTGCGATTCCTGGACCCACGCCCTCGCCCAGAAACTGAAGAAGGAAGGTGCACTCCACGCCCGGTCTGCAGGAGTGGAACTCGCCGCTCCCAAGATAGGGCGGATCACTTTCGACGACGCGGTGGAGCAGTTCAACGATGACTTGCGCCTGCGAGATATGCGAACCGAGACAGTGGAAGCATACAGGCTCGTGTTCGAGAACTTCCGAGCATCGTTCACGAAGAAATACCTGGATCAGATTGACAGGCACGCCATGCTCAGCTTCGCTCAATCGCTGCGCAAGGCTAAGCTGGCACCACGCACAGTAAGCAATCGTTATCTGGCGTTCTCTGCGTTCCTGAAGTTTCACGGGATCAAGCCGGGGATGAAGAAGGGTGACGCTCCCAAGTTTGTTGAAGGTGAGGCTGATGCTTATTCGCGAAAGGACATTGCGACCTTCAAGGCTGCGTGCACACCAGAGCAACACCTTCTGTTCAATTTCTACTTGTACACCGGCTTCAGAATGCAGGAAGTGATGTACCTCCAGTACAGCGATATTGACTTCAAGCACAAGACGGTCAGTGTGAAAGTGAAGCCCGACTTCAACTTCAGACCGAAGGGATGGGAATGCCGCACAGTGCCGCTCGAAGAAGCGTTAGCCGTGGCATTAGAGGCTCGCCTACGCGACCGCAAGCCGAGCACGCTGGTTTTCCCCACACGAACAGGTAAGCCGAATAACAAAATGCTGCAAGCGTGCAAGCGAATCGCGAAGCGAGCAGGGCTGGACGACAGCGAGTTCTGGCTGCATAAGTTTCGCGCCACGTTCGCCACTTGGCATCTTCAGGCAGGGATTGACATACGGACTGTGCAATCGTGGCTTGGCCACAAGTCAGTGGAAACAACGCTTCGATATTTGCAGCCTGCGCGTGGAGCCGCGATCCAGGCGAAGTTCAACGCGACATTCGCAGAGGAGTGACTTCCTAAAACCTGCTCGGAGCCGCAGACGCCTACCGTGTCACGGCTTGCCTAACCGCTACGTACTAGCAAACACAGCATCGTGGAAGACCGCTAAACACGTGCTAGTACGCACAAGACGCGTTAACTTGGCCAGAAATGGTTTTGAAGTGGTAGGCGGGGTTGGTGTTGACTTTGACCTTGTCTTTAGAGTTTCTAATGAGACTGTACTTGTACCACCATCTTCTGTTCCTATCTTCTGCCTGCCGCAGGCAGTGTCAGCGGGGTGGTTTTTGTCTAGATGAACTCTTCGTTGAACACCGTAGATCAAAGACGAAGTACTTCTTGTCACGCTTTCCGTTAAATGGTTGTCACGCTTTTCGTGACATAGAGTTGTCACGCTTTCCGTTGGCACACTTGTCACGCTTTCCGTCAGTCGGTCATCAGTGGTCGTCAGTCGGTCACTTGTCACGTCTACCGTGACCTCTGTGCGCCTATTAGCTAGGAGCCAGTCTAGGTCCACAAAAGTGAGCGAAGTGTTGTGCCAACGACGCTTACGTTGGATTGCTCCGGCCTCTTCCAGTTCCGTATAGCAACCGCTAATGGTCTGGCGACGGTTGATATTGAGGCACTCCATGAAGAAGTCCTCACCACGATATCCCCACCCGAAGCCGGGATCTGGGAACCCTCTCGGGTATGGCCCTGACCTGCCCCCAGAATCAGCTCGGCGTTGGCTATGGGACTGTTCGTCTTCGACTTCGCACCTCGGCAATTTCAAATCGAAAGAAAACTGGCTGCTGACAACGCGACACGATCCGCCGATCGTTGCGTTCGTAACTTCCGGGTAGCTCGTCGCTGGGGAGGAATCTCACTGATTGTCAGCGGCAGACTTCCCAGAAGAGGACTTCTGGCCCGGAATAACTTCCCGTTTGCCCGTCATCCGCCAAGTGGGAAAACTCTTACGACATACTCGATCCAGATCACATGGACCAGTCGCTCGACTTTAACGGCCAAGAGCTGTCAAGCTTTCTTAAGTGGATCGGCAAACTGCGCCCAAAATAGTCCGCCCGGCGATGAGATTACTTCAAGCCATCCACCAGGTATAGGTCAGAGAGCATGCGGCGATAGCCGTAGACGTACGCCTTGCCGTCGGCGCTGGGCAGAATGGGACCGACAAGCTCCACGCCGGCGGGATCAGGAGGCATGAGTTGCTTCCACAGTGTCCTTTGTCCAGTAGCGATGTTCAAGCGGTAGACTTTGGCGGGGAGGTCGCTGGGCCGATAGACATAGAGGCTCATTGAATCCTCAGTCCAACTGAGCGGAACCTCTCCATCGCCTAGGCCTTTGATGGGAAGAGCTTCGCCAGCGGGGATGGGGTAGAAATAGCCCTTTCCATCGGGACCAACGGCAGCCACGGTGCGACCGTTTGGCGACAGGGAAAACGTGAGCGCGTCGGTTCCTTCCGGAGTAACGCCTTCTGGTTTTGTTCCGTCCAGATCCTGCACATAGAGGCGTGCGCCGTGTCCCGCTTCGTTGCCAGATAACAGAAATCGCTTGCCATCGGGGAACCACGCGGCTCGCGCACTATTAATTTGAACGAGGCCACCGTGCGGAAGTGCTTTCGACTCGCCGGCCTTGGTGGGCAGAAGAAAAAGTTCCGCGAGAGAATCGGGACGAGTACAGAGGGCCCATTTCTCGTCCGGAGATAGAGCCACCGGTGAGCCATCGCCAAGGCGAACCGCCGGTGATCCGTCAGTTTTTCTCAAGTACACGGCGTAGTTGGCCCCACCCGCTTCCCCTTGTTCGACAAACAGCAGGATCTTACCGTCGCCGGAGATACTCACAGGATAAGACCAGTCAAGCCAGGTAAAATCTCGCTCGGAAGTCTCGCTGGGAGCCAGCACCGTCATGCCACGACGCCAGTTATCCCGCGTTAGCAGCACGCGCCCATCACGCCAGATGTCCTGCAGGCTCAAGTCCGCCGGAACCCGAGCCACCATATGCTCACTGCCCGACAAGGTGATGGCAAATAGGGAGCGATCCAGACCCACTTTGGTGGCAGTGAACCAAATTTCGTCTCCCTTGGGAGACCAGGCAAGACCAATTGCGCCTCCCGGCTGCTGGCTGGAGACAGCTCTCTCGTGCCCAGAGAGATCCACAACGGCGACCGTGCCAATAGTGTCGCCTTGCAGGGGATGGTCCATGAACGCAATCAAGTCGCCCTTGGGGGAAATTCGGGGATTGCTGATCCATCCGCCGGTCTCATAAAGAACTTTTCCGATGGGGTATTCCAGGCGAATGCGGCCCGCGACCTCGCGAACCACGGCGAGGGTTGCTCCATCGGGAGACCAATCGGCCCATTGCACGTTTTCGAGAACTTCGCGTGGAGCACCACCCGCCAGCGGCATACGAGCCAGGGTCCCGGTGTGATACAGCGACTTGACCTGGCGGCTGTTGAGCAGTACGGCCATTTCTCCGGTGGGCGAAACCGCGAGGATTTCTGCACCCGAGAGTCCCAACGACCGCGACTCGGGGCTCTCTGGACGGGTGCTGAAAACCTCGACTGGGCCGCCCTCCCAGGCAGCGCTGTAGATCACGGTTTGTCCGTCGGGTGCAAGTCTTGCCATGCGAATCGTGCCGCGGCGATAGGTGAGCAGGTGATAGCTGGGAAGCGGCATTTTCGACGTCTGCTGGCCAGCGAAGAAAGCGGCAGTCAGCCCGGCCAGGAACAGTACCGCCACAGACGCAAGCATCCATCGGGGCCGTCCTTTTGGAATCGATGCCGCTCGGCCCGCGCTGGTCCCGCCTGAGAACGTTGCTGCTGTGGAAGAGGAAACTGCGGAGGCTCCGGCCGTATGCGACGAGGCTATCTCGCGCTTGAGGCGCTTGAGATCGCCGCGCATCTCGGCGGCGCTCTGGTAGCGCGTCTCCAGGTCCTTATCGAGGGCCTTGTTGATGATTTCATCCAGCTTGGGTGGAAGAGTGGGATTTACGCTTCGGGGCGCAGGCGGCATGCTTTCCAAGATGGCGTGGAAAATCACTGCCGAGGTGTTGCCGTCAAACGCTCTGCGGCCCGTAGCCATCTCGTAAAGCACAACGCCGAGTGAAAATAAATCGGTGCGCGCATCCAGGTCTTCTCCGCGGGCTTGCTCGGGCGACATGTAAGCCACCGTGCCTACGGCGGAGCCCGGGCTGGTGAGCTGATCTTGGTCAACAGCTGTCGCCGTGGCGTCCACGGCCTGCTTGCGGCTACCGCTCAATTTAGCAAGGCCGAAGTCCAATATTTTCAATTGGCCGCGCTTGCTCAGGAAAATATTGGCGGGCTTCACATCGCGATGGATGATGCCTTTGGCGTGGGCTGCGTCCAGAGCGTCGGCAATCTGGATTCCGAGATCGAGCACCGAATCTACTTTCAGCGCTTTACCTTCGATATAGTGCTTCAGCGTCTCGCCTTCCAGCAATTCCATGGCAATGAAGGCTCGGCCGGCATCTTCCTCGATGTCGTAGATGGTGCAGATGTTGGGATGATTGAGTGCCGAGGCAGTCTGAGCCTCACGCCGGAAGCGGCTGAGCGCCTGGGTATCTCGCGCAACCTCGTCTGGCAGGAACTTCAGGGCCACAAAGCGGCGCAGACGGGTGTCTTCGGCCTTGTAGACAACGCCCATTCCGCCACCGCCGAGTTTCTCGACGATGCGATAGTGCGAGATCACCTGGTCGATCATTCGGGAGATGCCTGGCTTTCGGGTCGCTTTATCTTACGGACGCGGCATCCGCTAGTCAACGAACCACCGCTCTGACACGGTCGCATCGAACTCAGAGCACTTGCTTTGGGAGGGGGTAACCGTGGAGGCGGCGAGATAACTCCCGGTTTGTCGGCAATGCGGAAGTAATCCGGGAGGTCCAGAAACGGGCTTCAGGGAGATCAACCTGCGAGCTGCACCCCGCAGACCCACATGTCTCCCAAGCCGACTTCTGGCCCGCGTCGTTCCGAGCACGTCCGCAGGCATAACTTCCGTTTAGCCCGTCACCCGTAAACTAGGGCTTCTAGCGATCTCTGGTTGCCCATCAGTCGGAACTCACTCCAACCCTTCCGCCACGTACAGGGTCCCGAGAATCCGCACGGTGCTGTAAACGTAGGTTTTGGTTCGTTCGGCATACGCCAGCCTCATAGGTAACATCGAACCCGTTTTGTCGCGCGGTTCGACCGTCTGGAGCAAGGTGCGCATTCCCGTAGCCGCGTCCACACGGTAGATGTGTGCTTCCCGCGGAGTCGCTGCGTACACCAACAGGGCCTTTCCATCTTCGGTCCATTTTGCCAAGGCCTCACTTGGCTCAATGCCAGGAACTGCTTGCAGCTTCTGCGTCTCCAGATCGAATACTGCAGCCTCTCCGGAGGCGTGCCGTCCCGCGATTCGCTTTTCATCGGGGGACACGGCAACCCCGATGAAATCGGCAGGGCCTAACGGTTGCGGCTTTCCCCCGTCCAGATCCATCTCGTAGGTGCGCAGCGGCTGACCTTCGCCTGCCCCAGTCAGCAAGAGATGTTTGCCGTCCGGAAACCACGCCACACTCTTCAAGCTTGTGATTTCTCCCGCCGGCAAACGGCGGCTCTCTCCGGTACCGATCGGGTTCAGCACAACTTGCGGTGGCCTGGTTAGCAACGGTCCGGCAACGAATGTGCCATCCGGCGAGAATCGGGGTTGCGCGCCTGGCCCCAGCGCCACTGGGGCAGAGCCATCCAGTTTCCGATAAACCTCAAGGTAAAGGGGACCAGCCGGCCCTCCCCACTCCAGGAATGCAATCGCTTTCCCATCCTGCGAAATATCACCCATGAGGGAGGCATCGAACCATTCCAAGCCGCGCAGTTCCTTACCGGTTTCCGGGTCGATCCCGGTGATTTCCGGCTGTTGCCGTTCAACGGAAAGAAGCACGCGGCCGTCGGCCGCGATGTCGAGCAGACGTGCTCCCTGAGGCATCGTAAGGATCGGGCGCTGTTTTCCAGACAGGCTCACGCCAAACAGATGCCGATCCGTCGTTACATCGGCGGCCGTAAACCAGATTTCCGAGCCGGCCCGCGACCATGCCAAGCCCTGCACAGTTCCGAATTCCTGCGTTAACTGCTTGTGTGTTCCGGTCTCGTCGACGACTGACACCCAGCCTCGGTCATCGCCGTACACTGGATGCTCGGCAATTGCGACTTCCTTGCCGGACGGAGACACCCTTACGTAGTCGAGGTAGCCCGCGGTTGTATAAATGACTTTTCCTTCCGGATATTCCAGCTGGACTTTCCGGTTGGCTCGGCGCGCTACCGCGAGGGTTTTGCCATTGGGCGCATAATCCGCGGCGATTACCTCCCTTTCCTGTGCCCGCGGCGTACCTCCCGTCATTTGCGCCTGCCCCATGGTTCCGTACATGAACCAGGATTCGGACACGGGATGCACAGCGACTTCCATATCTCCGCTGGAGGAAAGCGCAAGCAGCGCAGCACTCGGAAGATCAACTTTCGTGGATTGCGGGAATTCGGTGCGGACGGAGTAGATCTGAAGCGGATCGTTGTTCCATTGCGCGCTGTAAACGACTGTTTGGCCATCTTTCGCAAACCGGGCATTCGAGGGATAGCCTTGCTGATAGGTCAGGCGGGTGAATTTCGGCTGCGGCTTTGTTGTGGAGCGCCGGCCGACCATCCACGCAGCGGCGATTAGCGCCAATGCACCCAGAGCCGCCGCTGCCCACGGCAGCCAAGTTCGCGTTGCCTTCGGCTCGACGACCTGCGGGATAGCGCCTGCCGACGTTACGGACGAGGTTGTGCTGAGTGCCTCAATGGCAAAGGCGAGATCGCTCGCCGACTGGAAGCGGCGTTCTGGCTTCTTTTCGACACAACGACGGATGATGCGGT
>OBLW0100003150.1_pt1 | contig 12965 bp, 10 predicted proteins | sample 1520161 | NCBI WGS metagenome assembly OBLW01 (sample SAMEA3539309, study PRJEB22396) | soil metagenome | biome: tundra; feature: field; material: soil | place: USA | collected 2010-05 | depth 0.15 m
TCCGATCTAAGCCGATCTCTTCGTGCTGGCGAGCTTCGCTGAGGGCGTCCCGGTTGCTTTGATGGAAGCAATGGCCATGGAGGTTCCCTGCGTGAGTACCTGCGTTGCAGGAATTCCGGAGTTGATTCGAGATGGTCTCGATGGCCTCCTGGTTCACGCATCCTCGGCCAACGCGCTGGCCCTTGCTATCCGACGGCTTATCGAAGATCCGACTCTGAGGCGAGAGCTTGGGGCTGCGGGCCGCAAGCGTGTGTGCGACCTGTACAACCTGCGGCAAAATGTATGCTCGCTTGCGCTCGTGTTTAATCAACTTCTGCCGGATAGCAATTGAAGGACTATGCAGGCACAGAAATCCGCGCCATCCCAGGTCGACGCTTCCATCGTAGTTGTATCCTTCAACACCCGCGATGTGCTGAGGGAATGCTTGCTCTCGGTCTATCGCGAAGTAGGCTCGCTGCATGTTCAGATCATTGTCGTCGATAACGCCTCAACTGACGGATCGCCGGCGATGATCGAGCGAGAGTTCCCCGAAGTAGAATTGATTCGAAGCGAAATCAATCTTGGCTTCGGCTCCGCAAATAACTTAGGCATTCAGTCGGCGCGCGGACGTTATGTCGTGCTTCTCAATTCCGATGCATTTCTGACCGAAGGTTCCCTTCACCGTTCCGTGGCACACATGAACGACAACCCACGCGCGGGTCTGGGTGGCGGCCGACTCATCGGGCGCGATGGCTCGTGGCAACCTTCGGCGCGTATGTTCCCAACGGTATTGAGCGATCTGATTGTGCATTCGGGACTTGCTGCTCGCTTTCCACGGTCGCGCTTCTTCGGACGCGCCGACCGGACCTGGGCCAACGAAATGGAGGCGGCAGAAGTCGATTGGGTTCCGGGAGCGTACTCCATCATTCGTTCTGATGTGCTAGCAGCCACTGGCCCTTTCGATCCGCGTTTCTTTCTCTATTACGAGGAGGTTGACCTCTGCATACGGATCAAGCAGAAGGGATACTCGATCTGGTATTGGCCGGATATCGCCGTCGTGCACATTGGCGGCGAATCCTCGCGCCAGATTCGTTCGCTCGAAATGTCACGGACAGGGGGGCAGCTTCTTCTCTGGCGAATGCGGAGTATGCTGCTTTACTATCGAAAACATCACGGCCCGGTTGCGCGGATCGCCATGTTGGTGGAGATTGTCTGGTATTGGATGCGGTCGCTGCGGAGACGGTTGAGCAAGGATCCGGACCGACGCACCAGCGCCCAAACGTATGCATCCATGATCTCGATCATGAGCCAGGCATGGCGCGATACCAAAGGCGGACGCTTCTCTCCTGTACAGCCATGGTAGAGTGCGTAATCCGGAAAGGCCAACATCAGTTCACCCGGTGACTGTATGCGGCGCAAGCTCAAGCTCTCTTTCTCATCTCTCTTGTCTTCGGCTTCGCGATCGCCGCTCTGCGGCGGAACCTGCGACGGGTACGTAGTCACGCTCTGCTCTCATCTAACTTGGAGACGCCGCTCGACGCATCCGTGGTTGTTCTTGGTCCGCTCGAAGTCTACGGTACGGGCATGATCCGCGTTGGACGCAATGCACTCTTGTATCCCTTCCTGTACCTGGAAACGGAAGATGAAGGATCGATCGATGCACCGCTACCGCCCTCGGTAGATTGGAAAAACTACAGCTGAACGTACTTTCCGTACGTGGTTTGACCGAATCCGTCAATTGTAATCGCCATAGCGCGGGCCAAAAAATTCCAATCGAGATTCTCAACGAAAGTGAGACTGCTATGAGAGACATGCTGATTGAAAGTGAGTCTGTTGTGAAAGAACTCCTGAGTGACGAGTTTCTCCGCAAACTCGAGACTCTCGCCAAGGAAAAGGCTGAGGAGTACAAGAAGAACAAGCCTTTTTCTCACATCTACTTTGATAACTTCCTGCCTCTGGAAGCAGCCGAAGCAGCGTTAAGGGAATTTCCCGAACCGAGGCAGCTTGCATGGAACGAGTTCAATAACCCCAATGAGAAGAAGCTGGCCTTCGATGTTGTTGAGAAGCTACCTTCGGCCGTTCGCGAGGTGCTCTATTTTCTGAATAGCCGGCCAATGTTGCAGTTTCTTGAGGTGCTCACGGGCATCCAGGGTGTGATCCCAGACCCATACTATGTTGGCGGCGGACTACACCAGATCAAACGTGGCGGCAAGCTCGAAGTTCATGCAGACTTCAACCGGCACAGTAAGCTTAAACTTGATCGCCGCATTAATGTACTGGTCTATCTCAACAAAAACTGGAAAGAAGAGTATGGCGGACACTTCGAATTGTGGAATCAGGATATGACTCGCGCGGAGCAAAAGGTTCTGCCTATTTTCAACCGCTGCGCCATATTTAGCACCACGAGCTTTTCCTACCACGGACATCCGACTCCACTTGCCTGCCCGCCTGACCGGACACGCAAGTCTATCGCAACATATTACTATTCCAACGGCCGTCCCGAGGAGGAAGTCTCGGAAGTCCATTCCACACTTTTCCAACATCGTCCGGGAGCCGTGGAAACGAAGCAAAGTGCGATCAAGAGTGTTCTCCGTGCCGTCACGCCGCCGATTGTCCTCGATGCGATCAAGAGAGTTAACAAATAGGACCGATGGCTTATCGGAGCCGTTGGTCGAGCGCGCGCATCATTTTAGGTGCGCCTAGGTGTCGCTTTTGCCACGCTTCCCCAGCTTCCGAGTCGATCACAACTTAACCGGCACACCACTGAATGAAATCGTAAGAGGTCGATTCCACACGATCTCCTGCGTCTGTTGAGGCTTAAATTGTTTGAGAATATCCGCGAAGACTGGAAGACGCACGGCCGCCAACTTTCCCGCCAGGGTTTGTGGGCCATGGTCACGTATCGCTTTGGTCGCTGGCGATACACGATTCGCTGGCGTTGGCTGCGGATGCCGTTCTCCTTTCTCTATAAGGCGCTCAAACCAATTTCCGAGGTACTGACTGGAATCGAGCTTCCTTGCGAGGCAACGCTGGGGCGGCGGTTCCGAATCGACCATTTCGGAGGAATCGTCATCAGTGGGGACACGGTCTTTGGGGACGATTGCGTGATCCGCAACGGGGTCACCGTGGGGCTAAAACATACCGGCCACCGCGGCGCGCCAGTTTTGGGAAATCGGGTAGATATTGGAGCCGGGGCCAAGATATTGGGCGCGATCCGGATCGGCGACGATGTGTCGATCGGCGCCAATGCGGTGGTACTCATCGATTTACCATCCAACTCTGTTGCTGTTGGGGTTCCGGCGCGGGTTCTTCCGCGAAAGACAGTTACACCAGCGGTCACCAAGGGACCTGCAACGGCGGACGCAGAGGAAGCGCAGGAAGTGCATGCAGGAAGTCTCTGAAAGCACACGGGGCAGTCATGGGAACGCCGATATCCCGAAACTTTCAATTGTTGTGATCGGGCGCAATGAGGGTGCACGCCTGGCCAAGTGCCTTGACTCTATCGGGCAGGTTCAGAGCGTTCTCGTGAAGGAGATCATCTATGTCGACTCCGCCTCAAGCGATGGGAGTCCGGAGCTTGCGTCTCAGTATGGGGCGGTCGTGATTGTGGTTCGCCCGGAGAGACTGACCGCAGCGATCGGCCGCAACGCTGGTTGGCGACGTGCTGAATCCGATCTGGTCCTCTTTCTAGATGGAGATACTGTGCTTCACAGGGATTTTCCCCGCGCAGCCTGCGACGCATTGTCGCGGGATCCGTCGGTCGCCGCCGTGTGGGGGCATCGGCGCGAGATCTATCCGGAGGCTTCGATCTTCAATCGCGTTCTTGATCTCGACTGGGTGTATAGGCCGGGGCTCACCGAATTCTGTGGCGGCGACGTTCTGATCCGCCGGGAGGTCTTGTTGGAAACAGACGGCTTTGACGAGGGGCTGATCGCGGGAGAGGAGCCAGAGCTTTGCAGACGTATGAGGGCTCACGGATACGCGATTCTCCACATCGACCATCCGATGACCGGACATGATCTACAGATCACGCGCTGGAGCCAGTACTGGAAGCGCGCTACACGCTCTGGCCATGCCTATGCCGAAGTCTCGGAGCGCTACCGGGGCAGCAACGACCCGTCCTTCGCCTTCGAGCGCAAGGGCAACTTGATCCGCGGCAGCTTCTGGCCATTCTCGCTCGTCGTCGTGATTCTAGCCGGCATCCGTTTTGGGTTCCTTCCCTTTGCCCTCTGGTTGGCACTGCTTCTACTTCTGTCGGTCCGTTCCGCGTGGAAGGCCCACTGGAAAGAAGCCAATTCCTGGACACTCTTCCTTTACGGTATTCATTCTCAACTGCAACATGCCCCGATCCTTGTCGGACAACTGCAATACGAAATCAATAAGAGACAAGGAAGAACCGCGCAGTTGATTGAGTACAAGGCAAGGCGAGCAGATTAGTGCCGATTGATGACCTCGATTTCCCGCGTCGAAGATGCTCCTCATCGAAAACAGACAGCCGCTCAGCGGGGTCAGAGTGCGCTCGGCCCTAGGGGAAGCATGAGCGCAACTGACTATTTGATGGTTTTACCTGTACCACACTTTAGAGTCGGGCGCTGTCGCGTGGCCGTGGAAAGCGCCTTTGCAGAACATCTGCGGATGATGCGCAGAAAGATTGGAGATGCTGGGGACAGAATGGTCGTTGCGTCTCCGTCGATGCGGACGGAGGCTTACGAGAGCCGGAAGCAAGGCCTGTCGATAATTGACGAGGAGAAGGGAACCATTAGTTTCTGTACGCTGTACTCTGAAGACGCAATCCACTCACCTTTGGACAAGATCCGCCACCTTTACCCCGTGATGCGAACTGTCTACGCCATCTCAAAACAGAGCTTTTGCATACATAGTGGTCTATCATGGAGTGTGTGGCTTCCGTTCGAATTTGCATCCATTCTCTTTGGCACAGTTCTCGGGCGACGCACGGTGTTTGTAGTAGACATCGATTATCGGAATTCGGCCTTTATGAGCTACAAGATCGGCGACTGGTCATGGAAGAGCTACGTATTGTGCAAGTTCATCTACGATAATGTTCGTTCGCTTCAGTTACGAATCGCTGCGAGATATTGCTCGCTTGTCATGCTCAAGGGGAGGAAGATGGTCGCAGACTTTGGCGTGGGCCGGCCGAACGTGAAATACATTCTCGACGCTTCGCACAGCGCAAACAACGTTATCGATGCGGAGCTTCTGGAGAAAAAGGTTAAGGATATCCGGGACCGATCGCAGCCCGTTCGATTGACGTATTTCGGACGCCTGACAGCATACAAAGGCATCGATCGATGCCTGCGAGCAGTAGCGACAGCGAAAAATTCGGGGGCCAACGTGCAGCTCGACATCATTGGTGGTGGAGAGCAACTGGATGCATTACGTCGCCTGACTACCGAATGCCACGCTGATTCGTATGTGCGATTCCATGGTTCGTTGCTCTTCAATCAGGAGTTCTTTCGCCTCCTCTATCAATATCACCTGTTGTTGGCTGCGCCACTGCGTGAGGACACGCCAAGGAGCGCTCTCGATGCCATGGCTGCCGGAATACCATATCTCGCGTTTGATACCTACTATTACAGGGAACTGCTGGAAAGTGGGGCGGGACGAACTGTTCCTTGGCCAGATGTCAACGCGATGGCGCAAGCGATCGTCGACCTTGAACGAAATCGCGAAGAACTCGTAAGCATGGTAGAGCGTTCTGTTGAGTACGCTCTCGCCAATACGCAGGAGATCTGGCTGGAGAGACGTCTTACCTGGACTCTGCCGGAGGGGGCCCGGTGATGAAAAGGTCTCCAAGGCAATTTCTTAAGTGATGAATGGAGACCATGGCGATCTTGAAACAATCTCGCGGCAAGCTCCTGCGATAGTCCGCAACCGTAGCATTGCGCGGAATTGTTCTGGCTTCTTCAACCGTAGATGGCGACCAATTCAAAACCAACACAATGAGTCGCCAACTTAATAAATCGCCTGTGATTTGCATCCACGAGGACCGCGCCAATTGTCTAACGGGCGTGAAGCTCGGCGTCCTAAGCCTTCGGAGCTGGTGCAAAAGCTTCCCTGGCCGATATTTCCGGAAAGCAGGTGATCAGTCACCGGCCGGCGCTTTGTGATCCTTGTGAAGGCGGAGGCTAGATGCGGGTTCTTATCTTCGAGCAATGGAAGGGCGGACACTACACTAACTACCTGGAATATATAGTGCCGGCTATGAGCGCAATGTCCTCAGAATTAGTTCTCGCCGTCACGAAAGGGTTCTTTGATTCGAGCGATTTTCAACGTGTCTGTCATGCTTCGGCAAAATGTGCAAACCTCCAGTTCGACCTCGACGTTCCCGAAGCCAATCCTGCTTGCCCTTGGCAAGACCGGTTGAAGCTGTTATCCAATCTTCGCGAAGCTATTCACAGAAACAAGCCTGACTACGTTTTTGTGCCGTCAGGAGATGCACAAAATATTGCGCTTGGTTTGGGCGCGCCATTTTCCCCGGGACGCTTGTCGACGAGTGTCGCCTCCGAATGCATCATTCACTGGGGTTATGGTCCCGGGGCTATGGATTTCAAGAGTCGGCTTAAGAGAATAATTTACGACGCTTCATTCTCGTGGAGTTCTTGGAAGAGGCTCAACTTTGTAAATTTCTTGCTCTATGAGTCCCATGCTGGTAAGGATCAGCACAGTCGTATCGGCATGGTTCCCGATCCAGTACCTCGACCTCCGGTGATCAGTCGACAGGAAGCAAGACGACTTCTCAAGGTCCCCGATGATGGGCGTATGATTGGCTTCGTCGGTAGGATGGATGGCCGCAAGGCAATCCCGGAGCTTCTACAAGCGTTTCGAAAAGCGCCACTTGCAATGACCGACCGTCTCGTACTCGCCGGACGCCTCGATCCTGAATACGCATCCCTCATTCAGCGCGACTACTCCGATCTTCGACGAAAGGACCGCTTAATCGTTATTGACCGCTGGTTAACTGAGAGTGAAATGGCGCACGGATTCAGCGCATTGGATACAGTTTGCCTTCCGTACTACCAATTTCCCTCTTTATCCTCACTGATGCTAAAGGCCATAGCCGCTCAGCGCCATGTACTCGTCCACGATTTCGGCTGGATGCGTGCTATCGCCAGGCGTTTTGATGCGGCTACAGTATGCAATATCTACGATCCATCGTCGTTTGGCATTGCCATGGAAAAATCGCTGGAACAAGCATCCCGCTACACCTTTACGCCCGCAATTGAAGCGCTGATCGACTATCACTCGCCGGCTAACTTTCTAGCGCATTCTCTGGAGGGGCTAGGTAACTTCTCAGGCAAGTCCACTACGCATCATATGACGAGTTGGAGCTCCGTTATGGAACGGCTCGAACCGGGACAAAGAACCCTGGTTTAAGTGAAGAGGCGAATTAGAGCGTGTCTTAAAAACATCTTCTGAGAGTGATCCAGAAGCAGGCGGGTTACGTCGGGAAGCGAACAATTCGAGAGAAACGGAGCCCAAAGAGAGATCCGGATCAGTTCACAGCCCAGAGGCAAAATGGCAATCCCTGGTTCAGAGGAGAGAAAGTAATGGAAGTGAAGGAGTCGCGCACGTCAAGCCACCTTCTGTCGAAGCTGCCCCAATCCCCTTGGACTCTGCCGATAGCTGTCTCTGTGGTGCTAGTAATCCCCTGCTTTTGGCAGCCCATCGTCTCAGGCAGTGACCTGCAGAGCCATCTTTATAATGCGTGGCTGGCAGAGTTGATACGTGGTGGCACTATCCACGGTCTGTGGATTGGCCATCAGAGCACCAACGTACTGATCGATATGCTACTTTCCCTGCTACTGACGGGCTTTGGGGTTTCAGGAGCCGAAAGAGTTGCCACAACCGCTCTGGTGCTGATTTTCTTCTGGGGCGCTTTCCATTTCATCTCCGCAGTTCGAGGCCACGCTGCCTACTGGCTGGCGCCATGGCTCGCTATCCTCTCCTACGGCATCATCTTCCAAGTGGGACTGATGAACTTTTACCTCTCATGTGGAATTGTTTTTTGGTTATTTGCCATCTTATGGCGGCAGCGTTTTGCATGGCGGGCGCTGTGGGCTGCGCCTTTGCTCCTTCTGTCCTATCTCGCGCATCCTCTGCCCGTCTTTTGGTTTCTATGCGTGGCGGCCTACTGCTGGCTTGCCCTGCGGATGCGGGGACGCTTTCAGATTCTCCTTTTTCTTGGTAGCGTGGTCGCACTCTTTTTGGTTCGCGGCTACGTCGTCGCGAGATACATCACCATTTGGAAATCTACGCAACTCGTGGGCTGGACGGGAGTGGATCAGTCATTGTTGCATGGATGGCCTTACATGCCGGTGGCCTTGGGATTTCTCTTGTTTAGCGTCGTTCTCCTGGGTAGGCCGGAGAATCGCTGGCGCGCCATTGTGAGCGTTCTTGCGCAGGCATACTTTCTCACTGCGGTCGCGATCGTTGTGATGCCTTTCTCGATTCGAGCTTCGATGGACAGTGCGTGGGCCGGCATCATCTCACACCGTCTTTCCCTTTTCTCCGGCGTTCTGTTGTTGGCCATTTTAAGCCGTTCAAGTTATAGGCGGTGGTTTCTCCCCGCGGGACTTCTGATTGCCGCGATATTCTTTGTCGCGCTGTATTGCGACATAGGGAGGGAGGCTCGCGTCGAGGCAAAGATGGAGAAGTTGGTCAAGACTCTGCCTGCAGGCGATCGCGTGGTCTCCTTCGCCGACCTCTCTAATGGAGAAGAGTTTGGCAATCTCCCGGCAGGTGAAGGAAGGCTCGCGGATTTGACCAAGCGGGTTTTGTTGCTCAACCACAGGAGTCCACTTTGGACGCATCTGGTCTCTCGTGCTTGCCTAGGGCATTGTTTCGACTATATGAACTACGAGCCCTCGACCAACCAATTCAGAATTCATGCGGCACCGGGGAATCCCGCGGTCCTGGCCACCTATGTACAGATTGACGATATGGAATGGGGCAATTATCTCGTCAAGGCGAGCGATCTCCCTCTGTACGCTTTGATCCGGTGTGGGCCTGATCCCGAAGACATATTCATGGAGCCGATGGCAATTGGCGAATCTGGCACTATGCTTCCTTGCCCTGGCACGGCAGCCAGACAATAATCGGCCTCCTTGGCCCAGCAGGTCGTTGTCGATCAGGCGGACCCCTAGGAAATCAAAAAACACGTTTTGCCGATCGGAATGTCCGATACGCGTAGTGATCCTTCTTCTGTAGGGTTTGTCCAGGTGGCGATGATTAGAGACGGTATGGGCGCTGTATTCATTAAACGCAAGCATGGTCGATAGCAGAACTATCATCGCCGTTGATAGTAAAGCCATATCCAAATTATTGAGGATGTCAGCTGTTTCATTGGCATCCTCCGCGCCGATTCCGTGAAGGAACGGTAGCGCTGGCCAGACTGACCGAGAGCAGCGCTGGAATCCGATTGCCGGCTAGCGCTGGAAATACGCCGTTGTTTTATTCCGCCCCCTCCTCATCGACGTTGCCTGCTGATGCGCATGGGAAGAGGTCAGTTATGAGTCACAAGCTGGTGGTCCTATACACTCCGTTTGCGAGCGACTGGCATTCGCTTATTGAAGAGCTGGCGGGCACTGAGGTGCGTTGCAAGTATTTCAGCGATCAAAAGAGGCATTTCTGGCAAGGATTTCTGAAGCGGCCTAATCTCAACACGGCTATCCAAGGAATGCGCGCCGTTCTCTATGCCAAGCGGCACAACGCCCGGCTGCTTGTCACAATCGGTCCGCGGTACAGTTTTTGGTGTGGATTGTTTTGCCGGTGGTTCAGAATTACCGTTGACCACTTCGCCTTTGCCTTTAACTTTGCGGAGTTGCCCACTGGTTGGAAAAAGAAGATATTCAGTTTTGGATTTCGGCAGCTCAAGAGCTTACGAGTTGCCTCGAAAATTGAGAAGAGTTTGTACAGCGGCTATTTCGGTATTCCTGAACACGTCATCGAAGTACGTCTGTGGGGCATCAATATTCCGCAGGTATCCGACGATCCTCCCATCCTGAACCAGCCTTATGTTTCTGCAGTAGGTGGGAGCGCGCGCGACTATGTAACCCTTCTTGGAGCAGCCCAACTTTTGTGTACCATACCCATGGTATGGGTGGTCCGGCCTGAAAATGTTGCGGGACTGGAGTTGCCACCACACGTACTCGTGCTGTGCAATATTTCGTATCCTCACGCCATGAACGTGGTAGCGAACTCTCGGTTGACAGTAGTGCCATTAAAGGACTCCAAGGTACCGTGTGGACATGTGACGCTGGTTTCCGGGATGCTCTTAAAAAGAGCTGTAGTAGCAACAAATTCTGCCGGAGTTCTGGATTACATAACGGATGGATGGAATGGCCTCCTTTGCGAGCCACATAGTGCAACTGATATGGCTGAGAAGATTCGCACCCTTTGGGAAAAACCCGAGACTGCGCGGATGCTGGGCGAGAACGGTTTTCGCTTCGCCAGTGAACACTGCTCCGAGAAGAGCGTCCGCGAAGATCTATCTGCGATTTTGCGCAGTTACAGTCTAGACTGATGACACCCTGTCGCTGCGCAAACAGATAAGGGCGCGTGCCAGCATATCCAAAACAATACGACTCACTCGAGAATGCAGCACAAACGATACGGTCACCCACTGCAGGGGCACCCGCGACACGGAAGGCGATAAAGCCGGCTGTGAGGCTCCACCGGGGAGAGGGATGAAGCGCGGCAGCGGTGGCGACCAAAAGCGTGATCCCGATAACTCTGCCGTTTATGGAGTACGGTGCAAAGCAAAATGGTGTGAAACAAATTGCACCGGTTGCAAACAGCGCGATCGGTGAGGACGACTCTCATCGTATTCCTGACGCCAGGCTTCGATCAGCCTCCGGGCTTGGCTGAGAGCGGATCGCCATGCGAATAAGGTACCTCCCCGCCTTGAGAGGGCGATACGAGAGTATCCTTTGTCCCATTCCAGCTTTGAAGCAAGCAGTGATGATTATGCGATATTTGGAGATTCCATGACGCTGCCGGTTTACGCGGAGATGCGCGATGCGCAGCAGCAGGACAATCCTCGATGGTACTGGATCCTCCTGCTGCTCATACCCACCATGGCATTGTACTTAAAGCTGGTAGGTTGGCCGCCTGGTCTTGTCGACGCAAATGTCTATCGTAGCGCTGTTGCCACATGGCTTGGCGGAAAAACGCCCTATCATTTCAATTCCACCGTTAACTTCCTCTATCCGCCGGTATTTCTCCTCGCGCTAGCCGCGATCAGGCGGGCTGTCCTTTTTCACGGCTTTTGGCCGCTCTACCTGACTGCGCATGTTTGCGCGACTCTGCTTCTACCATGGCTGCTTTTCCGCTATTTCCTTCAGAAGCATGCTTGGAGCCTGTTCGGATTCTACTGGCTGTTTTTTGCCGCGCCCGGCTTCCTTGGAATGCTCTCGCTCTGGTTCGGAAACATCGCCTGCATATGCTGGGCGGCGATGTTGGCGGCGGCGATCTATGGCCTCGAAAGGAAGCGCTGGCTGCTCTTTTACATCGCGGTTTTTGTTTGCGCTTCGATCAAAATCACCTTTCTACCCGTCCTGCTCCTTCCCTGCCTCTGCGGAGAAAGGCAATTCCTAAAGAGCGTCCTCTGTGCTGCGTCTGCGCTTGCAGGGCTCGAGGCGCAGGCGCTGATGTTTCCCGGCCTCTTCGCGCAGTTCCGAGAGATTCTTGCGCTAGAGACCACAAACCTGGGGGATGTCGGCAAAGGAGCCTTCGGCATCTTTTTCCATCTCTTTCACCCCCTGCACGTGCATGGCCTGGTCTTACCTGCGGCAGGCTACCTCATCGTGGCATTGCTGGTCCTCGGGATGCTCTTGAGACTCAAGCATATCTATGGCGACCGGCAACCGGACTCCTGGCCTGCTCTGGTGTTGCTCGGAGTTCTGTTCATCATCCCGCGAGTGCAGTTCTATGACTTGTGTCTAGGTTTCCCGCTTGCGTTTATCCTCGCGACCAGACTGCTGCGAATTCGGACACAGCTGTTCCTATATGCAATACTCTTTCTGTTTTCGCTCCCCTGGTTCATTTGGACGCGTGACCGTGTCTTCAATGGCGGATATGAGTGGATGCTGATCTTCGTTTTATTCGCCATCTCCTATCGCGAGATTGCCAAGCTAGAAGTTGTCTCCCAAAAAACCGTTCCCCCCGCAACCACAGGACCGGAGTCGCATTCCATATATTCCGTCTACGAATCGCCGGTTTAAGCTGTATCAGGCTGAGCAGTGTTAACAGGCCCTAGCACCCAAGGTACATATGTAATTGATCGCCAAATCTGCGTCCTTGTCTTAACCCCACCGGATGCTACGATGTCCACGATGGCATCAAACCATGACATTGAGCCCTGCCTTACTGCGGTGATGCCGGTCTACAACGAGGCCGCAACCGTGGCCGACGTTGTCAGCGTGGTTCTCGCGCAACGCCCAGTGCAGGAGTTGGTGATTGTTGATGACTCCTCAACCGATGGCACTTGGGATCAACTGCAGTTATTGGCGGCGAACGAACCACGGGTCAAGCTATTTCGTCACGAAGTGAATCAAGGTAAGGGCGCTGCGCTACGCACCGGCATCGCGCATGCTACTTCCAAGATCGTCATCATTCAGGATGCGGATCTTGAATACGATCCAACTGAGTATTGCTTGTTGCTTATCCCGATCTTGTTCGGCAAAGCAGACGTGGTATTTGGTTCGCGGTTTCTAGGAAGCGCCGGGGCCCACCGCGTCCTGTATTTCTGGCACTCGGTCGGAAACAGCTTCCTCACCATGTGCTCAAATATGGCAACGGACTTGAACCTCACAGACATGGAGACAGGGTACAAGGCATTTCGCCGCGAGATAATTCAGGCGATTAGAATTGAGGAGAATCGCTTCGGTTTCGAGCCGGAAATCACTGCCAAGATAGCCAAAACAAAGGTACGAATCTACGAGGTAGGTATTTCGTACAACGGCCGA
>OBLW0100003153.1_pt1 | contig 12962 bp, 12 predicted proteins | sample 1520161 | NCBI WGS metagenome assembly OBLW01 (sample SAMEA3539309, study PRJEB22396) | soil metagenome | biome: tundra; feature: field; material: soil | place: USA | collected 2010-05 | depth 0.15 m
ACGAGATGCCTAAGTGACTGGAGTTCAGACGTGTGCTCTTCCGATCTTGTCGTGGCCTGCGCGGCGACCCTCTATGTTCACGGCATGGGAGCAATCCAGGTAGCCTCCGACGCCGCGGAAGCCATGCGCCCCCTGGCCGGCGATTATGCGTTTATTCTTTTTGCGTTTGGACTGTTCAACGCGTCGCTGTTCGCTGCGTCAATCCTGCCGCTTTCGACGGCTTACACGGTATGCGAAGGCATGGGTTTCGAGTCTGGCGTCGACAAGAGCTTTACTGAGGCCCCATTCTTCTACTGGCTCTATACGCTGCTGATCGTGTGCGGCGCGGCCACCGTGTTGCTGTTGCCGGACTCGCAGTTGATCAACTTCGCCATTCTCTCGCAGGTATTGAACGGCGTCCTGCTTCCGGTAGTGATCATCCTGATGCTGATGCTGATCAACCGCAAAGACCTGATGGGCGAGCACAGGAACTCGCGTCTGTGGAACGTGATTGCATGGGGCACCAGCCTGATCGTGATCGGGATGACGCTGGTGATGCTGTGGGGCATGATGCCGGGACACTGAGGGCACTGCGCGCCCACCGAGATCCTTCGGCAAAATCCGGACAGGCTGTCCAGCGGCAACGGATTCCGTGTCGAACCGAGTGTCATCTATGGGAAGGGTTGCCACTCATGATAAAATTGACTCTGTAGGAGGGAAGTGTCATGAATGAGGTGCGTATGCGCGTGAACGAAAACGGGAGAGTCGTGATTCCCGCGACGTTTCGAGCCGCTCTCGGGATTGATGCCGGTGACGAACTTGTTATGCGTATCGAGGACAAGGAACTGCGGATTACCACTCTCAAGAACCGGATTGAGCGGGCGCAGAATCGGGTTCGGCGCTATGTCAAGCCGGGTACACGATTGTCGGATGAACTGATCGCGGAGCGACGCGAGGCGGCCAAACGTGAGTAAGGCTGTTCTCGACGCGTCCGCTATTCTGGCCATTCTGAATCAGGAGCCCGGGTCAGAAAAGCTGTCGATCGAAGTGCTGAGCGATGCGGTGGGCAGTACCGTCAATCTCGCCGAGGTACAGGCCCGACTTGTGAACAAAGGCGGGATTCCAGAAGAAGCATGGGAAGACGCCCTCAGCACAGTTCGAGAGACGGTTCCGTTCACAGAAGAGCAAGCCAAAATCGCGGGAAGCCTGGTTGTTCAGACCCGCACATTGGGGCTGTCGCTTGGGGATCGCGCTTGCCTGGCGCTTGGAATTCTCTTGAACGCTCCGGTGTATACGACAGACCAAGCGTGGAAGAAGCTGAAAGTGGGAATCCCGATCCATCTCTTACGTTGAGGGATTCACTCGGAAATCACTTGCTTGTCGTCGAGCAAGTCCGTGATGTGGCCCATCTTCTCGTGCTTGGTGCGCAGGTAGCGCTCGAAGCTCTCCTGCAACTCGACATCGGCGGAGATGCGCTCCGTGACCTGGACACCGGCGGATTCCAGTGCCGCCACTTTCTCGGGATTGTTGGTAATCAGCCGGACCTGCGAGACGCCGAGCAGCTTCAGCACGGAGGCGGGCAACTCATATCCGCGGTAATCGGCGGCATAGCCAAGCTCGACATTGGCTTCAACGGTGTCCATGCCCTCATCCTGCAGTTCGTAGGCCTTCAGCTTGGCCATCAGGCCAATGCCGCGGCCCTCCTGCTGCTCGTAGAGAAGAATGCCCGCGCCTTTTTCCGCGATCATGCCTAGGGCGAGTTCAAGCTGCAGCCGGCAATCGCAGCGGAGGGACCCGAACACGTCGCCCGTGAGGCATTGCGAATGGATGCGCACCAGCGGCGGCGCAGTATGAATATCACCCATCACCAGGGCTACAAGGCCCTCTACCTGCGCGCCCGGTGCTGCGGCCGGTGCGCTGTTTTCGCGCGCGCCAGGCACCGCACCCTCAAAGCCCAGGATGCGGAAGTGCCCCCAGCGGGTAGGGAAGTCCGCTTCGGCGATCTTCTTTACGCTCTCGAATCCCATGACTCAATTCTACGTGGTGCAGCGGTTTGCGCTGCGATTGCCGTCACAGTGCGGGAAACGGGCGGCAATCTGGGTTGCAAACCACTGAAAGTTGGATGGCTGGCTGCACGCCGCGATACAGTGAGGAGGTGAACGACACGCTCATCTGGATTACGCTGCTGGTCACGCTGGGCGTAGTCGCCTCGGTGGCCAGTGTGCTGGCGCGGGCCAGCACGTTTCGGAGACTTTTCTTTGCCGAACATCGCAGTACACGGCAAACGCTGGCATTGCTGGCGTTTTTTCTGGTGCCGCTCACACTCGGCGTTTGGGTGCGGATTGCGGTACCCAATTTTCTGGCTGCCGATATTTCGTTTACGACCGTGATTCTGCTGGGCCTGTTTCTGGGGCCGGGATGGGCCATGCTCGGAGGGATCGTGCTGTCGGTGCCCGCGGTCTACCACCACGAGTACCTGGCGCTTCCGTTCTACGCAGTGCTGGGACTTCTGGCGGGGTGGCTGGGCCATTTTGTCGAGCCCGAGGAGATCTGGTCCTTCACGCCGTTCATTGATTTGAGCCTCTATCGTTGGGTCCGCCGCATTCTTCGCCGGCCGCGCATTGACCGCCAGTTTCTCATGCTCTTTCTCATCGTGGCCGCGGAGGCGATCCGCGAGTGGCTGCATCACACTTTTCCGCACCGTTTGTTCGCGCTGCTGCCCACCAAGCCCTGGCTGCAGGTGCTCGTTCTGTTTTGTGCGCCGATCATGGTCGGCATTGCCATCAAGGTGTGGAACGCGCTGCGCATCGAGATGAAGCTGGAAGAACAGAAGCGTCTGCTGCTGGAAGCCCGGCTGGACGCTCTGCAGCGCCAGATCAATCCTCATTTTCTTTTCAACACGCTTAACTCCATCGCTTCACTGGTGCGGTTGAAGCCCGAGTTGGCGCGCGAAATGACGGTGAAGCTGGCCAACATTCTGCGTGCGCTGCTCAAAGACCACGACACCTATGTTCCGCTTAGCCACGAGCTGAGCTTCACCGACGATTATCTTGACATCGAGGTTGTGCGTTTCGGCGCCGACAAGCTGCGGGTGGAGAAAGACATCGATCCGCGCACGCTGGGAGTGCTGGTTCCCAGCATTCTGCTGCAGCCACTTATCGAGAACAGCATCAAGCACGGGCTCGAACCGCGCATCAACGGCGGCACCGTGACCCTCCGTAGCCGCCTCGAAGGTGATCGCGTGTTGATCGAGGTGGCCGACGACGGCGTGGGGATGGGCAACCGGCCCGCCTCCGCATTGAATCGCAATGGTGCCGGCATCGGTATGAAGAATGTGCAGGAGCGCCTGGAAGTGCTCTATGGAAACCAGGCGCAATTTAACGTGGTCAGCAATCCGGGACGGGGCACACTCGTCTCGATTGAGATTCCGGCGAATCCTGCGAAGGAATCTTAGCCTCGCCTACCGCCGCGCCTCCAATGCCAGCACTGCGTAGCCGGTGGCGGCATCGCTCATGAACTTGCCCACATTCGTATTGAGGTCGCGATTCTTGTTCAGCGACCATGCCGGCCAAGCACCCGTGGTCTTGTCCTGGTTCGCGATGAGCCATTGGACACCACGCCCCACATAGGAATTGGCGACGTGATTTTGTTCAAGCGCCAGCACCGTGATCCCTGTCGCGTAGCCGTCCGGCTTGTTTTCAAGCGGCGTGTGGTCGCGCCTCTCCCACGTGCCCAGATCCGCGAGGCTCCAACCGCCATCAACGCGTTGGCGTCCATAAATATCCTGAAGCAGCTTCTTGCGCTGCGGCGGAGTCAACAGGCCGGGAAACTGTGCTGAAGCCCAGAGCACGACGATCTTGTTGAGCAGCGGCTGGTTTTCATAATGGCCGGCAAGGTAGACGCGCAGCGCAGCGAGATTGCCCACAATCTTAGGGTCGTTTCGATAGTTGTCCGGCGCGCTGGCGACAGCCTCGGCCAGCAGCGCCGCCCAATGATACTCAGATTCTTTTGACTCCCATGGCGTGTAGTCGAAGTTCTGCCACACCCATGCGCCGGCGTCCGGTCCGGACTTCGATTGCAGCGCCCAGGCGTTGTCGAGGGCCAGTCGGGTGGTGTCGTTCAGATGCCGCGAGTCGTAGCTGAGGAGAATGACAGCATTCAGCACCGACTCCGCATCACGCGATTCGACTTCTTTGCCGGCCCCGTAAACCGCATCGCTGTAGAAGGGAAGAACCTCGTTCCACATGCGAACTCGCTTTTGAATGCTAGCCAGCATGACCTGCTCCGAAGCGGAGGGTCCTTGTTCGTCGAGGTCGTTGCGCAGTGCCGGACGGGCCATCCCGTAAGTGGCCTGGGTATGGCAGGAGACGCAGACGGTTCCGTGATCCTTTTGCGCGTGATCCCACGACTGCCACCAAACTTCGCGACTGTCGAGATAGCCGGCAGCGGCCTGACGGTTCCACGTGGTCGAGGCATCTGCGCTGGCAACTACGGCCGCTTGCACAGGACGGGGATGGTGAGCGGACAAAAGGAAAGCCAGGGCCGCAGATGCGATGGCCAGAGCAGAAAAGAGCGGCTTGTGGGTCATGCTGCGGACCTCCAACGAGCAATGGCGAGCAGCAACGGCATGCGCGGCGGGGATAGGCGCCCTCGTGTTGTCAGAATAAGCTGAATGTTCGGATTCGAGAAGGAATTTGACGCCGGAGTTCCAGCGGGCCGCGTTCCCCGATGGTTAACCGCGGACGCGCGCAATGCACAGTTGCGCGTTGTATGCTCAAACCATGGTGCGCTTCACAGTGCTGGCTTCGGGGTCCAAGGGCAATAGCACCGTTGTCTGCGGCGGACACACGCACATCCTCGTGGACGCGGGGCTGAGTTGCCGTGAGCTGTTCCGGCGCATGAGGGCGGACGGCGAAGAGCCGGAGACGCTGGACGCGATCATCATCACCCACGAGCACCAGGACCACGTCAATGGGCTGGCAGTCACGGCCCGCAAACTGGGCATTCCGGTGTACTTCACCGAGGGTACGCACCGTGCCTGGATGCGCTGGCTGACGCCTCGGCGCCAGATGACCTATACGCAGTGGCTTGAGCAGTGTAGGCAGCAGGCCGCAGCCCGCCAGGCCGAAGCCGATGCTGCTGCCGCCGAGGGTGAGTCGGACGATTCGGATCTTGAAGAAGAGCAGGTGGCAATTTCCGCTGCCGCCGACTCTTGTGCTGCATCAGCCGAACCGGACAATGCTACCCCAGCCCCGCAGAAAGACCCCACCTGGCTGCCGTCGGTCCAGTATTTTCAGGCAGGCCAGTCCTTTCAAATCGGGGACATCGCCGTCAGCCCTTTCACGATCCCTCACGATGCAGTCGACCCGGTCGGTTTCGTATTCCAGGCGGAGGGAGTGCGCATGGCGGTTGCGACCGATCTTGGTTACATCACTCCCAACGTCAAGGCGCAGCTCAAGGGCTTGGACCTCCTGCTCCTCGAGTCGAACCACGACCTCGAGATGCTGCGCGACGGTCCCTATCCGTGGTCCGTCAAACAGAGGGTTTTATCGCGGGTTGGTCACTTATCCAACGAAGCAGCGGCGGGGTTTCTTGAGAATGAGTACGACGGTCAAGCTACGTATGTTGTGTTGGGACATCTCTCCGAAAGCAACAATCTTCCGGAGTTGGCAAGGGTCACAGCCGAGCGCGCGCTTGTTGGTCGGGCCAGCCTGCTGGCAAACAGGTTATTGCTGGCCGCGCAACATGAACCTCTCTCGCCTATATGCTTCTGACTAAACTCAGATATAATAGTAGATGCAAGAACGGGCTTCACTCTGTAACGGGTAAGTTGGCAGGGTAAACGTCAGGGCATTGTCCCATGGCGAGGCACAGTTGAATAAAGCGTTCGTGCATCAGGGTTAGCACAGGGCGCATCTAATCGCTTGTGCCACCTGGTTGCCACGACCAAGCCCCGCAGCAATTCCGCGGTGGGTACACAACCGGCAAAGTGAGTCTAAAACGTCTATGCCAAGAACTCCATGCACCGATCGCGTCGTAGGCGCCATCCTGGCAAGCTGGCGATATGATATCTCCGGCATATCACCGGAAATGCGTAAGGACTACGAGCATCACCTGGCCGAATGCAGTCGCTGCAGTGCCCGGCAGAAATTCCATCGCGGTCTGGATGTCACGCTGGTCGTGCTGACATCGCTCTCGGTGTTCTTCTCCGTGTTCGCGCTCGCAGTTCTCAAGCACATCAAGCCGCTCGAACACGTGGCCTTCAACATACTCAGCCTCGACACATTCGACATCTACCATATGCTGGTTTCAGCCGCCATTGCAGGCGTCTGCTTCTCGGTGATTGCGTTTGCGCTGGTGCTGATGGCAACACCCGCGCCTACGTATCTGGGTGGCATTGCCGCCGAACGCGCCAAGCTGATTGAAGAGCGCCTGCCCGCCGCCATCAAGTCGCTGCGCCCCCGCTAGATTTATCGCAGTCTCAAGCAAAGGGCCTCCCAGTGGGAGGCCCTTTTTGCGATTGGTGGAATTTAGCGGTCAGTTCCGGCTGCAGCGGCAAATCCGGCTGCTTGTGGCGCAGGAATGGTGCTAATCGGGGTCGGTTCAGCGAAAGACGCGCTTTTTGCATTGATGGCTTCGGAGTAATCCGGGCCGAGTCCAAGCTTCTTCAGGGCGCGCGAATCGGGTATCAACTTTGTCTGCCAACCCTGGTCGGCCTGGTACTTTTGCATGGCTGCCTGCGTCGTCGCATCCCAGGCGCCATTGGCTTCGCCGGTCATATAGTGCTCGCGGATCAGGACTTGCTGAATCTCGGTCACTCGAGCCGAATCAATCGCCTGCTGGCCGTGTAAGCGGTGCGACTTCTTCACCGCGATATGGCTCCGGTGTGAATGGGCGACCGTCTTGCCGCGATGAGTGCGGGTCGCGAAGGCCGGTGACGCAGCGATCGCCATGGACAACAATACTGCCAGGCTTGCTCGAAATGTAAGCACGCTGGTTACCTCTGCAAATGGAATTTTCCGGGCCGCTTCCGTTGAATGCTATCTAAACAGTTTGTCAATCACCAATGGAAACCGCCCTGCTTCGGTCAATACAGGTTACTCCCGTAAGGAGCAACTCTCAACCACGGCTGCCGGAATTTGGCATCTTTGGGTGATTTTCCACCTCAAGCCATGGGGTCTATCTTCTGCCGGGACCGTGAGTTCCCGCTCCCGGCAGGCTGTGGGCGGCTACTGTAGCGTGCCGCCCACGTAGTTGATTCCCGCCTCGGGATGGCGCGGATCCATGACTTCAAAGACCACATCATCCCCTGTCTTCAGCTTGCTGACAACCACGTCGTACTGCTGCTTCGTGCTCGTGGGTTGTTTGTTGATATGGGTGATCACAAGCCCGGGCTCCAGCCCCTGCAGATCGGCAAACGAACCGGTGCGGACCGACTGAATGATCATCCCAGAGGTGTGGAGTTTGGATACCGTAGCTTGCGAAGCTTCGTGAACTACGATACCTAGCTTGGCTTCGCCCTGGTCGCCTTGTTCTTCCGGAGCGGCGTTGTCCTGCGGTGCGCCCACACTCGCAAATACTTTATCCCGGTCGCCGATCGTGACCGTGGTGTCATCCTGTTTGCCGTCACGCAGATAGCCGAGACGGATGCTCGATCCGGGTCGGCGGCTGGCGATTTCGTTCACCAAATCGTCGCCATCCTTGATGGAGCGGCCATCGACCGTGGTAATAATGTCGCCGGGTTTGAGGCCGGCCTTGTCTGCCGGTCCGGCGGGTTGGACTTCCTGCACCAGGACACCATTTTTGAAGCCATAAACGCGGTTGACTGCTCCGGAGAGGTTGGGCCGGAACTGTATGCCGATGGAGCCGCGAGTGACTTTATGGCTGGGGCTGATGAGGTCGTTGTAAACCGCGGCCACGGTATTCGACGGCATGGCAAAACCGATGCCCTGATAGCCCGCGGACTGCGTGTAGATGGCCGTGTTCACGCCGATAACATCGCCGTTCATGTCCAGGAGCGGTCCGCCGGAGTTGCCGGGATTGATGGCGGCATCAGTCTGAATGAAGTGTTGGAATTGGCCGGGCGCGCCTTGGTCAATAGTCCGATTCTTGGCCGAAATGATGCCGGCGGTCACTGTCTGCGCCAGCGCAAAGGGGCTGCCGATCGCTTCAACCCAGTCGCCCACCTGCGCACTATCTGAATTGCCGAGCCGGACAGTGGGCAACGCGCTGTTGGTGTCGATCTTGATCACAGCCAGGTCAGTGGCTTTGTCCGTTCCGATCACGCGTGCGGGACGACCCAGGTCTTGCGTATCGGGGTCGGTGGAGAGCTTGACGTAGATCTTGTCTGCCTTCTCAATCACGTGGTTATTGGTGATGATGTAGCCCTTGGAGTCGACAATGAAGCCGGAACCAAGCGATTCCTGCACGCTTCCGCCATCGTCGCCACCGCCCTGATCGGGCGCCTGCCCGCCGAAGAAGTGGTTGAAGAAATCCTGAAAGTTATTGTCGGGGCTCTGCTGCTGACCGCCGTTCTGGTCTTCATCGCCTGGATTCTGCCCGTCGGGGTTCTGCGGCTGCATCGGGATAGCCCCGTGCGGCATGCGGCGCCGGTTGGTCGACTGCTTGGGCAACGTCTCGGTGTTGATGTTCACCACCGCAGGCCCAACCTGTTTGGCGATCCTGACAAACTCATTTGAAGGCACAGTGGAAGTGACGACTTTGAGGGGCGTGGCATCGGCGCTGCCGTTCTGCTTTTCCTGTCCACGGACCCCGTGGGCCGCAAATGAACCGGCTACGATGGCCGCCGAAAGAGTGGCAAGGATTACAAAAGCGGTGGCGAGACGGCGTGTGCGCAGCCGGTCGAAGAGCGATTCCATTTGAGCTATGACCTCGTCGAGTGACCAACCCCTTGGGTTGGAACGTTCTTTGCTTCTAGAAACAGTATAGTCAGTGGCGACCCGGACCGCATGGGTACGTTGGATTCCCGCGCTCGCTCTTCCGGTTGTACTTGAACCTCCGGCATCGACTACGAAATTAAATACGGCGGCATTTCGAAAGATGATCCCGAGCAGCAGCCTCAATCAAATAGACGCAATTCAGGAGAAAAGAGGCGCATCGCCCGCGCCCTTTCCGAAACTAAGAAAGCAATCGGCGGAAATTCAAGTCGATCGCTTATGCCCCCGGAACGGAGCTTGAATCCATTCCCAAACCGGGAAGCCGCCTGTGTGATTATGCGATTGCTTCTGGAGCAAAATCAATTTCTTCCGAAGGTTGAATTATGTGCATCTAAGAGAGGAATGGAGGTCGCGCGCATGCACGCACTGAGCCCGGAATGGTTCTTCCCCATTTTCAAGGGTCTGTTTCTCGGAATATTGGCAATGGCGCTGCATGAGGCGGCTCATCTGGTGACGGCCCTTGCTGTTGGCGTGAAAATCAAGAAAATCGGGTTCCGATGGAAAGGGCTATACATCGTGCGCGAAGCTGGAACCCCGGGGAAGAACGCGCTGGTTTCCCTGGCGGGTCCTCTGGCCAACCTGCTTCTGCTGCTCACCTGGGTTTGGTCGCCGCTATTCGGCCTTGCCAATCTGTGTTTCACCTTCTTCAATCTCTTGCCGCTGCAAGGTTCTGACGGCGAGCGTGCGTGGATGTGCTGGCGGCAGATGCAGAGAGAAAGTCCCAAAGCTGCGAAGGCAGTGGTCTTTTTGCCGAGGCGCTCGGAAAAAACGGTCGTGGTTGCCTATCCGGCGTCGGCTGTTCGCTCTGGCCCCACCCCAAGCTGGTCTGAGGATGAATACAAAGCCAGCTGAGAGACCCGCAATCGCAGAGCTCAGTCGCAATCGCCTGTGAATCTTCTCACGCCTCGTGCGCAGTGGGGACATGCGGTTGTGGAACAAGTTCCGTCAGTGCGATTCCCGTGAGGATGAGCAGCGCGCCCGTTGCAGGGAGCAGGCCGAGCCGCTCGCCGGTAAAGACAAATGCCGTAATCCAGGCAAACACCGGCTCCATGGTCAGCAACAGGGCGATATGGGTCGAAGGCAAGATCGATTGCGCCCAGCTTTGAATGGAGAATGCGGCTGCGGTCGCGAGAGCAGCCGCGATCGTGATTGCCAGAACAAGGCGCAACGTCCAGTTGATGTGAGGGTGCTCAATGAAGGGCAGGCTCACGGCCATGAAGATGGCACAAAAGCCAACCTGCAGCACGGCCAGCGGCTGGAAACGGATTCGGGGCGAGACATGGCCGAGCGCCAGGCAGTGAAATGTGAAGCCGATGGCGCATCCGAACGTCAGCAAGTCGCCCGCGTTGATGGAGTGGAGATCGGGCAGCAGTGAGGCGATTCCTCCCGGGGTTGCAACGTGCGCCGAACCTTGTGCAGCGGTTGGTGAAGTCAACAACAGGATTCCTGTGAACGCCAGCGCTGCGCCACAGTAGGCATTCCAGCGCGGAGGTCGCGCTCCCGGCGGACGCAGTGCGGGAATTGCCGAGAACAGCGGCACCAATACAACAACCAGGCCGATGACGAACGCAGATTTGGAAGGCGTGGTGCGCGCAAGGCCCGTAGTCTGGAACTGATAGCCGGCAGCGAGGCATAAACCGACAAGTGCTCCGGCCGCCAGGTAACTTCGGCGGATTTCGCGCAAGGAGCGATGATAGGCCGCGGCCAGCAGCACAAAGGCCAGCGACATGCGCACCAGGTTGAATGCTGCTGGTGTGGCATCGACCAGCGCACCTTTGATGAGCACAAACGTCGATCCCCAGACCGCGACCACGCAGAGCATCAGCAGGTAGGCGCGCAACTTCATTTGGCTGAATTCGGGACGTCCGTTGTGTCGGGGTAGGATTGCTTGCCGCCCACGAATGTTGCGTTCACCTCGGTTTGAAGAAGCGCAGCAGCGCCAACCTTGTAGAGGTCGCGGTCCACGAGAATGAAGTCTGCATCATAGCCGGGGATCAACTTCCCCTTGTGCTGCTCTGCAAATTCAGCGTAGGCAGAGCCTTGCGTATAGGCATAGAGCGCCTGGCCGCGCGTGATCTTATTTTCCGGGAAATAGGTTTTTGTTCCAGCCTCGTTCATGCGTGTTACCGCGGCATAGAGGCCGCGAAAGGGCGTGACCGGCTCAACAGGGTAGTCGGTGCCGAAAGCGAGAGGTACGCCGGCGTTGAGGAACGCCTTCCATGCATAGGAGTAGGCAGCGCGTTGAGGACCAAGCCGGGCTTCGGCCCAGTTCATATCAGTGAGCAAGTGGCTGGGCTGCATGGAGGCGATGACGCCGAGCTGCTTGAAACGCGGGATGTCGGTTGGATCGACAACCTGGGCGTGCTCGATGCGGTTGCGCGCGGTCCGAGAGACCCCAGGCTGCGCGTAGGCGTCCAGCGCCATGGCGGCGGCTTTGTCGCCGATGGCATGAAAGCCAAGCTGGAATCCCGCCTTCGCACGGTCCACGGCCATCTCGTTCAACTGCTCCGGTGTGTATTGAGGCAGGCCGGTGTTGCCAGGATCGTCGGCGAAGGGAGCTTTCATGGCCGCGGTTCGCGAGCCGAGCGAACCGTCCATAAAGCCCTTCAGAAAACCCGTGTGCAGCATGGGGTCGTACAGGTCATGGTGGGCGCGCATTTTGATCAGTTCAGGCAGCGGATCTTTAAATGGCAGCCACTCGGAGATGCGAAGCTTGAGGTTCCCTTCCTTTTCCAGTTCTTCGTAAATGAGGAAGTCCTGCCACTCGCTGAAATCCTGCACGCTGGTGATGCCGTGCGCGAGCGCATCGGCGATGGCGAGCTCGTCGCCCTTGCGGCGCTCCTCGTGGCTGGGCGGCGGAATGACTTTATAGACCAGGTCCTGCGCTGACTCGCGGAGAATGCCTGTAGGCTGGCCGCTGGCGTCGAGGTCGATGGCTCCGCCTTGCGGAGCCTTGGTGCTGCTTGTGATGCCGGCTGCAGTGAGTGCTGCGGTATTGGCGATTGCGATGTGGCCGTCGATCCGGTCAAGGAACGTAGGGTGTCCGCCCGTGACCTCGTCGAGATCCTGGCGTCTGGGCAGAATCTTCTGAGTCCAGAGAGTGTGATCCCAGTTGCCGCCGACCAGCCAATGGCCGGTCGGGGCGGCCTTGGCGAATGTCTTGATCTTTTCCAGCATCTCGGCGAGCGACTTCACCCCTGTGAGGTCGACGTTGAGCTTGGTTTGGCCGGCGCCGCCCAGGTGAACATGCGCATCGTTGAATCCCGGGAAGATGAAGGTGCTTGTATTTGCACTGTTCAGATCGTGCAGCGTGGTGTGCGGTCCGGCCAGCCGGGTCACTTCGTTGTTGCTGCCGACGGCCAGTACTTTCCCGTCTGAAACCGCCAGGGCTTCAACAACGCGGGGCTTCCCTTCTGTCAATCCTTCGCCTGTATAGATGATTCCGTCGAAGTAGATCAGGTCAGCAGTTTTTGTCGCCGCCGGCTTTGCCTGTCGCTGCGCGCCACGCTTTGTGATCGATGTTTGAGCCGAGCACACAACGGCGGCAATGACGAAGGCGAAAAGGAACCCAGGACTGGCACGCATGGGCGGAGTTTAGCAGAAGAAGCTTATTGCTCCGCAGCCCAATCGGTCATAGCCAGCGTGAGCAGCAGCACGCGGCGCAGGCCCTGTTCGCGGTCGTGGTCGCTGTACCACTCGGCGAGCGTGTGTGCGCCGGAACCCTCGCCTCCCGCACCCATTGAAAGAGCCGGGACGCCGGATGCGATGGGAATGTTGGCATCGGTCGAGCCGAGGCGCAGATCCGTGCGCAGGCCGAGGTGCCGGTCCACTGCGCGAAGCATTTCAAGCAGCGGAGAATCGGCGGGAAGTTGCGCGGCTGGTCGGTCGCCGATCTTTTCTATCTTGAAGGTCAACGGACCGCGGGTGCGGGCAGAGACGGTGACCGCCGCCGCATTCCAGCGATCAACCGCGTCTTCGACCGCGCGGTGCAGAGAGATCGGAAGAGCACACGTCTGAACTCCAGTC
>OBLW0100003156.1_pt1 | contig 12958 bp, 9 predicted proteins | sample 1520161 | NCBI WGS metagenome assembly OBLW01 (sample SAMEA3539309, study PRJEB22396) | soil metagenome | biome: tundra; feature: field; material: soil | place: USA | collected 2010-05 | depth 0.15 m
TCACGACCTGCACGCCGAGGTCTTTGGTCTCGAAGAGCGTGAATGGCTTGCCGTCCCGACCGACACGCAGCACGGTGGCCGGCGAACCTGTTCCTACGAAGGCCACGGCGCTCTTGTCCACAGCAACGGACCATACAAATGTCGAGGGCGTGGTGAGTACGTCTTTCAGGCCTGATCCTTCGCGCAAATTGCCGTCGCTCTGAATGGCAACGCCCTGGGGCGTGCCTTTTTCGAAGTCCTCGAGTTTTGATTGGGTCCAGAGGCGGGTTCCTTGCGCCGGGGCGTGTGGGGAGCAGGAGATGAAGGCCGCAAGGACAGCGGCAAGCGCAGAAAAACCAAATGCTGAACGGAGATGGCAGATGGTGCGAGAGGAAGCAGACATTCTGCCGTTAAGTCTACTAAAGTCGCGGGACTCTGGGGTTTTGACGGCGATTGTTTTTGGGACATTATCGGATCCCGCGCTGGCCACGGAAACAGACAAGTGACGAAGGTGAGGCGCATGGTGTGCAACGCGGGGCGCTGGTTTCAAAAAAGAGCAGCGAGTTAGCCTCCGCTGCGCGGAGTTAGCAAGTCAGCAAGTCAGCTGGGGCTTGCATGAACCTATTTGCTCCGCCAGGCAGGGAATGCTTACAGTTCGAGGACGTTGTCTTCGATGGCGAGGCGGACGTTGCCGTCGGATTTGGCGAGACGGCGGACTGCTTCGGGCTTGTCGACCTTGGCCTTGAGCATAACCAAGGCTACCGGCACGCTGCGGCCTGCGCTTTTGATGGTGTTTACCGCGGTGGCGCGGTCGATCTTGCAGGCGCCCATCAGGATGCGGATTCCGCGCTCGACGAGCTTGGAGTTCTGCATGTGTACATTGACCATCAGGTTCTCGTACACGTAGCCCAAGCGGGTCATGGCGCCGGTGGTGATCATGTTGAGGATCATCTTTTGCGCGGTGCCGGCCTTCATGCGCGTGGAACCGGAGATGACCTCGGCACCCACATCGGCAACGATGGCGATATTTGCTGCATCGGCCAGCGGAGTTCCAAGATTGCAGGTGACGGCGGCGGTCTGGGCTCCGCGTGCGCGTGCATAGGCCACAGCGGCCACAACATATGGAGTGCGGCCGGAGGCAGATACACCAACGACGACGTCCTTGCGTGTGGGGCGGCGACGGGCGATATCGCGCTGACCCAGTTCTTCTGAGTCCTCATTGACCTCGACCGCCGAGGCCAGTGCCTTTGGTCCGCCGGCCATGATGTATTGAACCTGCCCCGGCGCGGTTGAGTAGGTGGGTGGACACTCGGAGGAGTCGAGCGCAGCGATGCGTCCGCTGGACCCGGCGCCAATGTAAATGAGCCTGCCACCATCGCGCAGGCTGCGGGCAACCTGATCGATGACCTGGGCTATTTCTGGAATGGCTTTTTTTACTGCCGCCGCGACCTTCGCATCCTCGTGGTTGATGATACGAGCGATTTCTGTTGCGGATTTAGTATCAAAGCCTTGAGATACCTCGTTTTGGCTCTCGGTCGTCAGTTGTTGAAGTAGGGAGGCCTGGTCATTCTTGTTATCGATTGCTTGGGCGCCGGCCGTATCCTGCATCATCGAGCTGGTTAGCATCGCATCTGTCCCCAATTTTTGATTCTATCTTCAAAATGGGCAAGTAACGAGAGAATTCTCAAATGCGTAACGCGCCCCAGGGGGCCGGAGGTACCGAAGTTCTAAAGGGCTTCCCGAACGGCATCGTGAAAAGCCGGGCGAATCTTGCGAATCATCTGGCTCTGCCGATCGGGCCATGTTCGGTTGGTAAGCAACGCAACTGCCATCCCAGCATCAAGATCGATCCATAAGGAACAGCCACTGAAGCCGAGATGTCCAATGGAATGTGGGGGAAAATGCCTTCCGGACGACGAATTTTGCGACGGCGTATCCCAGCCGAGTGCACGCGAACTTCCTTCCGGGCCCTGACGCTCTGCGAACAGTTCGACGGTTTCTGCCTGGAAAAGGCGAGCGTTGTTTGCGGCCGGAGCTGTTCCGGGGCTGGAAATGAGAATCTCGCCTGCAAAACGCAGCAGGTCCGGCACGTTCGAAAAGAGTCCGGCGTGGCCGGCACTGCCTTTAAGAAGCCACGCATTCTCGTCCTGTACTTCGCCCTGAATGCGATGATGGCGGAATGTTGTGTCCTCTTCAGTGGGCGGAATCAGGCTGCGCTTGCCGGGAATTGGGGAATAACCCGTGGAGGTCATTCCGAGAGGTTGGAAGAGCTCACGTTCGGTCCAAACCGAAAGAGGCTCACCTATGCAAAGCTCCAACGCCTTACCGAGCAGGATGAATCCGGGATCGGAGTATTCAGATCGAGTGCCGGGCTCGGCCTCCAGAGGCAGCTGCAGACAAGCGCGAAACAATTCGGATGGTTTGGTAATGGTGCGGAAGAACTCGACGTAGCCCGGCAGCCCTGAATTGTGAGCCAGCAGATGCCGCAGTTTCACATGGCGTGCGCGGTCACCAAGGGCGCGGCCCGTTACAAATCCAGGCAGCATATCGCCGAGAAGCATGTCGAGGTCGAGCTGGCCGTGCTGGAACAGACCCATAGCCAACGCCGTGGTCGCCACTACCTTGGTAACGCTGGCCAGGTCGTAGACCGTTTCGGCAGTGACCGCGGGTGAAGCTGCTTCATACGTGAAGCGGCCCAGCGCATCCTGAATCTGGACCTTGCCATCGGCCAACACGCCAAAGGCGCAGCCGGGAAAGGCGTGTGCGGCAATTGCATCATTCAGAATCTGGGCTGCGGCGGCAAACCGGGCGCCAGAGCTGAGTTGCTTTGTGAGGGGTGGGGTGACTTCGGCATTCATCGTTGACTTGCATCGTACCGCGAATCAGGTCCCGGAGCGACACGGGCCTGCGATTTTTCAGACTTTGAAGCGACCAGCGCTATCCTTGAAGACGGAGAGATCGTCTATCACCGTAGGAATGGTGGATCGTCGTCAAAAGCTCAGCCTCAGGGGCTAAAGCCCACGACGATAGTACGGGGTCTATGTACGGGCTGAAGCCCGTACCCTTCAAACTGATCCAGTACCCCATGGGACACCACGGAGGAAGGTATGCGTCTATTGCGGGGAACGTTGGCGTGTGCGTTGGCTTTGAACCTTGGGGCAGCAGGCTCCAGTTCCGGCTTTGCCCAGGCAGGCGTATACCAGGTACCCAGCCAACCTGACACTGCCGCGAACGCACCTGCACAGCTAGCCGGCCCTGCACCAGCCGCGACAGTGTCCCCGGATACGCCGTCAGCTATTGCCCTCGCAGATGCTGCGCTGGCTGCCCCTCAGAAAAAGACCTACACGGTTCCCGCCGGAACCAAGGTGCTGCTGCAATTACGCAGTGCTATCAATACCAAGAGCGCCAAGCCGGGAGACGGTGTCTACCTTGCTTCAACGTTCCCGGTGGTGGTTGGAAATCGGGTAATGATTCCGGCAGGCGTCTACGTGCAGGGGGTGGTGGACCGGGTGGCCCGGGCAGGCCGCGTAAAAGGCAGGGCGCAACTGGATATGCACTTTACGTCGATCATCTTTCCTAACGGGTCGGTGGTGGAGGTTCCGGGGATGGTGAATAGCCTGCCGGGTGCGAAGGATCAGACGGTGAAAGACGACGGGGAAGGCACCGTTGAACAAGCAGGAAACAAGGGGCGCAATGCCGGCAAGGTGGCAGAGATTGCAATTCCTACAGGCGGAACGATTGGAACCATCGGTGGACTGGGCTCAGGACATCCAATTGCTGGAGGGCTTGCCGGCGTGGGTGCCGGACTTGCCGTGATGGGACTTGCGACGCTATTTACGCGTGGCGCCGATGTGGATATTCAAAGCGGAACCCAGGTTGAAATGGTGCTGCAGAGACCGCTGATCCTGGAAGATGAAGACCTTTCTGCTGCCGGTACAAGCGAGACGGCGCCCGCGCTGGTCCCCTCTGCCAACCAGCCAAAACCAGTCCAAAAACCCCGACGCGTAAGAGTTATGTGTCCTCCGGGAGGACTTGGATGCGAATAATAGTATTCTGGAAGTGAGATGCAAACGGTTCCCGACGCTACCCCGATCCCCAGTTCTACTGGAAACCTTCAGTCCGGCCCGAATGAGCCGGTTCCAAACCCCGCACCAGCGCCTCGACAGAAGGCCGCAGGTTTAGGGCTCTGGCTGCGCGATCTGTTTGTTTCCGCGGCCGCCTCTGTGCTGATCATCACCTTTCTCTATCAGCCTGTCCGCGTGGAAGGGACAAGCATGTTGCCGCGGCTTGAAGACCGCGACCGCTTGTTCATCAACAAGTTTGTGTATCACGTCTCAGCGATCGAGCGAGGGGACGTGGTGGTGTTCCACTATCCGCGCGACCCCGAGAAGAGCTACATCAAGCGCGTGATCGCTCTGCCCGGAGACCGGTTGTGGATTGACCACGGCCAGGTCTGGCTCAACGGCAAGCCTTTGCGCGAGGGTTATGTTCCCGAAGATTACCGCGACAGCCGCTCCATGGGAGAGATTATTGTGCCGGCGGAGAGCTTCTTCATGATGGGGGACCACCGCTCGATTTCATCCGATAGCCGTGAATTTGGCCCTGTTGAGCGGTCGCTCATTTACGGAAAAGCTGTGTTTATCTACTGGCCGGCAAAGGACGCCGGGGTGGTGCACTAAGGCACCTGGAAACCGCCCAGAGATCCACCACAAAACCTATTAGAATCGTGGCAAGTTAGTAGGGCAGACATGCTGCCAATGGATCGGTGCCGCTCAAAGCAGTCGGCCACCTTGGCAGGGATTGGTTGACTATCTGTAGGTGCGTCGACTTTTCCGGCATCAAGTGCGATCTGGTTCCAGAGCCACACAAGCTCAGTTCGATGGCAAAAGCGCAGGCCATCGAGAAGGGAAGGCGTGTGTCATCCACTGGTGGCCAAGAGCTTTCAACGTATTTTGACCCCTGAAGAACAAGCCCGCGAGTCCATCGACGGCATGCTCCTGGCAGCCGGTTGGCTTATCCAGGATCGAGCCGAGGCCAACATCGACGCCGGCCGAGGGGTGGGCGGTTTCTTGCTTGCAGTTCATGACTACATCAGCAAGGCGGACGAGTACAAGTTGGACAAGGACGAAAAGTGCTTCCTCATGGAGCAGGCGCTGAGCGGAGTGGAGATTGTGGATGGGGCGGCGCGGCTGTGCGCGATGAACCTGTTCCTGCACGGCATTGGCGGCGAAGAGCCGGTGGCTGTGAGGGATGCCCTGAGCAGCAAGGGGTCGGTTTAATACGACATGGTGCTGACCAATCCTCCGTTCGGCAAGAAGTCGAGCACTACTGTGATCGGCGAGGACGGCGATGAGCAGCGCGAGATGCTGACGATTGTGCGCGACGACTTTTGGGCGACGACCAGCAACAAGCAGCTCAATTTCGTACAGCATGTGCGCTCGATTTTGAAGATCGATGGCCGCGCCGCGGTGGTGGTTCCGGATAACGTGCTGTTTGAGGGCCGGGCGGGCGAGCTGATTCGACGGCGGTTGCTACACGATTGCGATGTGCACACGCTGCTGCGCCTGCCTACGGGCATCTTCTACGCGCAGGGCGTGAAGGCGAATGTGCTGTTCTTTGATCGCCGTGTTGCCAGCGAGAAGCCCTGGACCAAATGCAAAGAAGATTGTGAGCGGAGGCAACTCTGGTATATTGCTCGGGAGCCGAGAGGCAGAATTGAAATTCCGGTTTGATTACGCGGGAGTACCGCGGTTCTCGATGGTCGAACAACGGATTCGGTTCGTGCGGTGCGGCTGGCGAGAGAATATGCTGAGCGAGGGAAACAATGAAAAATTCGCGTCGAGAGTTCTTTAAAAAGGCAGCGATTACAGGCGCCGGTGTTGCCGCCGGCAGCTTGGTTCCGCAGGCGGCTTCAGCTGCTCCGGTTCGCGTGAAGTGGGACCGGGAGGTGGACGTCGTCGTTGTGGGAGCGGGGGCGATGGGTTTGCCTGCTGCGCTTCGCGCGCAGCAGTCTGGGGCTTCAGTGCTGCTGCTGGAAGCGACCCGCGACGTCGGCGGACATGCTATTGTCAGCGCTGGCAACGTGGCGTTGGGCGGCGGAACCAGCGTGCAGAAGAAGTACGGCATTGCGGATTCGCCCGACCTTCTGTTCAAAGACCTGGTTGACTGGTCCGTGATCGAACCCAATGGCTTCCCCGAATATCGTTACAATGACCGCGAAATCATCCGCGCTTTTGCCGACAATGCTCCTGCCACGTTTGAATGGCTGTTGGCCCAGGGCGTGACCTTCGTGGACAAGGGTCCCGACAACATCGGTGGTACGTCGATTGGCAACTCAGTCCTTCGCGAAATGCACTGCGCGCCGCTCGACTTTGTGCGTCCCGAGGCGGGCGTGCCCTTTGAGGGGTCACTCAAGAAGACGCGATCGCACGGTGTCGGCCTCATGCGTCCGCTGGAGGCCGCCGCCAAAAGGGCTAATATCCCGATCCTGCTTGACCACCACATGGACAGCCTCATCCGCGAGAACCAGACTTCCGGCCGCGTGCTCGGCGTGGTGGCCAACAACAAAGGGAAAAAAGTGAGTTTCCGCGCCCGCAAGGCTGTCATTCTGGCTACCGGCGGTTCGACCGGAAATGTGAACTTCCGTCGGATTTTCGATCCTCGTTTGACCGAAGAATACTGCGGCGTGGCCGGCGAGCCGCATTCCTTCCAGGACGCCAGCGGCGAAATGGCCGCCATGGCTGTTGGGGCATCCTTGTGGGGAGCCTACAACCAGATTGGCGAATTCGGTATCAATATCACCAAGCCGGGGTCGGTCGGCTGCCGGTACGGGTATCGCGCCCTGAAGTGGCTGCCTGGAAGCGCCTACTTCAAGGAGGCCGGTGCTTCCGGTCTTACCGTGTCCGATTGGCAGAACGTGATCCTGGTCAACCAGGCCGGCCTGCGCTTCTACGACGAAACCGCCGAAGGGTTCAGCTCCAATCGAAGCGGCATGGTTCAACCATACGAGCAGGGCGGTTATCGCAACCTGCTCAACGTCAAGATGGAGGCTCGTTCTACGGCTTTCCTGGATGCCGCGATGGCGGGAACCGGCGAGCCCGTCAACGGCGGCGGGCCGATTTGGGCGATCTTCGATGCCGATGCCGTCAAGCGCGAAAATTGGAACCCGAAACCGCCCGACGTGGATACCGTCAACGGATTCTTCTTCGAAGCCAATACGCTCGCGGAACTGGCCGGGAAGGTCACGATGAAGTACCAGGCGAAACCGCTGCCCGCCGCGGCTCTGCGGGACACGGTCGCGCGCTACAACTCGTTTGTGGATGCCGGCAGGGACGCGGATTTTGACAAACCAAAACCCAAATACAAAATTCAGACCGCACCCTTCTATGCTGCCTGGGCAACTCCGGTGGTTCACGACACCCGCGCCGGGGTGCGCATCAACGGCAAGTGCCAGGTGGTCGATCTGCATGGAGAAGTGATTCCCGGACTGTACGGCGGAGGCGAGTGTGCTGGCGGCTTCAGCGAGCACGGCTTGGCAAGGTGTACTTGTCAGGGGTACATCGCCGGCAAGGAAGCGGCGGGTGAGAAAGCCTAGGTTTGGACGAGATTGGCGTGGTCTCTAGTGTGGATCTTCACAGCAGCATTGCCGGCAACAACTCCGGCGTCTACGTTTCGACCAGGAAGGACGATGTGAAGCTGAGTGCCGGCAGCGAACTTGCGCTTGCAATCGCCGCGCCTGGATAAATACCTGATCCGCGTTTTACTCGCATGCCTGTGATGATGATTCGTCCTGGAATGTTAGTGAACTGGCCGGTGTCCCACATCTGACCATCCACAAATGAACGGGTGCCCCATGTCTCGCTTCTCAGACATGGGAGTGTAGGATGTTGGCATGACGAAGGGCCTCATTCGGTACGAGCAATGCGGGGATTTCCACTTCTCCAACTGAGAATATAGCGCGCTGATCAGAGATACTGCATTATCGGTCCGCGGTCCCCTGACCTTTCTTGCGCACTCCGATCTGATCAATTTCCCGATCGTATTTGATCGCCCTGAACGGACATGAGATCCCATAACAATGGGCGGGAAAAAAGTCGGCTGCAAAGTAATCGGCCTCCAAACAAACCGAACTGTGCTGTCATCGGCCCTCGCATGCAGCAGCTCATTTCTTTTCTTTGGTCTCATCTTCCGGCCAGAGAGCCGGCTGAATTGCTCGAGTATGCTCGTATCTGAGGTCGGCGAGTATTCGGGACCAGTGAAGGATGCTGCGCTCTGCCCGTGCCAGTCGCTGTTGCGCTTCCTTGAGCTTGCGTTCGGCGTAGCGCATTCGACGGCGCCGGATTCGGTCAAGTTGTGGATTCGTGGGCATGCCGAGCCTCAAGACTGAATGTCGAGAATATTACGGCAGTCGCAATTCATCACCGGCTTGTTTCCTTCAGGCTGCTCAAGAGCCCCGAATACCTCTCTTGGCTTCGAGCGGTTTTGTGGGCGTTCACATTCGCACTTCGGAAGGAGGCGGTTGAGCAGTTTGAAAAGGATTTGCTGCCATTGCTCGTTTTCGACGACCCTGAGGCCACGTTTGACGCGGAACACCGTCACCGTTGTCCGTGCGGCGAGCGAATTTGAGATGAGCGTCGGAATTTACGACCCACCGGAATGGACCTTGCGAATAGCGGCGAGAAGCGTCTCCAGTGCAAGTCCCTTGGCCAGGTATCATTCTTCATCGATTGCGATGGAACTTACGGAAGCATAGCCGCGGACGGGAACAAAAGAGAAAATGAGCTTGCCTTGCGCATTGGGCTTGAGTCCAGTGAATTGTCTCACGACACAGCCTGTCGATTGCGTGCCCGCCGGTATCTGGAAATTTTCAAGGAGCGTCGCTCCGTTCAAATGGACGTTGAAGATATTCCCGCCGTTGTCGGTTGGTTGTGGGGTAATTATGTTTTCCGGGCAAAATCGCAATCTGGCGATATAGACTCCGTCTTCTGCAATGGGCAATTGATATATGAAGTTGCCGAATCGCTCATCCGTGAATCCACTCGAATCTGCAATTGCCGATTGGTTCGCAAGTTGGTGATGATGGACACCGCCCCGAAAATACCGGTCTGAATTCCAGAAAATTCCCGCACTATCCTTGTAATCGGTGGTCCCCGCATAGATCCGAATAGGAATTATCTTTTGCGATGGTTCAGGCAAGACTTCAATTGCATTGATGAAGGCGACATTGCGGCGCGAGATGAAATCCAGATGCAGGAAACCGTCGGCCGCCGGTCGAATATCTCTGAAGACCTTGACGTCCGCGGTGTTGGATCCGCCCGCGTCCGCGATTACATCAAAATCGCTCAGGAGTGCCTTGCCGTTTGCGTTCACATCGAACAACCGGCTGCCTTCGCCCCCTTCTTCCGGGTTGCCCTGTCCGAAGAAGGCATCAGCAAAATGAAGCTTCAATTCATAAATCCCCTTCCGGAGCGGAATTGCATAACTGAAGCTTCCGCGGCGACGACGAAAATAGAGTGACGGAGTTGAGGTGAAATCGAAAGTTCTTGGCGAGATAGCCTCAGGATCGCCGCCCTGAAAGTAGCGGTCGCCCCACCAAATTTCTCCGCGCTCATCGGTCACCTGAGAGGACTTGCTTCCAGCCATGATTCGAACTGCGGATGAATCATTCGGGGTTGGGACCTGGAGCGTATTGGGCTCCAAAGCAGAGTTGGCAACCGCTCCAACTTGCAGCGCATTGGAAGCATTCATGCCGGGTTTTGCAAAGCGCCATACAGAGAGTGCGGCCAGAGTCAGGAAAGCAGCTACCCCGATGAGGACAAACCAAAAGCGAGCCGTAGGCCATTGGACGGTTGTCTTCGCCTTCTCTGGGCGGTCGAGGACAGCCAAAACGGCGGGTTGAACTACAGGGACCGCCTCAAGACGAATCGTTTGCAGCGTGTGCAAGGGACCTTCATTATCGGAAGCAAGCACCTCGTCGGCGGGCAGGTGAATAAACTGAGGGACATAACCTCCGGCGGGCAGCACAATCTGAACTCGTTGCCGGGCGCCTTTTTGCTGGTAGTAGCGCGCAAGTTTGGCGCGAAGGCGAAACGCCTCTACGCGAACGATGGAGTCAACGGCCGGGTCGAATTCCGGCGAGCGCCCGAACGCATCGACAGCGATACTATACTCTTTAATCTCAGCAGCTTGCCCGCAAAAGTACCGATCACAGATATAGAGAAGCAGCCGCTTCATATTGGAGGAGCGGTTCAGCGCAGTCGCTAGAACCGTCTGAAGCTCCAGCCGTTCTGCGTGGAAATCCTGCCTTGCCGGGACTTCCTCGATCAGGCTTTCATCCCGATTCATAATGCCCCTGCCGAATCAGCTTCCTAGCCAGAGTATACAACCTCTGGAATTCGCGAATCAATAATCGTAAGGTTATCATAGTAAATGGCTTACATGAGCCATTCTTCACGGGAACATGGTCAACATGCGTCACTGGCTCAACGCGTTGGAGAAGCCGCGCACGCTACTCTCCTTCACAGATTCGACACATCTGGCGTATGCGTGACCGAATCGTAAAGAGCTTTTTCATTGGTCGATTTGAACCACCGAGATTGTTGTTAACGTAAATTCAACTTAATATTTATCAACAACTTGCGATGTAACTTCTTGAATTGTAACTTTCTGTAACCTACCCTGCCGCAACGCCACCCGGTACTCTTTCCGCGACCTAATGAAGCAACTGTCTTTGAGATTGAAAATTGAAGTAGGACACCGCAAGAGACGGAGAAGCCTCCAGTCGGGAAAAAGCCCGGTTCGGGAGGCCATGATTTAGCACGCGGAAAATACTCGAGGATCCAGGAATTGGCCCTTGCCGATCACACGGATTGTGGCTTGTTGATCTCGCGGTCAGACTTTAGGCGATTATCGCGCGCGGGTTCACCATTTGAGTCCTGATGGACTTTCGCTCTCATGCGCGGCACATTCAGCTGCTAAAGGACGGCCACAGCCGCAAACGCTTGATCTCTGAAGGCGTCAACAAGGAGAAGGCGTTCTTTCGCAAAGCAAGGATCTTCAGGGAGGGCACCACCGGCAAGACAGACTACACCGAATGGCAAGAGACCTGACAGGCCTCACGCCTTTTGGCTAAAAAGCGGGGCGGCAACAGGATGTTCAATTGTTGCCGCTTTCCAACCGAAACGCTATCCGCCGTATGCGTGTCCCGGTACGACGGATTTCACAACACTTTCAGGAGCCAAAATGACGCGACAATTTCTTACTCGATTGGCTGTGACGCTCATGGTTGTTATCGGCTTGAGCACGTCACTGCATCCACAAACCTCACTAGGGCAGATCTCCGGCGTCGTGACCGACACAACCGGCGCCATCATTCCTGGGGCTGCAATCACCATCACAAATGGCGGGACGGGAGCCATCCGAACGGCAACCTCAGACGATAACGGATACTTTATCGCCACCAACTTGCCCATCGGCGACTACTCGGTGGCAGTCAAGAAGGAGGGCTATGGCCCAGCGAGACACACTGGTCTCTCCGTCATCGCGGATGCTCACCTTTCTGCAAACTTTCAATTACAGGTCGGCGCAGTCACTGAAGAGGTCACGGTGACCGCAATCGCTGGCGAAACATTGAATACCACCAGCGGCGAACTTGCCCACGTCATTGATACGAAAGAAGTCGAAGCGCTTCCGCTAAACGGGCGCAACTACACTCAGGTGCTTACGCTGATTCCTGGCGCGGTCGTAACAAATCCGGATATCTTCGCGGTTACCACCGGCCTGAACTCGACTAACCAGGTTGTCAACGGCAACCGGGCCGACTCCGCCAATCTGACCGTGGACGGCGCTTTCAACCAGGCTTCGGGTAGCAATGGGAGCCTGATCAACAACGTTAGCCCCGACTTTATCAAGGAAGTCAAGATCGAGACCTCCAACTTCTCGGCGGAATTCGGCAGAACCTCCGGACCTGCGTTCAACATTGTCACCAAGGGCGGCACCAACCAGTTCCATGGGGGCGCGGTCGAGTACCTTCGCAATAATGACCTTGACGCCAGGCCGTACTTTAGCTCGATCAAGACGCAACTGGTTTACAACAATTTCGGCTACTTTGTCGGCGGTCCAATACTGAAGGACAAGTTGTTCTTCTTCGCAGGTGAGGAATGGAAACGGCTTCGCCAGCAGCAGTCTCCTTCTGTGCAGACCACACCAAGCTCCGCGCAACTTGCCGGAAATTTCGCCGGCGTGGCTCAACTCAATTTCCCTGGGACGACGAATCCTATTCCAAATAACAACATCGCGTCCATGATGACGACCGACGGCAAAGCCATTGCCAACGTCTTCACAACAATGAATAAGCTCGGTACGTATACCGATCAAACGGGCGCCACCAACAACCTGACCCTGATTCCTCTCAATCCGCTCAACTACCGCGAAGATATCGTCAGGATCGACTACGCCATCAACACCAAGCACAACCTCTTTGGGAGATGGATCAACGACTCGAACAGCCTGATCGATCCATTCGGAACGTTCTCCAGCAGTAACCTGCCAACTACGCCGACCACCCGCAATCGTCCTGGCCAGAGCTACCTCGCATCCGAGACCTGGACGATCCGGCCGACCATGATCAACCAGGCGACGGTGAACTTCAGTTTCGTCTCACAGAACATTCCTCCTTACGGCGTGAACTGGAAACGGTCAACTTACGGCTTCCAGTACAACAAGCTCTTCCCGGGCGCCGGGCCCTATCCGACTGGGATACCCTATGTGACGATTCAGAATTTCGCCTCCTTCCAGGGTCCGAACTTCGCGTTGCATTCGCCGACCACAGACATTCAGCTTGCAGATACCATGTCGCTCATCAAGGGCAACCATCTATTCAAGTTCGGTGGAATCTACATTCGCAACCGTGTTGACCAGAATGGCCGACCGCAATACGACGGTCAGATCAACTTCTCAACCAGCAGCAGCACAAACACAA
>OBLW0100003158.1_pt1 | contig 12957 bp, 12 predicted proteins | sample 1520161 | NCBI WGS metagenome assembly OBLW01 (sample SAMEA3539309, study PRJEB22396) | soil metagenome | biome: tundra; feature: field; material: soil | place: USA | collected 2010-05 | depth 0.15 m
CCTGGACTTCCCCGGCGCCCGCCAGGCCATCAAGATCACCCGCCGGCGGCAGGACATTGCACTGGCAAGACCTCCACGCGAAACCGTCTACGCCATCACCAGCCTGACCAGCGCCTGCGCCACCACACAGGACCTGGCCCGCCTGGTCCGCGAGCACTGGACCATCGAGGCACACCACCACGTCCGGGACGTGACTTTCACCGAAGACTCCGCGGCAAGCCGCACCGGCAGCGGGCCTGCCAACCTGGCCACCATCCGCGCCGCCATCATCGCGGCCATCAAAGACGCCGGCTACCTGCACATCCCCGAAGGACGGCGCGACCACACCACCCCCGCCGAAGCCATCCACATCCACGGCCTCGATTAAGACAGAAGGGACATTCACGGAACACGCCGGAGCCCTGGCACCGTCCAGCTTCCGGCGATCCACGACATCAGCCGACAGGGCTTTGATGGTCACTGGGAGCCGACCGCTCATAGTGACTTGGCCGCAGCCTTGCACCCGAGCTACACTAAGGGCGAAGCACACGTGCGTTACCGTTGCCTGGCGATATAACTTGGCATCCACCCAGATATTGGAGCCCTGGGCCTAATCGAGAGGGTGATGGGTTGGCGCCAAGATCGCCAGGTCACCATGATTCAGCGATCCGCTCCGTAAGAAGCCGACATTGACGCTCGCACATGCCGTGATCGCGGAGCCTTCGCTCAGCCGAACCCGTCGGCAGAAGCGAGCCACCATGCGGGAAGTGAAAGCTTAAGGTGCAGCAGACTCTTGATTGGCGTCGGCTTTACAGCCTGCCGAGGTGGTCGCTGCCACTGTGGACCGTCCAGGAGCCTGACAAGTGCGTCATCCTCGGGGCCGAAAGCGGCACGCAGCAAGTATGGGCTTGGAATCCCGGCCGCCGCGAGCAGGCTCAGCGGCTATCAGCAGAGCCCAACGGAGTGCGGCAGATAGCCCTGAGTCCAGGAGCGACTTACGTCTGCTGGTTCAGCCAGGATGAGGATGGTGGCGGGCATTGGATGCGTCGGCTGTACGATGGGAGTGGAAAGGCTCTTCCAATGCATGCGACCCTTCCCAGGTCGCGCAACTGCGGCGTCAGCGTGGGCATGGAGACTACAATTCTTGGTCTCGGCCTACAATCCGCATCCATTGTATATCGGATTACCGATAGCGCCGACAGCCTCCAGCTGATCTACGAGACAGATGATCGTATCTGCGTCGGGTCGCTGGACGAGACAGAGAAGTACGTTTCCTTCAGCCGAAGGTCTCGACGTGATGGAGGCCTCGCCGGAATCACCGTGATCGATTGCGCCAATGGTGCAGAGATCGCACGTATGCCGCCTCAGGCGCACCGCCAGTTCCTTCCGATTGCCTGGCGGCCTCGCTGCCCTAACATGCAGATGTTGTGCCTCGACGGCAATCCGGGCGGTTGGAGCATCTCACTATGGGAACCATTCTCTGGCTCAGTACCACTGCCCGTCCGCACACCGCTCAATGGCGATCTCTCTGCGACCTGGTACCCGGATGGCGAACACCTGTTGCTGACGGCTACAACTTCCGCGCAAACCTCGCTATTTCGTTACACGCTCAAAGATGAAACCGTCACGCCCATCGATCCCGGACATGGAGTCGTAGAGCAGGCCAGAGTTCGGCCCAACGGCGAGGTATGGATGAGTTGGTCTGCAATCTCAAACCCAAATCTCGTGCGATCCTCGTCCGGACGAGTCTTGCTAGGAACTGATTACGCACACAGCACTATTCCGTCCTCGCAGCAGGTTAACGTCCCTACAAGCTACGGCACCGTCCATTGTATCGTGACCGAGCCGAGCTCGCCCCGTCCACATCCGACCGTTTTTCTCGCCCACGGCGGCCCTGCCGATCACGACCGCGACGCATGGAATCCCAAGGTGCTGTCATTCGCCCTGGCCGGTTACTGCGTAATTCAGGTAAATTACCGAGGATCCACCGGGTTCGGTCCAGAATGGATTAATGCTGCATTGCCCGATCCTGGCCACCTCGAACTGCAGGATCTCAGATTCGTACGAGACCACTTGGTCTCCACCAACCTGGTCGATCCGTCCCGGGTAGCCCTCGCAGGTTCGTCCTGGGGCGGCTACCTGGCCCTCTTGGCCGCAGGAACTTCGCCGTCGTCCTGGGCTGCTTTCATCGCGGAGGCACCTATTGCAGACTACGTCACGGCATTCGAGGATGAAGTAGACGAGGCTCGTTCGTTCGACCGGCTCCTGTTCGGCGGAGACCCCACTGAGCAACCGGAGCGATATCGCAGGGCAAGCCCAATGACCTATATTGACCAGTTGTTGGGCCCAGTTCTCGTGATTGCGGGGCGCAATGACCCGGGATGCTCTATCCGGCAGGTCCGACGCTACGTCACCGCAGCGCTCGGCGCTGGAAAAGAGATCACCCTACATGAGTGCAATATGGGACACGGTACCGCTGATCGCAATAAGCAGATAAGGCATCAAGCGATCTCTATTTCCTTCCTCGATCGCATTATGCGGCAGGTCTGATGAATTACCGGCTCGCACGACTATGAAATCTCTAAACTTCCGCTTTTAGGCGCGCTATCGTCCGGCAAGCGCTGCCCAGTCAGCTCCATCCGTCAGCCTCCCTCAGGGCTCGGGAATGTGCTGAGCAGATGTAACGGTATTTTCCGTCCACCATTATCGAAAGCGAGCGTCTATGGCTGATATGCGGCCCAGTAGTCTTCCCAGCGAGACGCCTGGCCCACCTACCGCCGAAGTTCTCGAGGCCTTCGCCATACAGCGGCATCTTTCGGATATCAACTTCCTCGGCGCTGATCTCAGAAGTGCTCTACGACCAATTGCCCAAGATGCTCTATTTGAACGATGCGATTTCTCCGATGCCGACATGCGCGGGCTGAACCTTAGCCGCAGCACGTTTCGTGATTGCAAAGCCCAACGTACTTGTTTCAGTAGCGCCGCCTTGGAAGGTACGCGCTGGATTGGAGGTTCGGTTGCTTTCGGCGATTTCACAGGCGTGGAATGTATCGGCGCCGTTTTCGAGAAGTTGGATGCCGCTAACACACGCTGGGCAGACGCTCTTATGACTGACGTTCGCTTTATTGGCTGCCGCATGACTGGAGCGCGGATGTCCGGGCACCGGGGCCTGGGACCATCGTTCAGTCATTGCAATCTTACCCTCGCGAGTCTCCGTGGCATGAAGTTCAAGGGGCAGCATGTCGAGAGCGTCATCTTCAACGAGGCGGATTTGGCCGGATGCGATTTCCGGCTCTCGGCTCTGGATGGTTGCAGCTTGATCGGCGCGTCATTCCATGCTGCGGACTTCGCGGGTGCGGACCTTACGGCGTCTGACCTCGGCGACCTCACCGCAGAGTCGGCGCGTCAGTATCGCGGCGCACATATCTCGATGACTCAGGCCGTGAGAATTTGTGCGAACTTGGGTCTGCTGGTTCTCGCGGACTAGCATCTAATGCGCCTGCCTCACAGATGCCGGCATGGTCACTAATACTAGTCTCGGCCGCTGAGGCCGCCCGCGGCGATCGGGTTTATCTTATTCCCTCTCCCCGCATGCGTCTCGCTGCGTGCCTTTGGTGGCGCCCGCTGTTAGAGATGCGGTGACCGATAATTCGTGTGTTCCCCTATATCGACGCCGGTCTCGGATATAGTGAGCATATGTTTGACATGAACGCAGCTACAGATATTCTTGCGCCATGGGCGATACGCGCGGCGGTGACGTTGCGAATTCCGGATCTGATCACGGATGGGTGCGCGACGACAGATGAGATCGCCGTCAGGGCCAACGTGGATCCCCAGTACCTGGCGCGTCTGGTGAGGTATCTGGTGACAATCGGTGTGTTCGACCAATCGGAATCAGGTAATCTAGGCCTCACTAAGCCTGCTGAGGTGTTGCTGACGACTCACCCTTCAGGCACGCACGTGTGGTTGAATCAGGACGGTGCCAGCGGCAGGATGGATGCGGGCTGGTCGGGTCTGTTGCATGCAGTTCGGACTGGCAAGCCAGCCTACGATGCGGTTTTCGGAAGATCATTTGACGAGGATGTTGCTGGAGACACGGTGATGGCCGAGTCATGGAACGAACTAATGGCTTTCGGCGGCGAGGACATCGCACCGGAGGTGAGGCAGTATGCCGCGAGTGTATGGCAAGAGGCCCATCACGTAGTAGATATCGGAGGCGGAACGGGAGCTCTATTGATCGAACTGCTGATGGCATATCCACAACTAAGGGGCACGCTGTTGGAGATACCTGCTGCGGCCCTTAAAGCTAGTGAAAACTTTTCATCTGTTGGCCTTTCGCACCGCACGTGTTGCGTTTCGGGAAGCTTCTTTGACGCAGTACCGGACGGCGGCGATGTATACGTGCTTTCTTGTATACTCCATAATTGGTGTGATGATAGTGCATCTGATATCTTGCGGCGTTGCGCAAGGACGGCGGGCGCCGGGCGTCGTGTCGTGGTGGTAGAGCGTGTAGTGGAAGCGGGTGCCGTAGACGAGAAGCGCGTGGCGGCGCTAGACATGCACATGATGCTCTTGGGCGGCGGTCGAGAGCGTAGCTCGTCCGAATATTCAGATCTGCTTCGTGATGCAGGGGTGAACCTCGTGAAGAGCGGTCGCCTTCCTTCAGGGAGGATGCTCTTTGAAGGCGTGATTCGAAGCTCATAACAAGGGACTTCTCGCGTGGTGTCGCCGCGACCGCGGAGGTATTTTTCGGCTTCATATGCTAGGCGCGGCGCGGCGCGGCGCTGGTGCCGAACGCCTCGTCATCGGCTGCGAGTGCGATTGGAACGGCCGTGCGAGCGTAGCCTGGGCGTTGCGACCGCCAACCAGCCGCCGCTGGCCGCAGTCACCAGACTCATGACAATTAGCAGCTTACCGGCGGGGACGGCCGACAGTACCACTGCCGCGAACGCAAAGCTCAGGCAGAATGGAACACTGGTTACAGCCTCGACGGCGGTGACGACCCGTGCTTGCATCATAGCGGGGGTACGCAGCTGTAGGGCCGTGTCCATCCCCACCAGAGGCCACGTGGAGCCGAATCCGAAGAGGACGGAACCCACTACCACGGCCAAAGTGTTCTCCTGTGCCGTCACGATAATGCCGAGACCTTCCAAGATCAAACCGTAGCCCACAAGTCGCAAGTCGCCAATGAGCGCCATGACGCGCGCTGAGATCAACCCTCCAGCCACCGCGCCGGCGCCCTGCGCAGTCGTCAGCACCCCGAGGAAGGCTAGTGGGCGACCTATGTCCCGTACTACGGTGAAAAGCGCGAGGTCGTAGAAGCCGGCGACTAGGAGTGTGACACAGATCAGTATTAGGAGGGTGCGGAGCGCGTTGGTAGCCGCCAGATGCCTAACCCCAGCTGTCAGGTCGTGCCATCTGGTAATGGTTTGCGGCTGTTCGTGGGTCACTGCGGACACGTCTAGGTGCTGCTCGCGGACTGCGAAAAGCAAGGTGAGCGAGCCGGCGAGCGCTGTCGCGACGACGAGCACGAAGGCGGCCGATCCAGCGTAGGCGAACAACCCCACGGCGGCCAGAGGACCAACTAGCTTAGCAACCTCGCGACTCGTGCGGAGCGCAGCATTCGCGGAGCCGAGCGACTCTCGCGCTACGAGAGTTATGACGAGACTGCTGCGCGCTCCCTGGAATACGACGTACGCGCCTCCATATATGAATGCGACGAGATATATCAGCCAGACACCACTCTGTCCGCGTGCGCTGAGCAAGGACAGGACACTGACTATGAGCGTCGCTGTGGTCACCTTCAAGACAAGTGTCTTAGGCAGCCGATCGATGGCGGCGCCAGCGAACGGCCCGAGCAGCGAGGGTGCAACGAATGCGACGAACACGCCAGCCGGTGCCCAGACAGCATCCACGAGCGTCTTGGCCCACACAGCGAATACCAGGTAAACCGAGGTGTCGGCGAAAACGAACAGTAGATGCGCGAAGAAGAATACGCGAAACGACCGCAGTCTCAACAAACTCGTTGATTGGGCGATCAGGGGCGACATAGCATTCGGACTGCCGAGACTATAGTCGCGTCAGTGGGGTGCACCATGCGTTCGAGGTTTTCCACGAATGGCATCGGAACGTGCGCAGCGCCCAGCCTAACGACAGGGCTATGCAGTCGCTCGCTGAGCCGCTCATGCAGCAGAGCACTGATCTCAGCAGCGACGCCAGCGGTAGCCGATGACGAGGTTACCACGGCGGCGCGCCGGGTCCGGAAAACCGACTCGACAACCGCGTCCAGGTCCAGCGGCACGATGCTGCGCAGGTCGATCACCTCGGTTTCGATCGCATCCTCAGCAAGTACGTCGGCGGCCGCCATGCATGCAGTCATGCAACGGCCATAGCTGATCAATGTAGCATCACTCCCCGCCCGCCTGATGGCTGCTTTGCCAAGCGGAACAGCGTGGTGGCCGACCGGCACTGGCGACTCCTCCTCCGACATGAGCAGGGTGAGGTACTCCATCATAACGCAGGGATTCTCGTCCTCAATGCAGGCGGTGAGCAATCCCTTCGCATCGGCGGGAGTGCTGGGCGCTGCAATCTTGATGCCTGGAATATGCATGAGCCAGGCCTCCAGCGACTGGGAATGTTGCGCTGCCCCGCGAAAGGCTCCCCCAACGTTGGTTCGCACAGTCATCGGCACTCGGGTCCGCCCACCAGTCATATAACTCATTTTGGCCGCGTGGTTCACGAGCTGGTCAAGGCCGATAACCAGGTAGTCCATGAGCATCATCTCGGCGACCGGACGCAGCCCTCCGAGGGCAGCGCCTACCACGAGACCTATAATTCCCTGTTCCAAAATCGGAGTGTTAAGCACTCGGTCGCGTCCGAATCGATCCTCAAGGCCACGAGTGACGCCGTATATGCCTTCCCCTGGCTTAGCCACATCTTCGCCTAGTACGAACACCGTCGGATCACGTTGCATGGATTCTGCGAGGGCCTCGTTAAGCGCAGCCTGAAAACTGCGCATCTCCGATTCGGGCGTCACTCGCTCAGACCTCCGACCAAAGATTCACGCACGATTGCGTCCGCATAAATGTCGGTGCACAGTTCTACGGCCGGTGGCTCGGTACAAGCTAGGGCTGCGCCGTAAGCCACTTCGACTTCCGCTGCGACGGATCGCTCGATAGCCCCTAGCTCATCCTGCATCGAAGACGCCAGACGGTGGCGGAGGCGCGACAGGGGCTCGGCCGCTTCCGCAGCACTCAACTCCTTCTCGTCGACGTACGCCATCTCGCTGTAAATCATATGTGGGTGCAACCGGAAGATCTGACAATCTATGAACGTGGCTCCTTCCCCGGCCCGAGCGCGTTGCGCCGCACGCTCCAGTGCCCCTAACCACTGCCACCAGATCGAAACCATCCACAATGCTAGCCGGTATTGCGTAGCTGTCGGCCTTGCTGGCCAACGGCTGTCGTGGCGCGTAGTCCGACACACGCCTGTGCAAAGCATACTGATTGTTGATGCAGATGAGAATTACTGGCAGACGCCACAGCCCGATGAGAGAAAGTCCCTCGTGGAAGGCTCCAGTGGAGGTGGCGCCATCGCCGAAAGTGATTGCAGCCAACTGACCCGATTGGTGAAACCTAGCGGCGAAGCCCAGCCCAGCTACAATTGGCAATCCGGAGCCGACGACGCCGGTGGTCGCCATCACTCCCAATTCGGGAGCGGACATGTGCATCGGCCCTCCTTTGCCCCGGACAGTCCCTCCCGCTTGCCGATGATCTCGGCGAAGATCAACGGAAGCGATACCCCGCGGGCCACGAGATCTCCGAGAGCGCGATAGGTCGACACTGAGTAGTCAGTAGGGTTCAGGGTAAGCCCAAGCGCCGCGCATATCGCCTCCTGCCCGCGCACCGAGTAGTGCAGCGAGTCGAAGTCACCTTCTCGAATGCCGAGTTGGAGTCGGTTGTCGGCAGCGCGGATTCGGTACATAGTTCCGTACCCCCGCAGCTCGCTCCTAACGTCCAATTGAAAGCCGCTCTCCCCTCAGGTAGCGGTTGTTTGGATTGCCGCCAATAGCTGCATGCGTCACTTAAGATGTCCCTCTAGCACATTGCGGAGGCGCTGCTGATCTGGGTCCGGAAGACCATGAAAATGTTTGAACAATCCCTCGGCCGCACCTGGGTCCTGCGTCTTGCGCAGGAGTAGGTCGATAGACTGGTAGCTCATTGATACGCTCGGGTCACCCTTCATGATTCGCTGAAGATAGGATCGGCCCACGCTGAGGTCGGGCAGTCTGAGCAGCCCCTCCAGGAACTGAAGCTGCTTGTACTGAATAGGTGTGAGCGAGGGATCCAATGCAATTCCCGCCTCGTCGTAGATGAGCCCATTGGATCCATCCCCGAGTGTCCTAATGATGAACGTTGCGGTCGGGCGACTCATGTGCAAGTTACGGTGTATGAAGCTCGATCCGTTGGTGATCGCCCGTGCATCGCCGGGGACGAGCGTCTCGCTGGCCGACTGTTCGAGCATGCCGAGCTGGAGGTCGGCGGAACCACCGTCGCGCTGGAACTCGAAGACCTCGTTAACACACTCGCCCGCTAGGACGGCGAAGGCGCCCGTGAAAGGATGGGAGTGAATGGTCATATCCGTACTCGACCATAGGTACATCTCGATGAAGAAATGGCCGTCAGGGTCGTTCCAAAGAGTGAGCGGTGGGTGCCCGAAGTTTCGGCCACTCGCACGTTGAGTGGGCAGGTCCCCCTCGAACGTGGCTACATCTCTCACGACGGACTCCAGCGGCAGGTTGTGAACAGGGTCGTAGCTGTCCATAACCGTCAAAGCTAGCTCGGGAAGACCTTCGAGTTGATACCCTTGCGCAGCCCATTGCTGAGCCAAGTCAGTCCCCATCGCGCTTGCGTAGTCAAAAACGCTCATTGAGTCCTCCTATGGTGGTTTGCCAAGGGTGCCGAAACTAGGGCGGCGAAGTCCTCAAGTAGGCGGTTGGTCGTGAGCAGGATCGCGCGCACGATACTGGCCTGCGCGCGGATTGAGCTGCTGCGGAGTGGCACTGATTCGGTGAGATCATCTGACTGCCGCAGCCTCGATTCGCAACCTCTGACCGGTCGGCTCCCGTGCGATAGCAGGCGAGAGCGTCTTGTAGCTTCGTGAACTCGCGGCGCCCGGCGACGATAGGTAAGTCACGCGACAGGCATCCAAAGTGCAGTGCCCCTAGCCGCATTGCGCGACGACGTCAGCGCGTCTGCGAACAACCAACGAGCAACGGGGTCGAGGTCATCGACAGTCTGCACGCTTGGACGCTGGAAAGTTGGTACTGTCGGCCGCCGCCAGGACAGCCGACGGGCGCACACAGCTCCGCAAAGTACTGTCAATCCTTCAGCACCTCCGAAGGCCTGATAGCCTCGTGCCAAGTTGCGCCCCAGACGTCGGGACTGATCCCCGCCCGCGTGAGCAACTGCAGGACGTTGGTGATCGTCAAGCGCATGCCGTCAACGGGCTGCCCGATGACGCCCGCGAAGTCACAGAGCTTATCTGCGGCCGGATCGGAGTGGATATAGCGAAGGAGCTTCGCCATATCCGGATTGCCAGTGAGGATTCGTTGATTGAAACGAATCTCGCATCCGCCGTCAGCCCGCGCGAGTAGCCGGACAGCGTTCCTTCCCGTGCCGAATATGAGCGTCCTAGCCAATGAGGCCCTCCGAGTCACCGAGCTTCGGACAAGTGAGATCCCCGCCGGCCAGTGATCCTGAGTGCACAAGCGCACGAGCCCGGGAGCCCCCGCCGCACAGGTGGTTGATGTCACAAGAGCCGCATTGGGCCGGAAGGTCGTCGAGGCGCATTCCCCGCAACCGCGAAAGTGTAGCCGACGTACGCCAGATTTCCTGAAGGGCGGCAGTTTTCGTATTGCCGCACAGTGCTTTGTGGTTACCGCTCATGAGAGTGATGGGGTAGACGTCGCCGTTCGCGACAACGTTGAGATCTGCGATACCGCTGGGATCCCCTATGGACCCGCTGCGTGAGTAGTACGGCTCGCGCAGTGGGCTGCGGTAACGCCATATCCTCTCAGCCTGTTCCACATCCATTCCTGCATCCCGCAACGGCAAGTAGAATTCCCATGCGCTCGGCACGGAGAGTGCAAGCTTCGGCAGGGCGCCTGACATCTTCGCTCGCGTGAGGCTTAGCATCGTCGCGGCCCACTCCCGGTATGGAAACTCCATTTCCCGTACATAATCGAGCCCGCGGCCTCCAGCGAAGAACTTGATTGCAAGCAAGTCGCGAGCGCCGAGGTCCATGACAAGATCATAGGTAGCCTCGAGATCATCCCGGTTGGCGCGAGTCAGCGCGAAGTTGGCGTGGATTTTTAAGCCGGACTCGACAGACATGCGTATACCTTCAATTACCTCATTGAAGAGTGCTTTCTGTGCATCCGGAGTACGCCGTCTTCGATGGCGCAGGAAATCGAAGCGCTCAGGCGTCGATCCGTCCACGCTGACGTTGATAGTTAGACTCGGGCATCTAGTCACCAACGCACCAACTAGGGCCGGGGTAAAGTATGTGCCATTAGTGATGACGGTTACTGACCAACCTGGCAGTGCGCATGCCCGCTCGAGGATGTCGATCGTGTCCTTACGCAGGAATGGCTCTCCGCCAGCGACAGTCAGACTCATTGTCCCCAGGTCATGCAGATCATCGATGAGATCGAGCATTTTGTCCGTCGGCAACTCTGATTTGAGTGGCTTCCCCGATGAGACATCGCAATGCGAGCACGCGAGGTTACAGGCGTTCGTCAGATCCAAGTCAACATGGGCGGGACCGGCAAATAGCAACTCAAGATCTCTACGATACGGGGAAGCCGATGTGTCAATCATTCCATTCCTCATAAGATGCGTGTGCCTGTGCAAAGCAGCACTGCGATCGGAGGCAGTGTTTCATTTATCTGTGGTCCCGCCAATGGCTTTAGTTTTTGACGACTGAGAACGCTCCAGGTTGCAGTGGGATTAGCAGGACGAATCCAAGCCCGATGAGTAGCGCGCGTTCGACGCCGTAGAGTGTGCACAGATCGGCTCGATAGCCCATCAAGTTGGGAGACATTTGGCTTGGCTGAGACGGGCACCTGAGAGCGCCCGCCTCAGCAAAGGCCTGGATCCTCGGCCATTATCACGCTGATGATTTGAAGGCGTGCATCATTGCCGGGCTCCGACCGTCAAGCAGACGGACTCAGTCTGTGTGGCGTGGCCAGCGCAGGCTGTCAATGCCTGTCACTTCGAACGACGGCTGGAAGTCGTCGCCTGTGTGGCGTGGCCAGCGCAGGCTGTCAATGCCTGTCACTTCGAACGACGGCTGGAAGTCGTCGCTCGCGTCAGTGCTCGAAGCTTCTGGTGACTGATCGGATTCGCGCATGTTCGCCTTTCTTGACTGGTTCGCCCCCGGATGGGCGAAACGGGTGAACCGAGCGGTTTATGCGATCTCGATCGACTGTAGGCAGTGTGGCGGTCAATTGTCAATGGAGGTGGCCTTTGTTCAGGAGTATTTGGAGGGGAGTCTGGGCGCGGTGCTCGATCACCAGGGCTCCGGCGTATTCCGGATTAAGTGGGATTTGATCTGGTATGCGGTGAATGGTGCGGATGGGCACGGTTGTGGGTACGGGCACGCCACGTGATCATGTAGGTCTCTGAGGTCTACGTGAACGAGGTGTGGCGTGCCCGCAGTGGCATTGTCGCGCGCGGGTGCGCGCGTGGTCGAGTCCGGCCCGGACGGCGAGAACCTGGCCGCTGGTACGTGGCAGCGGCTGGAAGCGCTGCCTGACCCACGCTCACCGCAAGGACGGATCTATCCGCTGGCCTGCCTGATCGCGATCGCGGTCTGCGCCTTCACCGCCGCCGGGAACGACCGGCTCACCGCGATCGGGCAGTGGACCAAACGAGCCAGCCAGGCAGACCTGGCCCGGCTGCGCGCTCCATGGGACCCGGTCACCGGCCAGTACCGGGCACCAGATGAGAAGACGATCCGGGTGGTCCTGGACCGGCTTGACCCGCGAGCCCTGACCCGGGCTCTCCTCGGCCCCCGCCCACGCCGGCGGCGCCCCGGCACGCTGCCCTCGGCCGGGGTTCGTGACTACCGGGCCCGGCGCGCTGCCCAGGAGGCAAGAACGCTGGCCCGCGACCGGTTACGGGCCGTGGCCGTGGATGGCAAGACGTCCCGTGGAGCCCGCCGCGCCGATGGCACCCGGGTCCATCTTCTCGGCGTCGCTGAGCACGGCGGGCGTCTCCTGGACCACCTCGAGGGCGATGTCAAGCACAACGAGACCAGCCATTTCACCGCTCTCCTGCAGCCTCTGGACCTCCACGGTGCAGTGGTGACCTTCGACGCCCTCCATACGGTGCGGGCGAACCTGGACTGGCTGGCAGGGGAGAAGAAGGGCCACTACATCGCCGTGGTGAAGCGGAACCAGCCGCTGCTGTATGCCCGGGTCAAGACCCTGCCCTGGCGGCAGGTACCGGCCGGCTGCTCCACCCGCGACACCGGGCATGGCCGTATCGAGACCCGCACCCTGAAGTCCGCTCACGTCAGCCGGCTGGACTTCCCCTGGGCCCGCCAGGCCATCAAGATCACCCGCCGGCGGGAGGACACCGCCACCGGGAAGACCTCCCGCGAGACCGTCTACGCCATAACCAGCATGACCAGCGCACACGTCACCACGCAGGACCTGGCCCGCCTGGTCCGCGAGCACTGGTCCGTCGAAGCGCACCACCACGTCCGTGACGTGACATTCCATGAAGACACCGCCACCAGCCGCACCGGCAGCGGCCCCGCCAACCTGGCTACTATCCGCGCCGCCATCATCACAGTCATCAAAGCTGCCGGTTACCTGCATGTCCCCGAAGGCCGGCGCGACCACACCACCCCCGCCGAAGCCCTCCACCTCCACGGCCTCGATTAGGACAGAAGCAGACATTCACGGAACAC
>OBLW0100003162.1_pt1 | contig 12939 bp, 8 predicted proteins | sample 1520161 | NCBI WGS metagenome assembly OBLW01 (sample SAMEA3539309, study PRJEB22396) | soil metagenome | biome: tundra; feature: field; material: soil | place: USA | collected 2010-05 | depth 0.15 m
GGCAGCCGTGACTCCGCAGATGAAGAGGACAGCCATTGCAGCCCAGATCGCCCAGCCGTGGCGCTGCGAGCCGGTCATGCGTCCGAGGGTATAGGTGAGTGCGGCGGGGATTGCGAAAATTGACAGCATCTGCAGCAGGTTAGAGAGTGGCGTGGGATTTTCGAAGGGATGAGAGCTGTTGGCTCCGAAAAATCCGCCGCCGTTGGTGCCCAGCACCTTGATCGCTTCTTGCGAAGCCGCTGGACCCTGCGCGATGGTCTGACTGGTGATGGTTTCCATAACGGCCTTGCCATCTGCGCCCACGAGAGGCTTGCCGTCGGTTCCATTTTTTGGCGTCTGTTGCGGTTCGACTAGCTTTGCGGTGTCATAGGGCTTGAGATTTTGAACCACTCCTTGCGAAACGAGAAGCAGCGCATAGACGATGCAGCCGGGCAGAAGTACCCACAGTATGGAGCGGGTCATGTCGACCCAGAAGTTGCCAATCGTTTCTTTTTGCTTGCGCGCAATGCCGCGGACGAATGCGATCGCGAGCGCAATTCCGACCGCTGCCGAAGCGAAGTTATGGTAGGCGAGTCCAGCCATCTGAGTGAGATAGCTCATGGTGGATTCGCCAGAATAGTTTTGCCAATTCGTGTTCGTGGTAAAAGAGGCGGCTGTGTTGAACGCGAGAGCGGGCGGCACGCTCGCAAACTTTTGCGGATTTAGCCACGGCAATATTTGCTGCGACCGCTCGAGCAGATACAGCAGCAGCATCGACGCGCCGCTAAAGAGCAGCATCGCGACTGCATATTCGGTCCAGCGCATCTCGTATTTCTCGTCGACACCGGTCAGGCGATAAAGCAATCGCTCGATCGGCCGCGCGACGGGATCGAGCAGAGTCCGCTCACCGCTGAACACCTTTGCCATAAAAGCGCCGAGCGGCTTGGTAATCGCCAGTATCAGGGCAAAGAAGATGAAGATCTGCAACCAGCCATTGGTGGTCATTTCAGAATTTCTCCGGCCGCAGCAGGGCGTAAAGCAGGTAAGCCATCAACACCGCGCTTATCACCAGCATGACAAAGGATTCAGCATTCATAAGGGCGCGCCTCAGCGAATTCGATTGCAGAACTCCACATAACCGAGAGACAGCGCGAAGAACGCTATCGTGACGACGACGAAGATCAGGTCTTGCACAGAGCCTCCTCGGGAGCGACCCGCACGCGACAGCAACCGTCCCCTCTTGATTTGACAAGGTTCGCCATAAGAGATCGGTAAGCAGTTCGTAAAGAAGTCATAAGGAAATCGGCGGTCTGGGGTCTGCGATTCGCGCCTCAAACGTTTAGCAGCCCCATTCGGCTTCGCCTGGTTTCGCGAAATATCGGCGGGTGGGGCGTTCGATGGGAACGACTTCTACTTCAAGCAGAGCAAGCCGTGCGGCCGCGACCAGTCGGTTCTTTTCCGTTTGCGGCACGCTCTGCCAGGTATCCTCGGGACGAAGATGAGCGCTGCTTCCGGAATCATTGGCCAGCGCCTGATGGTAAACGTAGAAGAGTTGCGCAAAACGTTCGGCGGATATCTCTTGCATGGACATGCGGTCTCCCTTTCCAGCAGCCGGTTAACCGGCCTCAGTACATTGGATTCGAAGGACCGTTAAATCCGCATAAATTGAACATAGGGAAATCGTAAAGAAGGGCGAGGCGTTGATCAGAAGACCTGGGATTTGCGTTTGTCGCGCCGCTAGGTACCGGGTTCGAAGCGATAGCCGATCCACGGGTCGGTCACAATGTAGCGCGGAGAGTTCGGCGAGGGTTCGATCTTCTTGCGAAGTTGCGCGACGAAGACGCGCAAATATTCCACCTGTTCCGTACTTTGCCCGCCCCAGACCGAAGCCAGCAATGCGCGATGCGTGACCACTTTGCCGGTGTGTCGGGCGAGATATAGCAGCAGGTCAAATTCTTTTGGCGTGAGATGGACGGCGCGGTCCTTCACAAAAACAGTGCGGGCTCCAGGATCGATCTTGAAGTCGCCGACTTCTATCGGCTCTAGTTCAGAATGGTCAGCGGGTGCGCGGCGGAGATGAGCGCGGACGCGGGCCAGGAGTTCCTCGATGCCAAAAGGCTTGGTCACGTAATCGTCCGCGCCGGCGTCGAGGGCCTTGACCTTAGTGCGCTCTTCGCCTTTGACCGAAAGCACGATGATGGGAATTTGTGTTTTTGTGCGCAACTGCCGGCACAGCTCCAGCCCGTCCATGTTAGGCATCGCGAGGTCGGTGATGACGAGATCGGGCGCCCAGTCTTTCATGATTTCGAGCGCGGTGTCGCCGTCGTTGGCGACGCGGATATCGTATCCGTGGCTGGAAAGGGAAGTCCGCAGCACACGCGCGATTTGCGATTCGTCGTCGACCACCAGAATGTGTTTGTGCTCTGACATGCCGTCTATCCGGGTTCCTGCGTTACGATATGCACGTCAACCGCCGGCGCATCGCGCAAAAATTGGTGGATCGCTGAAAGATAGAAGAACCTTTTCCAGCCGCGCGTTGCGGAGCGCCCGAAAACCACTTGCGTAATGCGTTTCTCGCGGACGAATTCCGCGATTGACTCGGCAACGCTCTTTCCTTTTACTCGAATGATCGATGCGCCAACGTTTTCGGCAAAACGTATGTTTGCGGATAAAGTGCGCTGATTCGCCTCGCTCGAATCTTGCCCGAGGTCGGTGTATACGACAAAAAGTTCTGCATTCATGGCCTGAGCCATGCGCGCACCACGCGCAACTAAATACTGCGCGGCCGGATTTGAGCTGATGCACACGGCAATACGTTCGCGAATAACAACCGGGGCGTGATCTTTTCCTTCATCATCGGCATAGCGATGTTGCTCCAGGCTGAGATCCACCTGCTGTGCCACATGACGCAACGCCAGTTCTCGTAAAGCAATCAGGTTGGTCTCGCGAAAAAAATTCTCGAGGGCTCGGCCCACGCGTTCCTGCGGATAAACATCGCCGCGCCGCATGCGGTTTTGCAGCGCCTCAGGAGTCAGATCGATCATCACGACTTCGTTGACTCTCTGCAGCACCCAGTCGGGAACCGTTTCTCGAACCAGGATTCCAGTCACCCCCTGCACCGTGGGAGTCACGCTCTCCAGATGTTGAATATTCATCGTGGAGAGTACGTCGATGCCCGCATCGAGCAACTCGAGCACGTCTTCGTAGCGCTTGGCGTGCTTGCTGCCCTCGATGTTGGTGTGAGCGAGTTCGTCCACCAACGCAACACATGGCTTGCGCGCCAGGATTGCGTCAACGTCCATTTCTTCGAAAACTGCGCCCTTGTATTCGATCTGTTTGCGGGGAACGGCTTCCAGGCTTGCGACTAACTCACCAACGGCTTTGCGTCCGTGCGTTTCTACGACGCCGATCACAATGTCTTCACCACGAGTGTGGCGCCGGATCGCCTCCGTCAACATCGTATGCGTCTTCCCTACCCCGGGAGCGTAACCAAGAAATAGCTTGAACCTGCCTCCCTTCGCCTTCGGCGAACATTCCTCGAGCCATTGGTCGGGAGTTTTGCTCATCGCGAGTATTGTCGTTGAGACATGCGACTTTGTCGATGCGCACAGAACACGATTTCAAACGTGCAAGTTTGCAGTCTTAATTATTAAATCCAGTTGAGCAGAAATTTACGAATATCGCCTCCCCAAAGCACAGAGCTCTGAAGCTTTGTAACCGCCTTTGTCATACAATCGCCTCGTGAAACTTACCACCAAGGCCGCTAGCGGATATTTGACTGCAGCCTTCATCGTAGCCGGAATAACTCTGGTCGGTTACCGCTGGGTTCATTTAAATCCGACTACACTGGCGCTCGCATACTTACTCGGTGTACTCGCCATTTCGGCTTCATGGGGATTGCGTCAATCGGTTTTCATGTCGGTCATTGCCACCCTTGCCTTTAATTATTATTTTCTTCCGCCGATTGGAACTTTTACTATCGCCGATCCGCAGAATTGGATCGCATTGTTCGCTTTCCTGATCACGGCGGTGACGGCCAGCCAACTATCGGAACGGGCGAGACGCGAGGCTCGTTCTGCCATTGTGAGGCGTCAGGAACTGGAGCGCCTCTATGCCTTCAGCCAACTGTTGCTTTCGAGTGAAAGCGCCGCCGAATTATTGAACCTGATTCCCCGTTATATCGTCGAGTCATTCAGCGTGCGATCGGCGGCTATTTCTCTGTCCAGTCGAAGCGACGTATATCGCTCGGGCCCGGCAATCGATGGATTGGAGACTCGCGAACTTCAACTAATCTGCTTGCGCGGCGAACCGCGCATTGATTCGGCCCAACAACTAGCTTTTATGCCCTTGCACATGGGAACGCGAGTGGTGGGATGTTTGGGCGTCTCTGGTTCGGAGCTTTCACGGCAGACTCTCGAAGCGATCGGCGGCCTGGTGGCTGTTGCGATCGAATGTGTCGGCACTGTCGAAAAGTTGGGCCGCGCGGAAGCGGCGCGCGAAAGTGAACAGCTGCGCTCGGTTCTGCTTGACTCGGTGACCCACGAATTTCGCTCGCCACTTACGGCCATCAAAGCCTCAGTCACTTCGCTGCTCGGCAGCCCGAGCCATTCGCCGGGCCACTCACCAGAAGAGAAACAAGAACTACTGACGATTATTAACGAAGAGAGCGACCGCCTGAACCGGCTGATCGGAGAAGCCGCGGAGATGGCGCAACTCGATGCCAACAAAGTCGAGTTTCACTTCGAACCCGCGCCAATAGGCCTCGCAATTGAGCAATCGCTTGAAGAGTTGAAGCAAATCCTGGCGCGCCATCCCGTGGATGTCAGAATTCCGGCGGAACTGCCCAACGCGCGCATGGACTTTGTTCACATTAAAGAAGTGCTCGTGCATCTGATCGAGAACGCCGCGAAGTATTCGCCCGACGGCGCGCCGATCCGAATTACCGCAGAGGTGAAGCAGGAAGATCAGACTCTTACCGTCAACATTGCAGATCGCGGTCCTGGAATCGACGATTTCGAGCAGTCACTCGTCTTCGAAAAGTTCTATCGCGGACGAAATCAGCGAGTGCGCGTCCACGGAACTGGCATGGGACTGGCCATTTGCAAAGCCATCGTCGAAGCTCACGGCGGGCGGCTCGGCCTCACCAGCCAGCTTGGCCACGGGTCGGTTTTCTATTTCAGTTTGCCTCTGGGCCAATAATTAAGGTATACAGTAGCCTCCACTTCGAGTTCAGACATTAGGAAAAGATCCGCTTGAAGGAGCTTCCGCATGCGTTCTCTCCGGGTACGAACAATCTTTTACCTTGCTCTGTGTATTGCGATCATTGGTTCGAAGACTCAGGCTCAACAAGCCACCGCGCTTATCGCTGGCACGGTCAAAGATGCTTCGGGCGCAGTTGTGGCGGGCGCGAAGGTAACTCTTAGGAATTCGGGCACCGACATCGCACGCAACGCTACCACCAACAAAGACGGGGATTATCTGTTCACCCAAGTGCCGATCGGAGCCTACGAACTCACTGTCGAACAAAGCGGCTTCGACAAATACTTGCATAAGGGAATCAAGCTGGAAATTAATCAGAACGCACGCTTAGATGTGGCGCTTCGAGTTGGCGCCAGCTCTCAGACGGTCGAAGTGACGGGGAATGTGACTCAGGTTGATACCGTCAGCGATACGATTGGCACCAGCGTGATTGGAGAGACGATTCAGCGCGCTCCGTTAAATGGAAGAGACGTTCTCGACTTGGCGCTGTTGCAGCCGGGTGTTACTGAGACCAATGGAGACTCGACGGCCGCAGGCAGGTACAGCATCGCGGGCGGACGAAGTGACTCGGTCACCTTCCTGCTCGATGGCGGGCTGAATAACAATCTGCTCGATAACAGTGTTGTCTTTGATCCCAATCCAGACACGATCGCGGAGTTCCGCATTCTCGAGAGCAACTATTCGGCGGAATACGGACGCAACGGCGGTGGCGTGATCAGCGTAGTCACCAAGTCTGGCACAAATCAGTGGCACGGCAGCGTCTTTGAATTCCTCCGCAACGATGCGCTGAACGCAGCGTCGTTCTTTGATAATGCAGATCAACTTCCACGCGATGTGCTCAAGCGCAATCAATACGGAGCTACTTTTGGAGGTCCGATTAGCCTTCCGAAATTGTTCAGCGGCAAAGATCGATTCTTCTTCTTCGTTGGCTATCAGGGGCAAAGGCTTTCGCAGCAGCAAACCACTGGACCAGGGACGGTTTTCTCTCCGGCTGAACTGAACGGCGATTTTTCGCAAGCGGCTGGCACAAACGGTGTAAATGCGAACGGGCCTGATCCGGGAGTAGCTTGTTTTCTGACGGGCTACTACTACAACAGCCCTAATTTCTCTGATGGAACAGGATGCGCCACCGATAATAACGGTCATCCCATTCAGGGCCCGCCTCACCCTTACTTCCAGTCGAATCTTGCCTTGGCTCAACAGGCCATCATCGATCCCACGAAAATAAGTCCATATGCAAGCGAATATATTGCCTTGGGCCTGCTTCCAACCAACCCTAACGGGCAGGCAAATTATCAGGGCGTGCACACGGACAACCGCAACGAGCTGACCATGAAGTTCGATTTCTCCATCAACGACAAAGATAAAGTAAGCGCCACGCTTGGTGGAGTCCGTAACCCTCAACTAAATCCGTTCCAATTCGCTAGCGTGCCAGGCACACCCAACACTTCGCAGATCAACAGCTATTATTCCAACGTCGCTTACGCTCACACATTCACACCGAACGTTCTGAATGAATTTCGTCTATTTTTGCAGAGAAATAACGACCTTCAAGACAAGCCGGGCAGAACTCTACCGAATGCCGCGCAACTCAACATAGGCATCACCCAAGACGATCCGCAGGGGCCGCCGAATCTTTATTTTGACAATGGACTTCACGTCGGATTCAGCGAGCAAGGTCCGACGAATTTGGTCGATACAACATTTGGGTTCTCAGACACTTTCACGTACGTGCATGGACACCATAATTGGAAAATGGGTGCTGGTATCTCAGCTTATCGAAACAACACGGTATTCGACTACATCGTCAATGGCGAATTCGATTTTTACGCCGGTGGCGCGGGAACCGATAACTCGCTGGCAGACTTCGTTCTCGGCATTCCCTCGCAGTATTTTCAGTATCCGCACGCCCCGTCGAATATTCGAAGCAAGTCGTATTACGGCTTCGTGCAGGATGAATGGCGCGTAAGCAAGCGCTTGACGCTCGATCTGGGGCTTCGCTACGAATACAACTCACCAAAAGAAGACACGCAAGGGCGGTCGTACTCGATCATCCCAGGCCTCCAATCGCATCGGTTTATCAATGCACCTCCCGGGATGGTTTTTCCGGGAGATCCCGGCGCGCCGAACGGGGTGAATTTTCCTGACCGCACCAATTGGGCGCCGCGCATCGGTTTTGCATGGGATCCCCATGGAGACGCCAAGACCAGCATTCGCGGTGGCTTCGGAATGTTCTATGACATTCTCAAAGCGGAAGACAATTTGCAGTTCAACGGACAACCTCCATTTTACGCGAGTGCTGGACTAACGTTCCCAACATTTAGCGGAAATGGCCCGTCCCCATATTTCACGGACCCTTTCGGATCTGCCGGCGCTACCAACCCCTTCCCATCGCACTACCCGCCGGCCCCAAACATTGATTTCAACGCGGCCGGATTTCTACCCATTAATCAGGGCGAGGCTGTGTACTTCGTCGATCCGCACCTGCGAACCCCAATCACGTATCAATACAACTTGAGCTTGCAACACGAGGTTTCGACAAACACTGCGCTCGAAATAAGCTATGTGGGAAACGTTTCGCGCGGTCTAACGTCGTTGATCGACGTCAATCCGTTTGTATTGGGTACAACCGACCGCATATTTAATCTGGGCGCCGGGGACAGTACTTGTGTGGACGCATCGGGAAACCCTAGCAACAACCCGCCTCCGGGTCCATGCAGTTTCGGTTCCGTGCCCGAATTCAAGAACATCAGCAACGCCAACTACAACAGCCTGCAGGCAAGGCTCAATCGTCAACCGGTTGACTCCCGTTACTTAGGCCGCACCTATTTCACGTTGGCATATACCTACGCCCACAGCATCGATAACGCTTCTGGATTCAGGCAGCGCAATAGCACCGTGCCGTCTTACCAACCAGATCTATTCCGCGCGTCGAGCGATCAGGATATCCGCAATCGCATCACCTTCAGCGGGGGTTGGGATTTGCCCATCGACCAACTCTGGAACTCGGGGCCAAAACGCCTGACCCACGGCTGGAGCTTATTCCCGATCGTGACCTGGCACACTGGCCAGCCCTTCGACGTGTTCGCCAACCTGGGAGAACAATACACCTACAACGCAGAGGGACCATCCGGCGCGGGTGATCCTGCAAATATCCACGCCAACATTGTCGGACCACTCAATACGTTAAATCCGAAGCAAACTCAGACTTTTAACGGCGTTACTTACGGCCAGTATTATTTCAATCCGAACAGCTTGAGCAACGTACAATGCCCGACTCCTGTGCCTGGTCAACCTCCTCAGCCTTGTACTCCCGGTCCAGCAATGCTTCCGGCAGATTATCAGGTGCAGGCCAACCCATCGCTCGCAACCTATGGAACTTTGCCGCGCAATTATTTCCGCGGTCCGAGCTACATCAACGTGGACATGGCGTTTTCAAAAACCACGGCGATCACCGAGCGTACCAAGCTCGAAATCCGCGCGGAATTTTTCAATATCTTTAACCATGCGAATTTCATGAACCCAGGCGTCAATAACAACGGCAATTTGATCTTTTCAGGAGGTGCTGGAGGCACCGACCCGAATAGCTCAGTGTTCGGGCAAATCACCTCTACCTTCGATCCGCGGATCATACAGCTTGCAGGCCGCATCTCGTTTTGACGGGCTGGCTGTGATCACAGCTGGTTAGATAGTCGTTGCAGGCTGGGTCGAGCAAACGAAAAAATGTCTCTTACCCTATGCTAGAAGTGTGACCTTTGCCTTGAGACCGCGTCATTACGTCATCATGCCAATCCGGAGAGAATCATGAAGCGTGTAGTGCTAGCCATTTTATTCGGGGTTGTTTTGTCTCCCACTTTTGTATGCGCTCAAAATGCTGGCGCAGTCATGCCGGCGCCTCCGGTTGCTCGCCCTGGCGACGTGCAAGAGACTCTGCACGGCCTGACGGTCGCTGATCCCTATCGCTGGCTCGAAGATCAAAACTCGCCCGAGACTCGCGCATGGATCACACAAGAGAACGACTACACCCATAAACTGCTCGACAACTGGCCGGGCCGCGAGCGGCTGGAAAAGCGAATCGCCGAGCTGAAAAAAGTCGATCGCATCAGTTCTCCGATCGAGCGCAGTGGTCATTTCTTCTACCGCAAACGCGCAGCCGACCAAGAGCAGTACGTCATCTACACTCGCCAGGGTGAGGCGGGGAAAGAAGAAGTTTTGCTCGATCCGAATCCGATGAGCCCCGACCATTCGACGAACGTCGAGATCATGGACGTGTCAAAAGATGGAAAGCTGCTCGCTTACGTTCTACGGGTTGGAGGAAAAGACGAATCAGAAGTTCACGTCCTCGATGTGACTTCAAAACGCGATCTTGCAGATGTGTTGCCGGCACGCGTTTACTTTGATGTTTCTTTCTTGCCCGACAACAGCGCGTTTTACTACGCCACTATGCTCGACGATGGGCCCCGAGTTCGTTTCCACAAAATGGGCACAAAGGCTGAAACAGATGCGGATGTATTCGGGAAGGGCTACACGAAAGAATCGATCATCGTTGGCGACCCCTCGGAAGATGGTCGTCACCTCGTGATCGAGGTGCTGCACGGTTCCGCCGCAGATAAGGTTGAAATCTGGGTTCAGAATCTCAAGACAAACGGGCCGATCGAACCGGTAATCAAGGATCTCGACGCGCGATTTTTTGCCTCGGCAGTCGGTGACGAGTTATTTCTGCAGACGAACTACAAAGCGCCCAAGGGCAGAGTCGTGGTCGCGAACCTGGCCAAACCGGCTCCAGAAAATTGGCGAGAACTGGTTCCTGAATCGGAGAACGCGATCGACAGTGTGACACTTGCTGGCGGAAAAATTCTGGTTTCCTATGTAAAGAATGCGACCGCGATGGTAAAGGCTTTTGATCCGAGCGGAAAGTTGGCATTCGAACTCAGCCTGCCGACGCTGGGCGCAATTTCTGATCTACAGGGCAGGTGGGAGAACCAGTCCGCATACTTCAGCTTTGCTTCGTTCGCGGTTGCATCCACGATTTATCGCTGCGACATGAGTACCGGCAAGCAGTCGGTGTGGGCGCAGGTGAAAGTTCCCGTAGACGCATCGAAGTTCGAAGTAAAGCAAGTTTGGTACGCGTCGAAGGACGGAACAAAAGTTCCCATGTTCCTCATGTACGCGAAGGGAATCAAACTCGATGGGTCGAACCCCGTGCTGCTAGAGGGTTACGGTGGGTTCGCCATCAACAATACGCCGGAGTTCCGCTCCAATGCGATCGTCTGGGCAGAGCGCGGCGGAGTCTATGCGCTCGCCAACTTGCGCGGCGGAGGCGAGTTCGGCGAGGCCTGGCACAAAGCTGGCATGCGCGATAAAAAGCAAAACGTGTTCGACGATTTCATCGGAGCTGCGGAATGGCTGATCGCGAATAAATACACAAATCCGTCGAAGCTTTCGATCCTCGGAGGAAGCAACGGTGGTCTTCTAGTTGGTGCCGCACTAACGCAGCGTCCGGAGCTATACCGCGCGGTCGTTTGCTGGCATCCCTTGCTCGACATGCTCCGTTACGACCAATTTATGGAAGCGCAGTTCTGGGTGTCAGAATACGGAGCAGCCAAAGATCCCGAGCAATTCAAATGGCTTTATGCCTATTCGCCCTATCAACACGTGAAAAAAGGTGTGAAGTATCCGGCGGTTCTTTTTATGAGTGGAGACGGCGATACCCGCGTGGCTCCGCTGCACGCACGAAAGATGGCTGCGTTGCTGCAAGCGGACACGGGATCAGACCGTCCGATTCTCCTGCGTTACGAATTGAAGGCGGGACATTCCGGCGGCAGATCCACGACGCAGGATATTGGCGACGCGGTAGATGAGTTGAGTTTTCTTTTCTGGCAGCTTGGTGTGGCGCCGTAGGCCTTCACATTATGATTTTGGTAGAGATGGAATCCCGAGTATTGATGGCGTTGCTTCACTACCTGTCCCCGGAAATTCCACGTGATGGTCACCTCGTGCGGCAACCAAAGTGGTTCGACGGCTTCTGGCGCACGAATATGAACCTCAGAGAACGAAACTTCTGAAGTAAGACGGTTAAGGTAGATCTCCGGGCGCGGAGCGAGCAAATCCGACCGCAAGCGAACGATGCGAAAGTCAGTGTCGTCAATCCAGGCAATTCCCTGAAAAAGAACCGGAATCGCGGCTCCTTCGAATTCGACGTGTCCAGGAAATTTAACTTTCTCGGGAATCTGCGCGAAGGCCAGAACCATCGTGTTGTGTCCGTCGATGTGCTGCCGGCCCAAATAGCGGAATCGGGATTCGGCCAAATTGCCAGGATGAAACAGAACCCAGGCGTTGGCGGAGCCGTGAGACAGAGGGGCAGCCTCATTCTTGCTCTTGTCGGTGCGATATTCATCGAGCGTGACCGCGCCATCGCCTTCATAACGCAACACCAGATACTCGAAATGCTGATGTGCGGTCAGATGCCGCGAGCCGAATTCGATGGTCACATCCTCGCGAGAAATGACGTTCGGCATCTTCGTTAGCAGGTCCAAACTTTTGTTGCTGGTTTTTTTCACCAGCTCCGCCAACAACTGCTGATCGGGTGTGGCAACTAGTCCTTTTAATTCTGGGACAGATGCGGTCAATTGTGGCAACGAATAATCGATATACGGCTTCGCGCTATCCCACTCCGCAGGTGCAAATAGTTTGGGGGGCTCGAGCTTCAGTTCAGCACTTGGCTTGGCTTCGGTTTGGGAAGCTTGAGAGTCCTTCCGGACGATGGGATTCATGAACTGTTCAAGAGTGACGAAGTTGGGACTCGTTGCAAGTCGATTTGTCTTCAAGAAAAGCCATGCCTCTTTGTTCACCGTGTCGGCCACCCTGTAGTAGTCGTGATCGTGCCCGGCCATCTCGTGGAGTTCCGCGTGGAACCCGGCGTTCTTGAAAGCATTGCGCGTGGCTATGACTACAGCTGGAGGAAATAACGAATCGTTCGTGCCCGCCCAGATAGAAATCGGTATCCGGCGTTTGGCGGTGGGAATAAGTTTGAAATTGTCTTCGGCTAACGACCCAGCGTGAATTGCAATGGCGGCGAAATACTCCGATTCCGCAATCGCAAGAAGAAGAGCGTACATCGAGCCGGCCGAGTGTCCGAACAAATACACTCGCTGCGTGTCGACGACATGATCCGATTCGACTTGCGTCAATACAGCTTGCAAAAAATCAGGGGCGTCTTTCTGATAATCCCAGTGCAGGGGGTCATTGGAATCTGGAGCGACCAGAATGAGCCCTTCCTTTTGCGCAAGCGCGCGCCATGGGCCGATGAGAGACATGCCATTGCGGCCGGAGCCGTGGAGCAGAAGCAGAAGCGGAGCGGGTGTAGCGAGATCACCCGGGGTGAATACATAAAAAGTGCGATTATGATCGGCAAAAAGTATCGCTTTTTTCTGAGTTTCGCCGTTCGTTTTCGCAGGACTCGAAGTGATTAAGGCGAGTGCGCAGATCCATCCGGTTAGGAATAGACGCATGATCTCCTCGTTCTAATCCCCGTGCGGCTTAATAAACAAGTTTGTCAAAGCGTATTCGGAGCGATGGCTGAAGCGCTACGAATACCTCCGCTGTCATTGATAGGAAAGTGGTGGGCCCGCCTGGATTCGAACCAGGAACCAACAGATTATGAGTCTGCTGCTCTAACCGTTGAGCTACGGGCCCGGCTCT
>OBLW0100003163.1_pt1 | contig 12938 bp, 9 predicted proteins | sample 1520161 | NCBI WGS metagenome assembly OBLW01 (sample SAMEA3539309, study PRJEB22396) | soil metagenome | biome: tundra; feature: field; material: soil | place: USA | collected 2010-05 | depth 0.15 m
TCGATTGAATTCTCCAGCTCACGCACGTTGCCCGGCCAGTCGTAATCGATAAGAGCGCGGAGGGCGTCGGCGGAGAGCTTGCGCGGCGCGAGGCCGTTCTCGTCAGCGTAGAAGTCGAGGAAGTGGCCGGCAAGCAGCGGGATATCTTCGCGGCGCGCGCGCAACGGCGGCAGATCGACAGTGATGACGTTGAGGCGGTAGAAGAGGTCTTCGCGGAAACGGCCCTCGCGGACCTCCTTGCGGAGATCGATATTGGTGGCGGCGAGAATGCGGACGTCGACCTGAATCTCCTGAATGCCGCCAAGATGCATGAAGCGCCGGTCCTGCAGGACGCGCAGAATTTTGGCCTGGGTGTCCATGCCCATGGTGGCGATTTCATCGAGGAACAGCGTGCCGCCGTGAGCGACTTCGAAGAGGCCCTTCTTTGAGGCGACGGCTGAGGTGAATGCGCCCTTGACGTGGCCGAAGAGCGTGGATTCAAGCAGCTCAGGTGGCATCGCTCCAGTGTTGATGGGGACGAAGGGCTTGTCGCGGCGCGGTGAGTTGGCGTGAATGGCCTTGGCGATGAGCTCCTTGCCGGTGCCGCTTTCGCCCTGGATGAGAACAGTGGAGCGGCTGGGCGCGACCTGGGCGACGAGATCGAAGACCTTGAGCATGATCTCGCTCTTGCCCACGATGTTGTTGAAGTTGTAGCGCTGCTTGAGGGTGCGCTTGAGCTGGAGGTTTTCTTCTTCGGCCTTGTGCCGGGCGATGGCAGAACGGATATCTGCCAGCAGCTTCTCGTTATCCCACGGTTTCTGGACGAAGTTTTCTGCGCCGGCGCGGACAGCTTCAACAACGTTGTCCACCGTACCGTATGCGGTGATCATGATGACCGGCAGCTCGGGTTGGCGCTCCTTGATCTGGGGCAGCAACTCGAGGCCGCTCTGGCCGGGCAGGGCCAGGTCAAGAAGGACGAGGTCGAAGTTTTCCGTTTCGATCATCCGCAGCCCTTCTTCGCCGTCAACAGCCATGGCTGTGGAATAGCCCTCGAGCGAAAGCAGCACTTCGAGCGATTCGCGAATGGAAGCTTCGTCGTCAATGACAAGGATATTGGTGGAGATGCTGGCGGCGGAGTTGCCGTTTGCGGAAGATGCGGGCGCAGGCGCGTTTATGGGCAGGGCCGCCTCGATCGTGGGCTCAGGCATTTACGGAATTCCTCAGCAGCGGAAACTCTAGGTGAAAGGTTGTGCCGGCGCCGATGGCGCTCTCGACGTGAATCTTGCCGGCGTGCTCCTGAATGATGCCGTAGGAGACGGAGAGTCCCAGTCCGGTACCGCGTCTGTCCCCCGGTCTGGGGGTGGTCTTGGTGGTGAAGAAGGGATCGTAGATGCGCTTCAGGTGCTCGGGTGCAATGCCGCTGCCGGAGTCGGTGATCAGGGCTTCGACATGTCCGTTCACCAGTGTGGAGACGCGCAGATTACCACCACCGGGCATGGCATCCTTGGCATTGAGCAGCAGGTTGAGGAAGACCTGCTGCAGTTTGCCTGGGTTACCGTGGATGGGAGGCAACTGCTCGGCCAGGTCGAGATCCAAGCCGATTTGTGCGGTCTTGAACTGGTGTTCGAGCAGTGCGAGCGTGTCGCGAATAACCTGGTTGAGGTCGGTCTCACGAAACTCGGTAGTAGACGTGCGGGAGAAGTTGAGCAAGCCGTTGGCGATCTCCGCGGCGCGGAAGCTCTGCTGCGTAATCTTGTCGAGCACCGGGCCAAGCCGGGCATCGCCGCGCAGTTGCTTTGAGAGCATCTGCGCGTAAGACGAAATGACGGCCAGCGGCGTGTTGATCTCATGGGCAACGCCGGCGGCGAGCAGGCCGATGGAGCTGAGCTTGTCGGCCTGGGCCAGCTGCGTTTCGAGAGTGACGCGCTCGGTAATGTCGTCGACCAGGATGATGCGGCCCACTGAAACAAAATCGCGCGAAAGCAGCGGCGCCACCGCGACATTCACCGTACGCAGTTCACCGGCGCGTGTTGTAAGGCGGAACTTGTAGAGGTGATGGACGCCTTGCTCATTGCGGAACTCTTGAATCGCCTCGACAAACTCCGAAGGAAAGACCGCACGAAGTGCCTGGCCTAGCGCTTCGCCGCGGCTTAGAGCGTACATGGCCTCCATCTGCGCGTTCCAGCTTTCGATGCGGTCTTCGAGGTCGAGGGCGAGGATGCCGACATTGATGGACTCGACGATGTTTTCGTTGAATTCCTTGAGGCGTTCGAACTCGCCGATTTTTTCTTCAAGCCGGGCGTAGAGGCTGGCGTTCTGCAGGGCGATGCCGATGTAGCTGGCCAGCGACTCGAGCAGTTCAACGTCTTCGCTGGAGAGGAAGTCGCCGCCCATGGTGCGGCCCAGGCCGATGACAGCGATGGTGCGGCTGGTTGTTGCACTGCCCTCAATCTGGCCTAAGGCAACGCGGCATGGTAGATAGTAGTTCAGGTCCAGCAGGGCGGCAGTGCGCTGCTGTTCCTCGGGCAGGTGCAGTGCAGCTTGAGCGTTTTCGAGAAAGATGTGCGAGTGGTCATTGGCCTGATCGAAGTTGAGGAAGCCAAGGTCCAGATGTTTCTGAGAGTTGCTCAATTCAGCAGGCAGGCCGTGCGAGGCGGCCAGGCGCAGCTGTGAGTCTTCTGATTTGCCAGCGAGAAAGATGGCCACGCGCGCCACAAGCAGTGTGCGCGGCAACTGCTCCACGATGGATTCGAGCAGCGCTTTGAGGTCGGTCTCTGAACTGAGGCCGCGCCCGAATTCGACCAGGGCCTTGCGGTAGTCGTAGCGGTGGCGGTCGAATGCACGATCGACCCAGCCCTGAATGCGGCGCTTGAGCGGGTCAAAGATCGCGGCCGTGACCAGGATAGCTAGGATCAGGGCCCACTCGCGCATAGTCTCAGGCAAGCGCTGGTGGACCACTTCAGCAATGAGGGCGATGACGCCGAAGTAGCCGCCGAGAATAAGGCCGGTAGCCAGCGTGTAGGCCACGCCGCGCTTGAAGATCAGGTCAGTATCCATCAACCGGTAGCGGACGATGGCCCAACTGAATGTCAGTGGCAAAAAGACCAGCGACAGGCCGGCGAGGTTGGTAAGCAGCCGGGGCGGGTTCAAGTCAAAAAGAAACGGAGCTGCGTAAAACAGGGTGAAAGGCAGAACGGCAAGCAATGTTCCGCGAGTAACCCATTTCAACTGCTGGCGGAGCAAGGGAGTGTCTGCCTGGCTGTAGCTGCGCAGGAAGAGCAGCGCGGCCAAAACGTAAAAGGCCGCATCGTATGCGGTCGCGGTCTGGTCCAGGCGGTGCTTGAGCAGGCCGGTTGCCAGGCGCGTTTCAACAGCCCACAGCCAAAGTCCGAGCAGTGCGATGCCAGGCGCGTAGATGATCGGCAGCAACCAGCGGCGGCGGAGAGATTTGAACCGTTCCTCAGGGAAGCTGAGGGCGAAGTGAAGAAACAGGGCCGGCTGCAGAGCCTCGGCCACTACGTTGGTCCAGAAAACGACCTGGTCGAGCGGGTCCCAGGCACCGCTCGCATCCAGCTTGCCCGTGTACTTGAGGGCGTACCACGCGAACGAGACCAGGCAGAACAGATAAAAATGAGTGGCGCGCGGAGCACCCCAGCGGCGGAACAGGACGTAGAAACCGATAATGAGGTAAATGAGCCCGATGACGCGCAGGCCCAGTGGCAGGCTGCGGTCCAGTTGAAGGGGAATCACCTTTACCGGCGTATCCAGCGGAATTCCGTCGCGGGTGATGGAGTAGTAGACCTGGCCGTAGGGTCCGGTTCGGTACAGGGCCTTTTCAAGGTCGGAGAGCCGGATTACCGTGTTTTCGTTGCATGAGGCGCAGCCGGAAACACCGGTCAGCAGGTCGTTGACCTGAATCCCTGCTACTTGTCCAGACATCCCCTGCAATACGCGTTCGGCCCTGAGACCGCCGCTTGCCTCACGCCACCAGATGCCGTCATCCGGCTGAGGGGAGTTGCTCTCCTGCTGGAGATTCAGGACTGCCAACACGAAGAGGCCGGCTGTGGCCAGAGCCAGCAGCGTCGCCTGCACACGGTTGAAGAGACTCGTCTCCATTGGGCAATACTCTACCTTTTTCTATTCAGTAGCACGTCGGTTGCCATGCAGGAGAAACGCACAGGCTGACGCAGATTGAATCGGCAATCGATAGAGAATACACGAGATATGGACTCTCCGCTCCGGGAAACGTCACCTCCCGCCAGAGGAATTCTCGCACAAAATGCAGGAAACAGTAGGTGCGATACAAGTTAAGGGATCGCTCTATGCGAATCGGTAGAAATTTGACGAGAGGCTGGTTATTGTCCAGCCGCTAAAAAGAATGGACGAGACCGAGGAGAATTCTCGCTCATTTTGAGCACTTTACGAGGTGGTTTGGCGGCCAAATTCCGGCGCTTCGGGTCCCAGGAAGGCGGAGCGAAGGCCTGGCGACGAGTGTGCTGATCCCGGCCTGATTCCGGCGCCGCTATTTCTGGCCGTAGGTAGCTTTGGGGCCATGCTTGCGCAGGTAGTGGTGCTCGGAAACGTATGCCGGGATTCCGGAAGCGGAGGCGCCCAGAAGCGTGCTGCGGAAGGCGAGACGGGCAATGTACTCCAAAACGTCGGCATGTTCGACGGCATCTGCCGGGGTTTTGCCCCAGGTGAACGGAGCGTGGCCGGCTACCAGCACGCCGGGGACGGCAAGTGGGTCGAGATTCTGAGCGCGGAAGCGGCGGACGATGACAGCGCCGGTATTGCGGACGTAGGCTTCGGCAACCTGAGCGGCGGTGAGGGGTTCGGTGACGGGAACCGGGCCGTGGAAGTAGTCGGCATGCGTGGTGCCGAGACAGGGGATTTCTCGGACGGCCTGGGCCCAGGAGGTGGCGAACTCTGAGTGCGTGTGGACAATGCCACCGATCTCCGGAAATTCGCGGTAGAGCAGGGTGTGAGTATCGAGGTCGCTGGAGGGATTCAGGGAGCCTTCGACAATCTTGCCGTTGAGATCGGTGACGACCAGGTCGGCGGGTTTGAGCGAGGCATAGTCGACGCCGCTGGGCTTGATGACCACCAGGGGCTCCTGGCCTGTGCGGTCGACACCGCTGGCGTTGCCGAAGGTGTGGGGAGCGAGGCCGCGGCGGGCGATCTCCTGATTAGCCTTGAGAACTTCTTTGCGGAGCGATTCGAGCAGCATGGTTTTTTCCCTGTCAGTGCAATCGGATCTGGTAAGCGTTTACCGGATACAGTTTAGCAGCGGAGCGCGGCGGGCGGAATGGATCGGTGCTCGTCCTGAGGAATCGACTTTTCATTTTCGTAGCGGGAGGGAAGGGACTAGGATGTTTACGAGTTCCTGATCAAGAATTCCATTGGGGGTATTTTCATGCGCCGTGTGTTCTTTTTCTCGCTGAGCGGGCTGGTTGGTTGTCTGCTGCTTTCAACGGTTGCGCTGGCAGGTAAGACGAGCGCGGCGGACTATCCGTTGCGGGTACACATCTTCAGTTACAACGGGCACTCGCACTACTATTCCGGAACTCTGGACATGGTGGATGGAGAAGGCCGGGCCAATCTGTATGAGAATGGTGAGCCGCGCGGCTTCGACTTCAGCTATCGCTGTGCAGACCGGCTGAGGGCGTCACCTGGCTTTGAGACATATATGGCGCGGTGGAAGAAGCCGGGCAAGGATATTGAGATTTTGTTGCCAGTGTTTGGGAAACCGGGCGCGGCGGATGGTTGCGAACTGAAGGTGCTGATGAAGGACAGCGCTTATACCCGGCATAACGGACTGCTGGGCGAAGAGCCTGCGGCAGCGTTCAAAGAGTGGATGGTCAAGCACCAGTACGACCCGGAACATGGGAAGGATCTGCCCGTAAATCCGCCCAATGCGCAGCCGGCAACTGCGTCACCGGCAGCCATGCAATCGGGCGGGACGAATCCTCCGAAGTGAATGTTCACGGTTTTGACGTGAACCGGCCGATGGAGATTTGTGGTATCCCACCCTTTCGCCAGAAAGAAGGCGAAAGGATGGGGCACCCGGCTGCAGAACTTCTCCATCGCTTTTACCCGCGGAGCCAGTAGGGTTTGGGCACTACCGCGCCTAGTTCCGTAAACTCGGCATCGGTGAGGCGGAATGACGCCGCGCCTATATTCTCCTCCACGTGCTTCACCGAGCAGGTGCCCGGAATGAGCAGGGTGACCGGCGAACGGCGCAGCAGCCAAGCCAGCGAGACAACCGCCGTGGTCGTATTGCGCGCGGCTGCGATCTTTTCCACCACTTCATTTGCCTTGCGTCCCTGTGCCATCGGACCCCAGGGCATGAATGCGATGCCGTTGGCTTCGCAATGGTCGAGCACATAATCCCACTCGCGGTCAGAGAAGCTGTAGCGGTTCTGCACCGATACGATGGGAACGATCTTGCGTGCGCGTTCAATATGCTCGAGCGTTACGTTGGAGAGTGCGACGTGGCGAATTTTTCCCTGCTCCTTGAGCTTCGCCAGTGTTTCCATCGAAGCGTCGAAGGACGAGGCGGGGTCAGGGACGTGGAGCTGATAGATATCGATGCGGTTGAGGCGGAGCCGCTTGAGGCTGCCTTCGATGGCTTCTTCAATGTGCGCGGGGCTGGCGTTGTGCTGCCAGACTCCGGCGCCGTGGCGGGTCCAGCCAACCTTGGTGGTGATGACCAGGTCCTTGGGATAGGGATAGAGCGCTTCGGCGATCAGCTCTTCAGAGACATTCGGGCCATAGGAGTCGGCCGTATCGATAAAGTTGACGCCCAGTTCAACGGCGCGGCGCAGCGTGGCGATAGCGGCGGCGGGATCGGCCGGAGGTCCCCAGATTCCTTTGCCGGTAATACGCATGGCCCCATAGCCCATGCGGTTCACAGTCAAGTCTCCGCCCAGCGTGATGGTTCCGGCTTGAGCGGCAGTCAATACTCCAGTTGTTGCAGGCATCAGGATGTCTCCTTAAAGGCAGTGGACAGTGAACAGTGGACAGTGAACAGCCACCATCGCTCACTTATCATATAAGCTTATAACTCTCAGGGGCCGAATGTTATAAGGCCAGAAAGCCACAGCAAGGGGCATCTTGAAAGATGCTTCTCACTGTGGCCCCGGATGGCTCTGTTTTCAAGCGGCCTAGACGGTGACTTCCCAGCCCTTTTCGTACTCGCGTCCCCAGAGCTTCATGGCTTCAGGGTCGTTTTTGATGTGCCCATTCTTGGTGTCGAGGTGCAAGGTGCGATCCATGAAATAGGCAATGTTCGAGAGCAGGAGCATTGTGACCGCAACGTTCGCCACCTGGATGGGTGAATTGAGCTTCGCGCCCGTCTGGATTGCGCTGATGAAGTTGGCGAAGTGGGCGTCAGTCATGGTGTCGATGCCCAGTGTGTCGGCGGAACTGGTGGTTTTGCCGGTCCGGAAGGTATCGATCTGCTTGCCCTTCCAGTTGTACACGTCATAGCCATCGCGATCGATGACTACAGTCCCTTTGGTTCCCATGATGGCCGATCCGCGGTCGCGGCCATAAAGCTGCATGCCCTGGCAGCATCTGCCTTCCCAGGTGATGGTCTTGTTGGGATATCCAAAGTTGGTGATCAGCGTGTCGTAAAACTGCCAGTCGTCCTTGAACTGGTAGCGGCCGCCGGTGGCGGTTACCGTCTCCGGGAAGTCCGCCTGCAACGCCCAGCGGCAAACATCTACCTCGTGGGTCCCGTTGTTGAGAGTCTCGCCCGTGCCGTAGCGGCGCAGCCAGTGCCAGTTATATGGATGGATGTTGTCCTTGTACTCGCTGCGGGGCGCGGGGCCCTGCCAGAGATCCCAGTTGAGATTCGCGGGCACGGGTGCGGGCTTTCCGGTGCCCATCGAGAGGCGCGTGTTGGCGTACCAGGCCTTGGCCAAGTAGGCTTCGCCGATGTAGCCGTCGTGGATCTTCTTGATCATTTCGATCGAATAGTCGGACGACCGCTGCTGGTCGCCTACCTGCACGCACTTTTTATATTTTTCCTGGGCGGCAACCAGCAGCTCGCCTTCGCGCGCGTTCTGGCTGGATGGCTTTTCGACGTAGACATGCTTTCCAGCCTTGAGACCCAGCACAGCCAAAGGAGTGTGCCAGTGATCGGGAGTGGCGACGGTGATGGCGTCCACATCCTTTGATTCGAGCATGCGCCGGAAATCCTGCTCGGGCTTGGGCGCGTATCCGAGCGCCTTCTCCGCCGCGCCCGAGAATTTGGCAAGAATCTTGGTGTCGACGTCGCAGCAATACGCCACATGGGTGGTCTTGCTGTTGTTCTTCAACGCGGAAAGATGAGCGTATCCGCGTCCGTTCAAGCCGTTGATTGCGAAGTTCACACGGTCGTTGGCGCCGAGGATCTGAGCATAGCTCTTTGCCGTGGATGCGAGAGCCGAGCCGGCCACACCCGCTGCAAGGCCATTAACAAAAGTTCGCCGAGAAATCATCCCTGTCTCCATTCAAATTCATGAGCAAGCGGCAGACAGGGCGTTCGACTTCCGATGCCATGGTGCTGCCAGGTAGAAAGTTGTAAATCATCGTCAAACCGGGGATCGCGCAGTAAATCAGTGCACGGTCCGGTCGCCGCGTTGACGCCGTAAGCCGGCAAAGTCGAGGCACCCGAACAGATCGCTGCCAGAACACCCTTTTCTTGCCGCCTCAAATTATATTCCTGCCCGGGTACTCCTGCCCGGGGTGGGGACCTGCGACTCGAAATCAGGTAGATTGGCGGGTAGCTGGGGCGGGCGAGTGCGCTGAATGTGTGCAAAGAAATCCAGTTTGCAATCCCCTCTGCTTGCCTCAACTGGGTATACTGGCCCCGTATTCAGCGGTATTTGCTCGAGATTGAGGCCAGGCTGTAAACTCGCGTTCCAAGCGAGCGTCTACCAGTGTGATGGCAGCCGGCACAGCATTGGAACCAATGACACGGGCCACGGCAGGGGAGCTTGCCGAGCGAGAGATGGAGGCTGCTGCGCAGGAATTTTCAAGTGTAGTTCAGGCCCACCGGCTGCAAATCTTCCGGTTCCTGCTGGCGTCCACGCGCGATATGGACCTGGCGGAGACGCTTACGCAGGAGTGTTTTCTCAAGGCGCACCGGAACTGGGACCGGTTTCGGGGCGAGTCGAGTGCCATGACCTGGTTGATGCGGATCGCGATCAACCTGGAGAAGGACCACTGGCGGAACCGGCGGTTGCAGTTCTGGCGGCATACGCGGACCAACTCAGTGGATCTGGACGAAGCCAGCGAATGGCTGCCGAGCGGGGAACGCTCGGTAGAGCAGAAAATGATGGCGCGCGAGCAGGTGCAGCAAGTTTGGAAGGCCGTGGAGGGACTGAGCGCGCGGCAGCGGACTGTTTTTCTGCTTCGGTACGTTGAAGATCAGGAGTTAAGCGAGATAGCGCTGGCCACCGGGCTGAGCGAGGGCACGGTAAAGGCGCACCTTTCGCGGGCACTGGTGAAAGTGCGAGCGGAACTGAGAGGGAAACCATGAGTTTTTGGACAAAATTGCCGGATGAGAAGCACGAGCAAGCTGAGGACGAGGCGCTGGAACAGGCGCTGAAGAATTTCCGCTCGAGCATTCACGGCTGGAGTGAGGCTGTGTACAGCCGGCCGCGGCAGTCGGTGAAGGTTGTCCGGCAGACGAGCTGGCGGGTAGCCGCGGGCTGGGCGCTGGGATGCGTTCTGGCGGTCGGAAGCGTGGCGGGCGGTGTCTACGATCACCATCACCGCCAGGAAGTGGCGAGAATTGCCGCGGCTGCAGAGGCAGCCCGGCAGCAGAAGCTGGCTGATGAGCAGCGCGCCCTGAAAGAGAACGAGGATTTGCTGGCCAAGGTGGACAGCGACGTATCGCGCGCAGTTCCAAGCGCGATGGAACCGCTGGCCCAGCTGATGGCCGACGACGAACCCCAGTAGCGAGCAAGACCCGGTAGCGAGCAAGAGAACGACGAGAAATCCCCGGAAAGCAAGGGGGAGGAGCGAACGATGAAGGCAACAATGGCAGGACGGTTGGTTTTGGTGGTAGCGGGACTATTGATGGCAGGAACGGCGGCTGGCGCGCAAGGATTTGGTGGTGGCCAGGGCGTGGGACCCGGATTTGGAAATCGCAGGCCTCCCATGGAACGGGCATTCGGCGCGGCAGGCGGCAACAAAGGTTGGTGGAACAATCCCAGAATCGCGGAGCGGCTGAAGCTGACCGACGATCAGCGCAAGGCGATGGATGGCATCTTGCTGCAGCATCGGGAGAAGTTAATAGATCTGCAGGCCAACTTGCAGAAGGCGGAACTGACGATGCAGCCGCTGATGGGCGCGGACACGCCGAACAGCGCGGCGATTACGGCTCAGATCGACAAGGTTGTGCAAGCGCGGGGCGACCTTGAACGTGCGAATGCGCGTTTTCTGCTGGCCATTCGGGAAAAGCTGACGCCGGATCAGTGGAAGCAGTTACAAGCAGCCCGCGACAACGGCGGAATGCGTGGAGAGCAACGCGAGGGATGGGGAAGGGATGGGCAGAGGCCCGGAATGCAGGGGCAGGGCGGTCAGTTCCATCGTCAGCCACCTCCTCCTCCGCCCGACTCTCCACAGCAGGCACCCGCTCCGGGGTCCACGGCACCTGGAACCGGATCAGGCCCGGGAGAGATGCAATAACGAAAATTCAAAGGCTCGTTCGCGCGGCAGGCTCGATAAACGTCGCGATGTAAGCGGGCCTTTTATCGCAAGATTTGAAACCCAAGGTTTGGCAGAGAGCAAATACGGTTGAAGTCAAGACCGATGGCGGCAAGGGGTAATCCCCCTGCCGCCGTTTTTTTGGTTTCGACACCGCCAAACGAATCGAGCAATTAGAGAAGGGAATCGGTCGTGCAAGGCGGATTGAGCGCGGTTGCACTGTCTCGAAACAAAACAGACAGGTAGAGCGCCACGAGGCAACAAATGACTCACATCGGGACACTGTGTGATCGAAAACGAGACAGTTTGAATCGAGACGGTACACAAAAGCCAATATCGATTCTAAAGAAAATTACTAAAGTTATTTTCCCCGGCACCGATGAAAGGGGTGGATGCAAGAAGGCCCTTCCGGAAGATCCGGAGACCCGAACAAGGAATGAAGCAGCGGGGACAGGGCAGGGCGTCCAAGAAGGAGTTGAATCCCATGGCCCTCGGTGTATTGAATAACCTGTCAGCAATCTACGCAGAGAATAATCTGAACAACACGAACAACAGCTTGCAGACGGTTCTGCAGCAGTTGTCGTCGGGGTCGCGAATCAACTCCGGCGCGGATGATGCCGCCGGCCTTTCCTTGGTGAACGGCCTGGCGGCCAACTCGTCGGCGCTGACGCAATCGAAGACGAACGCCACGGAGGGCGTTGGTCTGCTGGAAGTGGCCGATGGCGCGCTGGCACAGGTGACGAGTCTTCTCGATCGTGCGATTACGCTGGCGACCGAAGCCTCGAACGGCACGCTCAACAGCACCCAGGAAGGCGCGGCGAACCAGGAGTACCAATCAATCCTCGCCGAAATCAACAACATTGGATCGACGACGACCTACAACCAGCAAGCCGTTTTTTCGGGCAAGACGATTTCGATCTACACGGGTGACTCTTCGACCACGGGTTCTTCAATCGACGAGCTGAATATTCGCTCGCTGTCGGAGTCGAGTGTGGGCGACACGGGCGGCGCCATGTCTTACAGCAGCAGGACGAATAACATATTCGTCAATTTGTCCACGGCACTCGACAATGCTCAGTCCACCGATACGCTGGGCAACGGCGCACTCGGCACCACGCTGAATGTGAACTATCTGGTCAAAGGCGCGGGCAACTCGCAAGTGACAGCCACGGCGGCGATTACGGTTGGCGGCTCCAGCAGCTACCCGAACACTGTGAATGGATTGATAAGCGCCATCAACGCTTCGGGACTCGGCCTGACGGCCAGCTTCACCACGGCACAGCAGGCAGGAGGCGTTGGAGATGAGACGGGCATTGAGATCACGGGTGCCGTAGGGTTCGGTGTCGATCCGAGTAACTCCGTTACCAGTGGGACAGTGGCGGCAGGAGGAATTGCCTCAACCGATTTGCTGACTGCAGGCAAGACCCTCGTGGTGCATGTAGGCAGCGGCGCGGCGCAGACCTTTACCGTCGGCGCGGGCGGTGAGACGCTTACACAGTTTGCAGCGACCATTGGCGGGACTGCTACAGGATTCACGGCAACGGTGGTAAACAATGGCAACGGAACACAGAGCCTGGAACTTGCGGACAGCGCCAATACAGGTGGTGCGTTGACTGTAACCTCGAATCTGACGGACGCCACCGTTCCCACCGCGGCCGTGGATTATACGGCTGGAAGCACCTATAACATCGGCGTCAGCAACGGCGCAAATGTGTTGTTCGATAACTCCACTGGCCAGACTGCCCTGGCCGCGGCCAGCTACGTAACCGACGCCAACGGCTCGGGAGGAATAGCAACGACCAGCTATTCGGATGGCGCAGGGCAATCCCTTCTCGGCACCGATTTGCTGAACCAGACGGACGCACAAAATGCGCTGACGGTCCTGAACAACGCCATTACAGACGTGGCGGCGCAGGATGGCTACATCGGAGCGGAGATCAATACTCTGAACTCGATCAGCCTGGTGATGAGCACGCAGCAGGAGAACCTGGTTTCAGCACAGAACGCGATTCAGGCCACCGACTACGCGTCGGCGACATCGAACATGTCGAAGTACGAGATTCTCAGCCAGACAGGAATCGCCGCGCTGGCGCAGGCCAACAGCGTGCAGCAGGAAGTGACCAAGCTTTTGCAGTAGGAGAATTTTCAAGTAAACGCAGAACTGTAACACCTTCAAGACAACCCAGGGACAGGGCGGCGGCAAAGGCAAGACCTTTGCCGCCCATTCTTTTTTTGGAGCGGGAACTATAGCATTTTCGGAA
>OBLW0100003165.1_pt1 | contig 12927 bp, 12 predicted proteins | sample 1520161 | NCBI WGS metagenome assembly OBLW01 (sample SAMEA3539309, study PRJEB22396) | soil metagenome | biome: tundra; feature: field; material: soil | place: USA | collected 2010-05 | depth 0.15 m
CTCTCTTCCGGCAGGACTATTATCGCATAAAATGTAAATACTTAAATTAGAAATGCTCTAGGGCTGCAGACTTGAATCGTGGGCATGATTGAGTCATCCAAAGAGTAGTTGTTCTAACAACGAGTATCCGGGGTCGTGGTTCCGGCCAGGATCAGCGGAGGATGAGCCTATGGCGACCAAGGTAAAACGCCAACCTGCAATCTTTCTGCCCCACGGCGGAGGTCCCTGCTTTTTTATGGATTGGACCTGGGGGCCGGCGGACACGTGGCACAAGACGCAGCGCTTTCTGGAGGGGCTGGCGGCCACACTGCCCGAGATGCCCAAGGCGCTGGTGGTGGTAAGCGGGCACTGGGAAGAAGCGGTCTTTACGGCCAGCACGGCGGTTCAGCCGAAGCTGATCTTCGACTATTCGGGATTTCCGGAAGATACATACAGGCTGACGTGGCCTGCGCCGGGAGAGCCGGAGCTGGCGGCGCGCGTGGCCGGATTACTGGGCTCGGCGGGACTGCCGGCGGGGCTGAGCGCGGACCGTGGCTTCGACCACGGAGTGTTTGTGCCGCTGAAGGTGGCGTTTCCTGAGGCGCAGATACCGGTGGTTACGCTGTCGCTGGCTGGTTCTCTCGATCCGGCATTGCACCTGGCGGCCGGGCGGGCACTGGCTACGCTGCGCGACGAGGGCGTGCTGATTGTGGGAAGCGGGATGAGCTTCCATAACCTGCGCGGATATTTTCAGCCGCAGACCCTGGAGCGGGCACGGGCCTTCGATGGGTGGCTGACGAAGGCCGTGGAGGCACCGGCCACTGCTCGCGATGCTCTGCTGACGGGGTGGCGTGAAGCGCCGTTCGCAAGTTATGCACATCCGCGCGAGGAGCACTTGATTCCGCTGCTGGTGGCGGCTGGTGCAGGTGGAGATGCTCCGGGTGAGCGCATCTTTGGCGATGAGCCGATGGGCGCGGCGATCAGCGCATATCGCTTCGACGGTTGAGACGGCCGGCACTGGTTGATCGGGCGAAACGTACGTTGGGCTGTGTATATTTGGGGGTGCGAAGGCGTTGACTGCGCCGGCGCTTTGCTTCGGAGACCCCATGCAGCGACGCGACGTTTTGAAATTCGCGGCATTCAGCGCAGGAGCGGCGGCTCTGCGCCGGCCCGCTGCGGCATTGCCTCTTTCTCTCGCGGCACCCGCTTCGAAGGCCGCTTCTGGCCCTGTTCCGATTATTGATGCGCACATTCATCTGTTCGATCCGATGCGTCCGGGGGGTGTTCCATGGCCGGAGAAGACCGACACCGCGCTTTACAAGCCGACGCTGCCGGCGCGGTACGTGGCTGAGACCGCGGATCTGGGAATTGTGGGCGCGATTGCGATTGAAGCGAGTCCGCTGGCCAGCGACAACCAATGGCTGCTGAATGTGGCGGCGAATAATCCGGTGATTGTGGGCGTGGTGGGGGACCTTGTGCCCGGCTCGTCAGGCTACCTGAAGGACCTGGAACGCCTGCACGGCAACGCGCTGTTTCTGGGGATTCGCTACGGGAACCTATGGAATCGCGACCTGGCGGCGGACCTTGAAAATCCCGGCTTTGTGGACGGGCTCAAGATGCTGGCCGCATCCGGACTGGTATTCGAAAGCGCCAACCCCGACCCGCGATTGATTGATGCGATTGTGGAGGTTGCGGAACGCGTTCCCGACCTGAGGATCGTGATCGATCATTTGCCGCATGCGCCGGTGCCCAGTGAAAAAGATGCGCAGGACCAGTATTGGGCGAATCTTCGCTTGCTGGCTGGGAGTCCACGCGTGTTTGTAAAGCTGTCGGAGATTCCGGTGCGCGTGAACGGGAAGCTAGTGACCGACCCGCACTATTACCAGGCTAGCCTGGATGCGATCTGGAGTATTTTTGGCGAGGACCATATTTTGTTTGGGAGCGACTGGCCAAACAGCGAGCACGTGGCGACGTATGCGCAGACTTTTGCGATCGTGCGCGGATATGTGGGGCGGAAAGACGCTGGAGTGCGAGAGAAATTCTTCTGGAAGAATTCAGTTGCGGCCTACAAATGGGAGCGGAGAAGTTCCAATCAGCCTGCACTGTAAATGGACCCGATGCTTGAACCTTCCTAAGGAGAGTCGATGTCGATTGAATCACCTGAAGATCTTGCGGGGATGGAGTTGGCGGGAAAGGTCACACGGGCCGTACTCGAGGCGATGAAGGCTGCAGTCCGGCCGGGCATCAGCACCCTGGAACTGGACCAGATCGGCGCAGAGGTCATGAGAGCGTTTGGTGCGAGATCGGCACCCAACCTGGTCTACGGGTTTCCGGGGCACAACTGCATCAGCGTGAATGACGAGATTGTGCATGGAGTTCCGGGAGGACGCAGGTTAGTGAATGGCGATTTGGTGAAGCTCGATGTCACAGTCGAGGTGGGCGGCTATATGGGAGATGCCTGCGAGACTATGGCCGTTGGCGCGGTCAACCACGAGAGCATGCGGCTGATGGACTGCACATTCAAAGCGTTTTGGGCGGGGCTGTCCGCAGTGCGCCCGGGCGCTCGCGCATTCGATATCGGAAGAGAGGTTTACCGGACCGTAAACGCGGCTGGGTATTTTGTTGTGCGCGATCTGAGCGGGCACGGGATCGGGCGAACCATTCATGAGCGGCCCACAATTCCGAATGAGTTTGACCGACGTTTCTCCGATGTACTTAGCGAAGGATTGGTCTTCACAATTGAGCCGTTGGTCGCGATGGGGACATCGAGAACAACCACGCTAAAAGACGGCTGGACTATACGCACACGAGATCGCTCGCGCGCGGCGCACTATGAACACACGGTACTGGTAACGCGGGATGGCGCGCGGCTGCTGACGGCGTGATGCCTGCCTTGAGCCGGTGATCATCGGTACCTCGTGCTAATTAAATAATGCCGCCTACAAGAGCAATTGCTCGCTGCACGCTTTGAAAAAGAGGAACCAGGATTGCACGATATTTCTCAGATCAGCGCTGTTACGCAGGTTTCGAGCAGCGAACTTGATGGCGCGGTTGCGCGGGCAGTGAGGCGGCTGGCGCCTTTTTTGATGACGATGTACGTGGTCTCGTTTCTGGACCGGGCGAATATTGGATTTGCGAAGCAGACGCTCGAGACCTCGGTGGGGATTTCAGAGAGCACTTATGCTTTGGGCGCGGGGTTGTTCTTTATCAGCTATTCGCTGTGTGGGTTTCCCAGCAACCTGATCCTGCACAAAATTGGGGCGAAGATTTGGATCTCGTTCCTGATGGTGGGCTGGGGGCTGGCGTCGATGGCAACCATGTTCGTGCAAGGCAGTACATCGTTCTACCTGCTGCGGCTGCTGCTGGGTGTATTGGAGGCGGGGTTTTTTCCGGGAGCGATTCTTTATCTGACCTATTGGTTTCCGAATCGGGTGCGAGGGCAGATTCTGGGATTGTTTTATCTGGGAGTGCCGCTTGCGCTGATCTTCGGTGGTCCGCTGTCGGGATTTCTGCTGGAGATGCATCCGCTGGGCGGACTGCAGAATTGGCAGTGGATGTTTCTGGTGGAAGGATTCATGGCTGTTGCGCTGGGGTTTACGGCGTTCTGGTTTCTGGATAACAAGCCTGCGAACGCGAAATGGATTCCTGCCGGGGAAAAGCTGGCCCTGATGGAGGCGCTGGCGAATGAAGAGAAGGAGCGCCGTTCGACGGGGCCTGCGAAGCTTCTTCCGATGCTGCGCGATCCACGGGTACTGGAGTTTGTGCTGATCTACGGGCTGATCCAGATGAGCGTGTATGGGGCGATTTTTTATCTGCCTGCTGAAGTTTCGGCGCTGATGCACAAGCCGGCGGGGCTTGAAGTGGGTCTGGTTACGGCGATTCCGTGGATCTGCGCGCTTTGTGCCGTGTATCTGCTGCCCAAGGCTGCGGACAAATGGAACAATCACAGGAAACTGGCGGCGCTGGCCTTATTTGTTGCGGGCTGCGCCAGCTTTGCATTTCCCACGGCGGGACCGCGCATGGGACTGGTGACACTGTCGATTGCTGTTTCCGGGTTTATCGCCGTGCAGCCGCTTTTCTGGACGTTTCCGACGGGGTACCTGGCTGATCGCGCCAAGGCTGGGGGTATTGCGTTAATCGGTTCAGGGAATCTGGGGGGATTTCTGGCTCCCAACGTGAAGGTGTGGACCGATGAGTATTTCCATTCGCAACGTGCGGGGCTGTATCTGCTGGCAGGCATTACGGTTTTGAACGCGGGGCTGATTGCGCTGACGCGAAGCCGCCGGGCACGTTAAGGACGGGCTGAATCCATTGGAGGGTATAATCGGACCCATGGCGGCGATTGAAAATACGACTCAGCAGGAAGCTGAGGCTGCGCAAGGCGCGGCGGAGAAGCTCCTGGCCCTTGAGGCGCGGCTGAAGCACTTGGGAAAGCTGATGGTGGCTTACTCCGGCGGCGTGGATTCCGCATTTTTGGCGGCGACGGCGCATCGCGTGCTGGGCGAAAAAATGCTGGCAGTTCTGGCTGACTCGGCGAGCCTGGCGCGGCGGGATATGGAGCAGGCCTGCGAATTTGCGCGCTCGCTGGGGATGCCTCTGCAGGTGGTGACGACCGAGGAGTTGGACAATCCCGAGTATGCGCGCAACGATGCGAATCGCTGCTTCCACTGCAAAGACGAGCTGTTTGCGACTATGAAGAAGCTAGGTGGCAAACTGGACTTTTCGTCGATTGCTTACGGCATGAACGCCGACGACACGAAGGATTATCGTCCGGGGCAGCGCGCGGCCAAGGAGCACGAAGTATTGGCACCGCTGGCGGAGGTGGGGCTGACCAAGCTCGAGGTTCGGGCGCTGGCGAAGGTAGCGGGCTACCCGCTGTGGGACCGGCCGGCGGCGCCGTGTCTTTCGTCGCGCGTGGAGTATGGGCGCACGGTGACCCGCGAGGTGCTGGAGCAGGTGGAGAAGGCCGAGGAAAGCATGCGGCAGTTGGGATTTCGCGAGCTGCGGGTTCGCCATCATGGCGAGCTGGCGCGCGTAGAGATTGCGCGCACCGAGCTGCCTCGCGCGCTTTCAATGGAGATGCTGGACGCGATTACTGCGGCGCTCAAGCAGGCGGGATTCCAATATGTGACGCTTGATTGCACGGGGTTTCGGTCTGGATCTTTGAATGCGATTCTTCCCGTTGAGGTATTGGCTCGGCGCGGCGCGTAGCGGACAGTTCAGGCCCTTCAAGAGAAGAACTAATGCCCCACAAACTTGGACATCTTCCTTTTCCACCCTTTGCCCAACCACCGCCCGGACTAAAAGCCGTCCGCAGGGGCCCCGGACGTGCGAAGACTGAGGCACCCATAGTTCACTAACCGAGAAAATGCTGTCGCGGGCAGTTTAGAATCACTGAGCGATGCGAATTGGATATTTGGAGTGCTTTTCGGGGATAAGCGGCGACATGCTGCTGGGCGCGCTGGTGGATGCGGGGGTTCCTTTTACATCCCTGGCGGAGACGGCTGCCGCGCTGGGCGTGGGCGCGCGGCTTGAGATGCGCAAGGTGAGCCGGGGCGGGCTGGCGGCCACAAAGGTGGACGTAATTACTCCGGACCGGCCGGGGAACGGTGCGGGACACTCGCATGAAGAACATGCGCATGAGGGTCATTCACACGAAGAGCACTCGCATTCTCATGCTCACGAGCCGCATACGCATGAGGCGCCTGCGCTGGCCGTTCCTGAGCAATCCGCACACAGCCACGAACCGCATCGGCACTTGTCAGCGATCCTCGGAATCATCCGGTCCGCGCCGCTCTCTGAATCCGTGAAGGCGCACTCGATGCGAGCGTTTCAACTGCTGGGCGAGGCCGAAGCAGCCATCCATTCGATTCCAATCGAGAAGGTGCACTTCCACGAGGTTGGGGCAGTAGACACGATCGTGGATATTGTTTGCGCGGCGGCGGGGGCGGAGCTGCTGGGCGTGGATAAATGGCTTGCGTCGCCGCTCAACGTAGGCAGCGGAACGGTGAAGTGCCAGCACGGTACGCTTCCGGTTCCGGCGCCGGCGACGCTGTCTCTGCTGGGCGACGCACCGGTTTACGCCGCCGGGCCGCCGATGGAGCGGGTGACGCCGACGGGCGCGGCAGTGCTGCGGATGCTGGGTGTGCGCTACGAGACGCTGCCGCCGATGCGCGTGAAGGCCTCAGGCTACGGAGCGGGCGGACGGGAGACGCCGGGTGAGCCGAACCTGCTGCGCCTGCTGGTGGGCGAGGTGACGGAAAACGCCATTGAGGCTTCTGGTGTGGAACCGATTGCGGTGATCGAAACGGTGATTGACGACTCGAATCCGCAGGTGCTGGCTTACGTGAGCGAGTTGCTGCTGGAGGCGGGTGCGTGGGATGTGTATCGCGTGGCGGTGCAGATGAAGAAAGGGCGAACCGGCGTGCAGATGACCGTGTTGTGCCGTCCCAATCTGGTGCCAGCGGTTCAGGAGTTGATATTTCGAGAGACTACGACCATCGGATTGCACTGGAGGCTGGAGAACAAGCAGTCGCTTAGACGCGAGTTTGTTGAAGTGTTCACCACGTGGGGCAAGGTGCGCATTAAAGTTGCGCGCTGGCCTTCAGGCAAGATTGCGAATGCGTTGCCGGAGTATGAGGATTGCAAAATGCTCGCGACGCAGGATTCGGTGCCGCTGAAGCAGGTAATGCAGGAGGCCATGCAGGCCTTTGCGGCGGATATGAAATTGCTTTCCGAACCGGAAAAGGAAGGGCTCTGATGGATCGCTTGCGCCTTGAAGCGCTATTGATTGAAGTACGTGAAAGCCGGACCGGCATTGATGAAGCGCTCGATCGGCTGCGCGATCTGCCGTTTGAAGACCTTGGATTTGCCAAGCTAGATCATCATCGCGCGTTGCGAACGGGCATGCCGGAGGTAATTTTTGCCGCGGGTAAGACTACCGCGCAGGTGGCTACAATCTTTGGGCGCATGGCGAAAGCGGGTGGCAATGTTCTGGCGACGCGCGCTTCACGGGAGATGTTCGAGGCGGTTTTAGCGGCGGAGCCGCGCGCCGAATTTCATGAGTCGGCCCGCGCGATCACACTGACCCAGAATGCTGCTGTACCTGCTGGCAAGGGGACAATCGCCGTGGTGTGCGCTGGAACCAGCGATCTGCCGGTGGCCGAAGAAGCTGCTGTGACTGCGCGGCTGATGGGCAATGAGGTGGAGTTGATAGCCGATGTAGGCGTGGCCGGCATTCACCGCCTGCTGGCGCAAAGAACCTCGCTGCAATCCGCGCGGGTGCTGATTGTGTGCGCGGGCATGGAGGGTGCGCTGCCTACCGTGGTGGCTGGCCTGGTGAATGCGCCGGTGCTGGCGGTCCCGACGAGCGTGGGCTATGGCGCGTCTTTTGGCGGCGTGGCGGCACTCCTGGGCATGTTGAACACGTGCTCGCCGAACGTGTCTGTCGTCAATATTGACAATGGATTCGGCGCGGCGTGTATTGCTTCGCTGATCAATCATTTGTGAAGTGGTAGCCCTAAACCAAGCAGTTTGAATAATCTTCAGCCTCAACCTGCAACCTGAAACAGCCAACCCGTGATGCAGATCACTGTCCGACACGTGCCTCAGCGCCAATCATTCTCCCTATACACTTAGCGCACGCGCATGCGGCGTGGGGAGGGTTTGTGGCAGGGTCCAGGTTGCCGCGGTTGCGCAGAATTTCGCAGATATTCTTTCTGCTGCTGTTTCTTGCGCTGCTGGTCTTTACATCTCTGCACTCGATGCCCGGCACAACCAGCGACATTCACTTGCGGGGGCCGGTGCGGCTGTTCTTTGAGTGGGATCCGCTGGTGGCGATAGCGAATGCGCTGGCCACGCACGCGTTGTATCGCGGGCTGCTGTGGAGCCTGGTGATCCTGGTGCCCACGCTGTTCCTTGGGCGGTTCTTCTGCGGCTGGATCTGCCCGATGGGCACGCTGCAGCACTTTGTGGGCAACATGCCTTCGGAGGCCAAGCGAGGTAAGCAGCGGATCGAAGCGAACAGATATAAGCGCTGGCAGACAGTTAAATATGTGGTGCTGATCGCAGGGCTGGTTGCCGCGTGCTTCGGATCGATGGCGATTGGCTGGCTGGATCCTTTCAGTTTGCTGGTGCGATCTATTGGGCTTGCGATTCTACCGGCATTCAACTTTGCGGCGCGCGCGGTGCTGACACCGCTGGAAAACAGCCACATTACGGCGATCAAGGCGACGGGCGGAACGATTCATGCCGTGCTGCAGTTGCTGGTGCTGGACTTTCGGCAGGCGCACTTTGCGCAGGGGTTGGTGCTGGGGATTCTGTTTATTGCGATTCTTGCGGCGAGTTTGCGCGTGACGCGGCTATGGTGCCGTTCGATTTGTCCGCTGGGCGCGCTGCTGGGCGCGGTGTCGCGTTGGAGCGTGCTGGGGCTGCACAAGGACGCTGATAGTTGCGACAAGTGCAACCGCTGCCTGTTGCATTGTCAGGGTGGCGACGACCCTATCGGTGGCGTTCCGTGGCGCAAGGCCGAATGCCTGATGTGCATGAATTGCGTGGGAAGCTGCCCGCACGACGGCCTGGAGTTCCGATTCTTCCGCAAGGAAAAAGAAGTTGCTTCGCCCGATCTGGGACGGCGCCGAACATTGACCGGACTGGCGGCAGGGGCGGCGGCGGTTCCGCTGATGCGCGCCAACACAGGAATGGGGAAGAGCCGGCACGAGCGACTCCTGAGGCCGCCGGGCGCGCTGGACGAACCGGATTTTCTCTCACGGTGTATTCGCTGCGGCGAGTGCATGAAAGCTTGCCCGAACAACTCGCTGCAACCGACGCTGGACGAGGCGGGCCTGGAAGGTCTGTGGACGCCAACACTGGTGCCGCGCATCGGCTACTGCGAGCCCAGTTGCGTGCTCTGCTCGGAGGTGTGCCCGACGGGCGCGATCTGGCAGATTACGCCGATGGAAAAGGGATGGGTAGTGGGCGTGGGCCAGCAGAGCCAGCCGGTCCGGTTGGGAACGGCTTTTTACGACCGCGGGCGCTGCCTGCCGTGGGCCATGGCGACCGATTGCATTGTGTGTGAGGAGTGGTGCCCGGTTTCGCCGAAGGCGATTTATGTGGAAGAAGCGCAGGTGATTGACTCTGCGGGTAACACGAAGACGCTGAAACAGCCGCGCGTAGATCCCAGCCGTTGCGTGGGCTGCGGTGCCTGCGAGTATGCCTGCCCGCTGCAGGAGCATCCTGCGGTGTACGTGACGAGTATTGGGGAAAGCCGTTCGCCCAGCAGTCAGATTCTGCTTAACCGAAAGTAAAGGAGAACATTCAAGAAATGTTGCGCTCTAGAAGATGGGTTTTGGTGACAGCGGCGATTGCGATTGCGATCGCTGGGGCCAGTACTGGATGCAAGAAGGCCAAGGTTGATCCGTTTCCGGCGTCCGGAGCGGTGGCTGGCTGGGACAAGACCAGCGACTCGCGCGTGTTTGCGGCCAAGGACCTTTGGCAGTACATAGACGGCGATGCCGAGCAATATATTTCGGCGGGCGTGGTTTCAACTTCGACCTCCGATTACAAGTACAAGGGCCAGTTGGAAGCGGTAGTGGACGTTTACACTATGGGTGACTCGGCGGGGGCCAAAAAGATTCTGGAGGCCGGGCAAAACAAGGACGCGAAGAGCGTGCAACTGGGCGATGCTGCCGTGGCTTTCGAGCAGAGCGTGACCTTCCGCAAGGGACCTTACCTGGTGCGCATTGTGGACTACGAGGCTGCGCCGGATGGGCCGCAGGCGCTGCAGGCGCTGGCGCACGGAGTAGAAGCGAAGTTGTAACTGTGCGGCCGGAAGCAAGGCCGCGTGAGTGAACACGAGGATTGCAATGCCGCATTGCCCGATGAAGTTCCAATACGTGAGGCACAGGCTTTCTTCGCCCTCCTTGTGGATTCTGGATATCGGCTGCGGCAACAATTCGCCTTCGGTGACGAAGCGCTGGTTTCCCGGTTGCCATTATGCGGGCGCGGATATACAGCGCTACAACCTGAGCGGCGAAGATGATGCGGCGATGGACGCGTTTTACTTGCTGGGCGTGGATGGCTCAGGGTATGAGGCGATTCCGGATGGCAGCTTCGATTTTGTGATTTTGAATCATGTGCTGGAGCATACGGCGGAGCCGGGGCCGATTGTGGCGACGCTCTGTACGAAGTTGAAGCCGGGTGGATATATATGGATTGCGTTCCCCTCGCTGCGCAGTTTGGGGCTGCCTTCATCGGTCGATGAGACGCTGCAATTCTGCGACGATCCCACGCATGTTTTTGTTCCTGATGTGCGAGAGGTTGCGAATGTGCTGCTGGCGAATGGAGTAAAGGTGCTGCATGCGGGGCGGTCGAGGGAAGGATTTTTTACGACGCTCGGGGATGGTTTCAAGCTGCTGAAGAGGTTGTTGAAGAAGATAATGACCGGCAAGTTTTCGGGCCGCGGGCTGTGGTACTTGCTGGGATTTGAAGATCACGTGTTGGGGCAACGCAGGGTGAGCTAAGCGCCGCACCGCTGACGCGGATGAAAGAGATGAGCAAGATGAAAGACCGCCGTGAATTCCTGAAGAGTGCAGCGACTGGGGCAGTGCTGCTGGGTTCGTCCGCTGCGGCGGACAAGTTTGCGTTGGCGGGGATGCTGGCGCAACCCGCGGAGCATGGAAAGTCCAGAGTTGTAGTGGCCAGGGATGCTGCGCTGCACGGTGGTGGGTCGCAGCTGGATGAAAAGCGCGTGCTCGCGCTGCTGGACCGGGCGATGGTGAGCTATACCGGCCGCGAGAAACCGCTCGAGGCATGGAAGAAGATGGTTCCGCCGAACATTCTGGAGGACAAGGTAATCGGCTTGAAGGTGAACGGGCTGGGCGGTCGGGGGATCTCAACCCACGCGGTGCTAGTGTTGGCCATTTGCGAGCGGCTGCAACAGGCTGGCGTTGCCCCTGGCAACATAGTGGTGTGGGACCGGAGCGCGCGCGATCTTGCAGCTTGCGGGCTGACGATCAATACGGATCGAAGCAAGGTCCGCTGCTACGGCAGCGATGTGGCGGGATTCGAGGAGCAGCAGGAGCAATGCGGCCCGGTGCGCATCCGGCTAGCGAAGATTCTGACTCGCGAGTGCGCCATGGTTATCAATCTGCCTATCCTGAAAGATCACGACATGGCTGGGATGACGTTCTCAATGAAGAACATGTATGGTGCGGTGGATCGTCCCAACCTTCTGCATCCGAACAATTGCAATCCCGGGGTGGCTGATCTGAACTGTATTGCGGCAATCCGCGAGAAGGTTACCCTGACGATCGGGGATGCGATGTCGTCGGTGTATCAAGGTGGGCCGGTATTTCGTCCCGAACACATCTGGTATCCGAACGCGCTGATTGTGGGCGAGGATCGGGTGGCCGTGGATCATACTGCGTGGCAAATGCTGGATCGCAAACGCGTGGAAGCGGGCCTGCCAACGCTGGATGCCGCAGGGCGCACACCGCGCTACATTGAAACCGCCGCCGATGCAACTCACAAATTGGGCGTCAACGATCCGCGGCGGATAAACGTGATGGAAGTTTGACGGAGAGCAAGACCATGGGCGCGGAGACCGAACCGATGACTGGCAAGAACCCGGTAACACCCGCGGCGCAATTAACGCGGCGGGACGCGATGCTGCAACTGCTGAGGCTGGGCGGAGTGGCTGCCGGGGCGGCGGGCGTGGGTGTCTGGTTGAGCGAGCATAGCTCTCGACCGGTTCCGAAGCAAGCCGAGCAGGCACGGCGCGATCATCGCTTGGGCACCGATCCCAAATTGCCGCAATTGACTATTGTTCAAGGTGGAGAGCCGCGCGCGCTGGTGCAGCGGGCACTCGAAGACCTGGGCGGGATTCGGCGGTTTGTGAGCAGGCAGGACGTGGTGGTGCTGAAGCCGAACATTGCCTGGGATCGCACGCCGGAGCAGGCTGCTAACACAAATCCTGACGTAGTGGCGGAGATGGTGCGGCAGTGCTGGCAGGCTGGGGCAAAGCGGGTGATCGTTACGGACGTGAGTTGCAACGAGCCGCGACGCTGTTTTCAACGATCGGGTATTCTGGCGGCTGCTCGCGCTGAAGGAGCGGAGGTAATTCTTCCCGATCCTGAACTCTTTCGCGAGGTGGACATGGGCGGCGTGGTGCTGAAGAGCTGGCCGGTGTTCAAACCTTTCCTTGAGGCGGACAAGATTTTCAATCTTCCAATTGCAAAGCATCACGGGCTGGTTGGCGTAACGCTGGGGATGAAGAACTGGTACGGGATTCTGGGTGGAGAACGCAACAGGCTGCACCAACAGATTCACCAAAGTCTTGTGGACCTGGCCAACTTCATGCTGCCAACCTTGACGTTGATGGACTGCTATCGAGTTCTGCTGCGCAATGGCCCGACGGGCGGCAACCTGGAAGATGTGGCAGTGAAGAAGACGATGGTAGCCGGAACCGATCCAGTGGCGATTGATGCTTATGTGGCGAAGGCTTATTGGGATCTAGACGCGGAACATTTGCCTTATCTTCAGATGGCCGCGGCGCGCGGACTGGGGACATTAGACTTTGCGTCCCTTGCGGTGAAGACGAGCCAGTTGGGGTAAAGCGAGACCGCTTTCCCAGGTCCTCCGCCGCGGCGGACGGACCTGGGGCACCCACAGAATCAGGCTAACGGTCGACCATGCCTACGCCTGAGGTTCGCGGTTGTGGTGTGAGCGGCGCTCGGCAAGCATCTGCTCGAACTGCTGCTTCTGGGTGTCGTTCATAACAGCTTCAATCTTGCTTTTGTTGTCCTGCATGATGGCCCGTGCCTTTGTGTGCCGATCCTGCTGGGTGAGCGAGGTGTCGGCCCGCAGGCTCTGCATCTGTTGCTGGCGATCGGTAAAGATGGGCGTAATCTGCGCCACCTGATCGCTGCTGAGGCCGAGCCGTTTGCCTAG
>OBLW0100003166.1_pt1 | contig 12923 bp, 9 predicted proteins | sample 1520161 | NCBI WGS metagenome assembly OBLW01 (sample SAMEA3539309, study PRJEB22396) | soil metagenome | biome: tundra; feature: field; material: soil | place: USA | collected 2010-05 | depth 0.15 m
GGAACGGCGCGTGGTGGAAGAGCATCCGGAGGCGATGCTGCTGAAGGTCGCGCATCACGGAAGCGCGAGCGGAACCTCCGCCGATCTGCTTGCCACCGTCCATCCACGCTATGCCGTCATTTCCGTGGGCGCGCGAAATGGGTATGGGCATCCCCGGCGCGAAGTGCTCGAGCGGCTACAGCAGGCCGGCGTGAAAACCTACCGCACCGACCAGGAGGGTGCGGTCAGTTTTTATCTGGACGGCAAGTCTGTGGCTGTGGACGTCGCGCTCCTTCACTGACTCCAGGCCCGGTTTCAATTCGGAGGCGAGCACCACAAAGCTCTCCGCTATGGGACATCACTACTGTCGCAGACTATGCCAGTCGTCTGCCCCCGCAGCCCACGTGGTCACGCCTGCAACGCTACGTAGAAGCCGAACACGCTGAACGGAACTAGAATTAAAACCAGACCAAGAACACTTTTTGGAGGGATGTACGAAGTTCCAGAGAATCGAGGGGCATAGAATCCTCCTCTTATTCGGCGCGACGGCCGTCGTGCTGGATCACACCTGCATCTCCCGAAAGAATGAAGAAGCAAATGCACGTTTTCACACCAACCGGTTCAAGCCATTCTGTCTGTGACTAATCGCACAGACTCATCCTCAGCGACCTGCCGGCTGTGTTTCTCCCCGTGGAGCAGCCGGCTCACAGCATTCGCCACTCTCCAGTTCAGAAAACTCGCGCAATTTGCTCACCGCGCGATGGCGTGGTGTCAGGCCTTCCCGGATTGTTTCCTCCTACGGGCCTGATCGTACTCGTTAGATGTGGTGCCGGGCACCCACCGAAAGCACGGGGCACGGGGCGTCGCAGGTGACCTTGTACGCTACGCCCTCGCCCAGGTGTTTGGTCAAAGCCGTCGGCCGTTTCACGCCCAGCACGATCATGTCGATCGACTCCGCGGCAATTCTCACAATCGTCTCTGCCGGGGAACCAAATTGCACCATGTACTCGGGCTCATGCCAAAGCTGTGTTCCTTTAGGAATCAAGCGCTGGAGTTGCTTCTTCCTGTGAGCTACCACCTCTTCCGGGTCCTCGGGCCTAAACTCCGGCAGAGTGAGAGGAAATGGCGCCGCATGCAGGAAGGTCAGACGAGCCCTATTCTCCCCCGCTAAAGATAGGGCATAGGGCAGCCCGTGCAGGTACTCTGGCCCGAAGTCAGTGGCAAACAGAATGTGCTGCAGGTTACCATCGATCCCCCAGCGCGTGGCGTGCGGCCCCACAGTGAGCACTGGACACGCGGCATCGCGGAAGACCGCCTCCGCTACCGAGCCAAGCAGCAATTTCCCTAGTCCCTTGCGGCCACCAGTACCGATTACGATAAGATCAATGCTCTGCTGCCGGACCAGTTTCGAGAGCACTTCCGGAACTTCGCCTTGCTCAATCAGTTCCTTGTGTTCGATATCCTTCAACGACACGGAGTTCATCAAGGCAGGCAGTTGTTGATTCGCCAATAACCTGGCTTGCTCGGGATCCGGCTGTGCACTTTCGACAAACGGCATATGGGGAAGCACATGGACGGTGTACAGCACAGCACCGTAACGGCGAGCCAGGTCCACGGCATGAGACAGAACTGTTTGCGCCGATGACGAGAAGTCAGTAGCGAACAGAATGTTGCGCAGTTTAATGCGGGCTGGAGCAGTTACCGTCAGCATCACAAACCTCCTTCCGAAGCAGGAGGTGCAGGCAGGAATTTTGCCACCTGCCATGCCCGGTCCCCCAACTTCATCGATGTAGCCCGCAGGCATCAGAAACGGGGTTCGGCTGCTGCTTCGGGTTGCAGTGGAACATCATGCACACCTCGGTAAAGCCGCCGGGGATTGCTCTTCCAGTGCTTCTCCCGATTCCTTCGTGGCGGCGTGGTTGAGTTCCCCCCATCAGCTTGTGCCGGGCGGCATACTCGGTTGAGGGGCGTGGCGCTAAAAAGTGCGCTAGTTGGTTCTACGCTACTGTGCTACATCAGTTCAGCGACGGGGGTTACCATTGGCACTGAGGTAAGTCTGATGCTTGCAACCACTTCTGACAGCTCGGCACACAGAGTGACGCTGACGAAGCGCTGCCGCCCCCGTGGACAGCCTTTAGAACATGACGCAGGCTTCGTTGACCCTATCCAGTACCCGTTCCAGCAGCGCCAACTGCTGCTGCAGAGCCATCTTCAACGGGGCATCCGGCTCCCGGGCGATTTCATCCTTTAGGCCACGCTTCTTGCCAGTAAGGAGGTCTGCGGCTTGTTCGAGTTCACCTGCGTCTAATCGCAAGTCGCGCGCCAGGACCTTGTTCAGCAGTTCCTGGTACGGCCCAGGGTCTTGTTCTAATAGGACGTTTGCAAGCAGCCTCAGCTCGTCTGTTTCCAGGTGGAATTGCATAGCCCCTCCCTTCAATAGAGAAAGTGCCTTGGAAACTCTATGGAAATTGGATCACGGTAAGCATCGAACTGTCAGTGACAAGAATCACCGGAGTCGAATCGCGGATCGGGAGCGCTCTCTCTTCTCGGACAAGCATCGGGATCGCGACGAGCAATGTAGAAAGCCTTTCCGCTTCCGAACTGGGAGTTGTCAGCCAAGCGCTGTAATATCGCCGTCGGCGGCAGGATCGCCGGCATCCGAGCAGGAACGTCAGGATACCCAGCATGGCGTCAGCCCTGTACGATGGCTGGTAGCTTTTAATCCTGCGGAGCGTGTCATGATACCTGCACTCGCGAACCTGCAACCTGAACCGGTATGGAAGCACTTTGACAGACTGGCCGCGATTCCTCGCGCCTCCACGAAGGAGGCCGCAGCGCGCGATTACGTCCGTGCGCTCGCCACCAAGCTGGGCCTGGAAACCGTACAGGACGATGTCGGCAATCTCGTGATCCGGAAACCTGCGCGGCCGGGACGCGAGGGAGCACCGATGACCCTGTTACAGGGCCATCTCGACATGGTATGTGAGAAGAACGAGGGAACTGTTCATGACTTCGATGTCGACCCTATCAAAGTAATAAGAGACGGCGACTGGCTAAAGGCAGAAGGCACGACTTTGGGTTCAGACAATGGAGTCGGCGTGGCTGCTGCAATGGCCGTGATGGAGAGCAATGACATTGCGCATGGTCCGCTGGAGTTCGTTTTCACCATGGACGAGGAGACCGGACTCACCGGCGCATCGGCCTTCCCGGGTGGCTTGCTGAAGTCCAAGTATTTTCTCAACCTTGACAACGAAGAAATAGGCACTCTCTGTATCGGTTGTTCAGGTGGCGTCAAGACGACGGCTCGACGTAAAGTGGGGCTTCGTCCTGCAGGCGCAGGATCGGCTTGGCGTATCAAAGTGTCTGGTCTGAAAGGCGGCCACTCCGGGGTCGATATCCATCAAGGCCGCGGCAATGCCCTGCGGATCATGGGTGGAGTCCTACAGGTCCTGCTGGGTCGCCTTCCGATCGAGATCGCCGAAATCAACGGTGGAAGCGCGCAGAATGCGATTCCGCGCGAAGCTGCAGCCTTGGTGCAGCTGGACCCCGCTCGCGAGAGTGAACTGAAATCACTGGTAGCCACTGCCGAAGCCGGATACAAGGCCGACTTGGGAGGATTCGATTCCGGACTGCAGGTCACAGTCGAAAAAGCCGAACGCCCGGGAAAGGTCTTCACTGCGACTGACGCGAAACAAACCGTGGCGCTGCTCGCGACCTTGCATCATGGCGTTCTGGCTATGAGCCCCGACGTGGCCGGCTTGGTCCAGACGTCCACGAATCTGGCGATTGTCAATACCAAGGGGGATGTGGTGGAGATTGTTACCAGTCAGCGGAGCGCGATCGAGAGCAGCATGCTGGCCGCCAGCCGCATGGTTGCGACGATATGCGGGATGGCGGGGTTCGAAGTGGAGCACGCAGGCAAATACCCCGGCTGGAAACCGGAGCCCAACAGCGACATCGTGCGCAAGCTCCAGGAGGTGCACAAGAAACTCTTCGGCGAACCGGCAAAGCTAATCGCCATGCACGCTGGCCTGGAGTGTGGCGTCATTGGCGAGAAATATCCAGGCATGCAGATGGTGTCTTTCGGTCCCACGATCGTAGATCCTCACAGCCCGAACGAGCGCGTACAGATATCGTCTGTGGAGAGCTTCTGGAACTACCTTAAGCTGGTGCTCGAGAACTTGTGAGTAGGAGCTGGGCGCAACCAGAATCACGGAATGCGAGCGTGAATACCGTGAACTACAATACATCCATTGATCCCTGAGTCGCAGTCTAAGACACAGGAGGACGATACGGACGGCGGAGCCCGGCGTAGAGCGCGTTGGGTTCGAGCATTCCTGCGGGATCTGTTTCGCCACGTCAATACATTTTGATTTCGACTCTTATGCGGTTCAGGTACTCTCTGCTGTCTTGTCGAACGTGCGCCACGGCGGCAATGTTCTTCCTGCTGGTGGGGGCAAGTAGTGGACAGAATACGACGCGCATCACTCTCGATCAGGCCATCGACCTGGCGCTGGCTCACAACCATTCCCTCAAAGCGACGCGAACTCAGATTCTTCAGAATCAGGCCCAGGAAATCACTGCGAACTTGCGTCCCAATCCAACTTTGGGGATGGATACACAGTTTGTCCCATTCTTCAGCCCGCAAGATTTCTCCGGCGAGAATCTGAACGAAACGCAGCAGTTCGATATCGGGCTCTCTTACCTCTTCGAGCGCGGGCACAAGCGGCAGCGGCGACTGCAGGCTGCCCGCGACACAACGGCCGTCACACGCGCTCAGGTAGCCGACGCCGAGCGCACCCTGGCGTTTAACGTGGGCCAGCAGTTTGTCAGCGTGCTGTTGGCGGAATCGACGCTCCAGTTTGCGCTCGATGACCTGAAAGGCTTTCAGCAGACCGTCGATATCAGCGAGGCGCAACTGAAGGCGGGATTCATTGGGGAAGGCGATTATCTAAAGATCAAGCTGCAGCTTCTGCAGTTTCAGACCGACGTCTCTTCTGCCCGTCTTGCGAAAAAGCAGGCGCTGGTCGGCCTGCGCGAATTCCTCGGCTACAACGCGGTGCCAGCCGACTACGACGTAGTGGGCGATCTGGAATTTCAGACCCTCCAAGGGAACCTGGAAGACCTGCAGGCTCGGGCGCTGCGCGAGCGCCCCGACTTCCGTGCCGCTGAATTGGGGATTACCGCCGCCCAGAGCCAGATCCTGCTGGCCAAGGCGAACGCCAAGGTGGATGTAAACGGGACGTATGATTTCGATCACGTCTCCGCCGAGAACACCGCGTCCATCTTCGCCAATTTTGAGCTGCCGATTTTCAACCGTAATCAAGGAGAGATCGCACGCACCGGCTACGCGCTGACGCAGGCCCAGGAGCAGCAGCAATCGGCGAGCGATACCGTTCTTTCGGACGTTGCCAATGCGTATGAAGCGGTCAGGAGTAACGAAGAGGTGGTGCAACTTTATACCTCGGGCTACCTCAAACAAGCTCAGGACTCGCGCGACATCAGTGAGTATGCTTACAAGCGGGGAGCAGCCAGCCTGCTGGATTATCTGGATTCCGAGCGCAGCTACCGGGCGGTGCAACTGGCCTATCGCCAAGCCCTGGCCGCTTACATGACGGCGCGGGAGCAACTGAAGGAAGCGGAGGGAACGAGGAATCTGCCATGAGGAGACGGTCGTGTCAGGACTTCGATGAGGAAATTGTTATGAACGTTCGAGCGGATCGCAGTCGTCGGGCTGCGCTCGCTGCCGCATCGGCGATCATGCTGTTCTTAATGTTAACTTTTGCCGGGTGCGGAGAGTCGGGGTCGAAGGCCTCCGCGGATTCGAATAGCGCCAAGGGTTCAGACAACGCAGAACTGTTTACCATCCCTCAAGAGCAGATGGCGCATGTGCAGGTGCTGACCGTTCAACCTACGACGCTGACCCGAACCCTCCGGCTGACCGGGGCGGTGGCTTATAACAGTTTCAAGACCACGCCCGTCATCACGCAGGTGAGTGGCCCGGTCGCGAAGGTGGTAGTCGTCCCCGGTCAGAAGGTGCAACGGGGCGAGCCCATGTTGTATGTGGCGAGTCCCGATTATTCGCAACTCCGTACCAATTACCTAAAGGCCCAGAACGCTTACGCTCTGGCACAAAAAGCCAATGCTCGCGCCCGTGACTTGTATGAGCACAAAGCGATTGCCGAGCAAAACCTGGAGCAAGCGGAGTCGGCCGAGGTGCAGGCGGGCGGTGACCTGGCGTCGGCGCAAGCCGCATTGAAAGTGATGGGGATCACGGATCCCGACGCGCTTATGAAAGCCCCGCCGTCTTTTGAAGTTCCCGTGAGAGCGCCGATCAGCGGCGAAGTTGTCGAACAGGATGTATCCGCCGGACAGCTCATTCAACCAGGCAGTACTCAATGTTTCCTGATTTCGGATACGAGCACCGTCTGGGTGCTGGTCAATGTCTATCAGAAGGATTTGCCCTACGTGCGGGTTGGAGATACCGTCTCCATTCAGACGGACACCTATCCTGACGTCTTTCACGGCCGCATTTCCTACGTCGCGGCATCGCTGGATCCGAGCACGCGTACTCTACAGGCGCGTATCGAGACCAACAATCCAGGTGAGAAGCTGAAGAAAGATATGTTCGTGGTTACGAACGTGAATGCGGGCACGATCCCAAATGCCATTGCGCTTCCGGATGCAGCCGTCCTGCGCGATAGCGAGAACCAGCCCTTCGTTTATGCAGCAGCCTCTTCGAATCAGTTTGGCAGGCGCGCAGTTACGCTCGGAGAGAGCCTCAACGGACAGACGCAGATTACCAGCGGGCTGAAAGCTGGCGACCAGATCATTGGAAATGGCAGCTTGTTCCTGCAATTTGCCAACTCGCTGCAGCGCTAGCAGGGGCCGCGCAAACTTTGAATAACGTTACACCGAACTCTAACGAGATCAAGCTAAGGATAGTGTCCACCATCGAATGATCCACCGAATCGTCCAAGCGGCGCTGCGTCAAAAGTTTCTGGTGCTGATGCTGACCGCCTTCATCACGGTTGGCGGAATCATCTCCTTTCAGCGGATGCCGGTGGACGCCTATCCCGACCTCGCGCCTCCCCAGGTCGAAATCATCACGCAGTGGCCCGACCATGCGGCCGAGGAGGTTGAACGGCTGGTTACGCTTCCTCTCGAACTCGAGATGAACGGCGTTCCGCACATGGTCGTGATGCGTTCGATCTCGCTCTATGGCCTTTCCGATCTGATTCTCACCTTCGAGGACAGCACAGACGATTACTTCGCGCGGCAAATCGTATTTGAACGCCTCGCGCAAGCCACGCTGCCGACCGGAGTGACTCCGAGCCTGGCGCCGCTATTCAGCCCCAGCGGCCTCGTCTATCGCTATGTGCTGGAGAGTCCCGACCGGACGCCGCAAGAGTTGAAGACGATCGAGGATTGGGTGGTAGAGCGCGCCTATCGATCGGTGCATGGCGTAGCCGACGACTCCGGCTTTGGTGGAACGGTGATGCAGTACCAGGTGCTGCTCGACCCGGCACGCATCTACGGATATCACCTCACCATTCCGCAAGTAGTGACGGCGCTTTCCGCGAATAATGCGAATGCCGGCGGCGGATTCTATTCGCAGGGCGGACAGTTCTACTACGTACGCGGCATCGGATTGGTGCGCAACACGGACGACATTGGAAATATCGTCGTGGGCGCCAACAAGGGTGTCCCCATTCGAGTGAAGGATATCGGAGATGTTGCCATAGGGCATGCGCCTCGCCTCGGCGAATTCGGCTTCCAGAAAAATGACGATGCAGTCGAGGGCGTCATCCTGATGTTGCGTGGGGAGCAGACACAAAACGTCCTGAAAGGAGTAGAGGCAAAAACAGACGAACTCAACCGCCAGATCCTCCCGCCCGACGTCAAGATTCATCCCTATTACGATCGCAGTGAACTCGTAGATCTAACCACCGACACGGTGGAAGCGAACCTGCTCCGCGGCATGGTACTGGTTTTGGTAGTGCTGATTTTCTTTTTGGTCAGTTTTCGGGCCGCGGTTATCGTTGCCCTCACCATTCCACTTTCTCTGCTGTTTGCCTTCATCGTGCTCCACGCGCACGACGTGGCTGCAAATTTACTTTCCATTGGCGCCATCGATTTCGGAATTGTGGTCGATGGCACCGTGGTCATGATCGAAAATATCTACCGCGAACTGGCACTTCGGGAGGGGCAGCAGTACAACCTGAACGAAGTGATTCTCGCCGCCGCGAAAGATGTGGATCGCCCGATTTTTTATTCGGTGGCCGTCATCCTCGCCGGGTATCTGCCGATTTATGCGCTGACCGGCCCCTCGGGCAAACTGTTCCACCCCATGGCTGAGACCATGTCTTTCGCCCTGGTCGGCGCCCTCATCCTGACCCTTACGCTGATACCGGTGCTCGCTTCCTACTGGTTCAAGAAGGGCGTGCGTGAGAAACCCAACCGCGCCTACGAATGGATGAAGCGGAAATACGCGGTGCAGCTGGATTGGTCGCTCAACCGTCCCAAGACCACCATGCTGATCGCCTCCCTCATCTTTGGAGCAACCCTGCTGCTGGTGCCCTTCATCGGCGGCGAGTTCATGCCTCATCTCGATGAAGGCGCACTCTGGGTTCGGGCGACGATGCCCTACACAATTTCCTTTGAGGAAGCCAGTAACATCGCTCCTCAGATACGCGACATCCTGATGTCTTATCCGCAGGTTACTGTCGTGGGATCGGAATTAGGGCGGCCCGACGACGGTACCGATCCAACCGGCTTCTTTAATTGCGAGTTCTACGTTGGCTTGAAACCGTATAAAGACAAATCGTGGGCCGGCGACGCCAGTGATAAGAAGCAACTGATCGATTCGATCAACAAGAAACTCACTGCCTTTCCCGGAATCATCTTCAACTACACGCAACCCGCCGAAGATGCCGTGGATGAAGCGCTCACGGGCCTCAAGAGTTCGTTAGCCGTCAAGATCTACGGTGAAGACTTGAACGTGCTTCAGGACAAGGCGATCCAGATCAAGAATGCACTGGCGAAAGTCCCCGGATTCACCGAGCTCACTGTAGTGCGCGAACTCGGTCAGCCCAGCCTGCTGGTCGATGTCGATCGAGACAAGATCGCGCGCTATGGCATCAACGTAGCGGACGTAGAGGCTGTCATTTCGGCGGCAGTGGGAGGGCAGGCGGTCACTCAAGTCATTCAGGGCGAGAAGCTGTTCGACTTGGTGGTCCGAATGCAACCCCAATTCCGCAGCAGCGCGCACGAAATTGGCAACCTGCTGGTGGGCACGCCCGATGGTCAGCAGATCCCACTCAGCCAACTCGCTAACATTACTCAGGGAAACGGCGCGTCCTTCATTTACCGCGAAAATAACTCGCGCTACATCGGCGTACAGTACAGCATCGAAGGGCGGGATTTGGAGCGAGCGGTGCGAGACGGCCAGGCCGCCGTGAAGAAGGTTGTGACCTTGCCGCCGGGTTACACGATGTCATGGGGCGGCGAATACAGCCAGTTTCTCGAGGCCAAATCGCAGATGTACTTCATTGGGCCACTCGCCGTCGTGCTGATTTTCATGATCTTGTTTGCGCTCTACGGAAATTTCAAATTCCCAGTCACCATCGCCCTGGGAGTCCTCATGACAGAACCGGTGGGGGCGCTGGTTGCCCTGAAACTCACGCACACACCCTTCAGCGTCTCTTCAGTACTGGGTCTTTTAGCCTTGCTCGGCGTTTCCGTGGAGACGGCCGTCATTCTCGTCTCCTACATCAACAAGTTGCGCCTGGAGGGAATGGGAATTCGCGCGGCCACCCGGGAAGCTTCGCTGCTTCGGCTGCGCCCCATCATGATGACGGCTCTTGTCGCCTGCCTCGGCTTGTTGCCTGCGGCCCTTTCCACCGGCATCGGATCGGATACGCAAAGACCATTTGCCATCGTCATCGTTGCCGGTCTCATCTCCCGCCTCTTCATCGGGTTCTTCGTCAATCCCGTGTTGTATGAAATGGTCGCCCGTGAGGGCGATGTGCTACAGGTATAAAGTGAGGAGAATAGAGTCGGATTGGCAGGGACGATAATCTCAGCCGCTTGCCACCAAGTGATCTTCTTCGCCATGGCCCGCAAAATGACTCCCTGTACCTTCATCGCCCGCTCCATCGCGGCCTGGGTGTAAGACACGATGCCTTCCATGGTCTCCTAACCTCGCCGCCTGCAAAGCGGACACTTCACTTGCTATCACAACCGGACCCCACTTTACTTTCCAATGCAGAAGGTGCCGAAGATCAGGTTAAGTATGTCGTCGCTGGTGGTAGCCCCGGTGATTTCGTCGAGGGGTCGCAGCGCTCCATAGAGATCGAGCAGGAGCATCTCGTGGGGTACTCGGACGCCGACGGCGTGGGTCGCGGCGTCCAGCGAGACGAGCGCGTCGTTGACCAGTTTCTGATGGCGAACGCTGGTCAGGAAGCCGGATTCAAGCGGGGTGGTCGAGTCTCCGGTGACGTGGTTCAGAATAGCGGCGCGCAGGGCGGGGATGCCTTCGCCGGTTAGGGCGGAGGTGGCGATATGTTGCGGAGAACCGGGCTCCGCGCAACTGGGGCGCACGCAGTCTGGATCCGTTCGGCTAGGACGGGCGACATTGGGATGAGCCGGACGCCCGTCAACACCCAAGCTGTCTTCACTTGTGCTCGCAAGATCAGATTTGTTTTCCACTATGATCGCGGGGCGGCCTTTTACCTGACTTAGTAACTCGTGGTCTTCCTCGGAGAGCGGCTGAGTCTTATCGATCACGACGAGCACCAGGTCGGCATCAGCCAAAGCCTCCATCGATTTCTTGATGCCGATGCTCTCGGCTTCATCTAAAGCGCGGCGGATGCCCGCCGTGTCCACCAGTTCTACAGGAATTCCACCGATGGCTACGGTTTCGCTCACCAGGTCGCGAGTGGTGCCCGGCTGAGCCGTCACGATGGCGCGCTCGCGTTCCACCAGCCGATTAAAGAGACTGGACTTGCCGACATTGGGACGGCCTACGATGGCGAGCGTCAATCCCTGGTGAACGATCTTGCCATAGGTAAAAGTGCCGGCGAGTTGCACCAGCGGGGCTCTAACTTGCGCGATGCGATCGAGAATCGCGGCATCGGCTGCGATGGAAACGTCGTCTTCGGCGAAGTCGATGCCGGCCTCGAGCAGCGCGATCAGGGCGATCAGATTTTTCTTGATGGGCTTCAGACGATTGGAGAGCGCGCCATCAAGTTGCTGGGCGGCAACCTTGGCTTGAAAAAGTGTTTGGGAGTCGATCAGATCGCGGACCGCCTCGGCCTGGGTCAGGTCCAGGCGTCCGTTGAGAAAGGCGCGCATAGTGAATTCACCGGGCTCGGCCAGACGGGCGCCGCGGGCAAGAGCGAGCTCGACGATGTGTCGCAGCACAACCGGCGAACCGTGCGCGGAGATTTCGACGATGTCATCGGTGGTGTAAGAGTGAGGCTTGGCAAAAAAAGTGACAACGACTTCGTCAATGCGGCCGGAACAAGTGGCAGATTGCACCCCCGAACATGTAAGGGCAGGTGCCCCCACCTGCCCAGCCGGGCGAAGCTCGGCAACGCCGGAGGCAGCGGCGGTCGCGGCCGTCTCTAACTGAGGCGTGGATGACTCGAGTGTGGACGGTTCGATGAGGTCGCAGTGGACAGCTCGGCCGGGCTCCAGCGGGCGCTTCAGGCGGAGCATGGGAGCTGCAATCGTGGGCGCTTCGGGCCCCGCCAGGCGGACCACGCCAAGGCCGCCGCGTCCAGGCGGCGTAGCTATGGCGACTATGGTGTCATCCAGGTTCATATCGAGCAGGGGAGAATGCTTAGGGGGTCATGATAGGTCATTCGAGTTAGTCTCCCTAGTCAATCAACGATGAAAAGTTTGGCGCCTGTTTTGGTTGTGGATCGGTGGGAGGATTCGCCGTCCGCAACCTGGTAACTTATACCCGGAGTCAAAACGAAGCTCTTGCCGTCGGACAGGGTGGTTTCGAGTTCGCCCTCAATACAGAGAATCACATGTCCTTTGGAACACCAATGATCTGCGGCATAGCCGGGCGAGTACTCCATCATCCGCACGCGAATCTCACCGAAGTTTTGGGTTCGCCAAGAGGCTATGCCAGTCTCCCCAGCGTGCTCGGTGGGTGCAACTTGAGCCCAATCCGTCGTGGAAAGCGGAAACCCGGTCATCTTCATTACTGGAGTATGCCAGAAGTTCACAGCGGCGCGATGCCCGCGTCCCGCGATGAAATGAGTCAAACGTCCGTTTGCCGCATCTGGCGCGCATCATTTATACTTGCGGTTTGCCTAAAGTAAGCTGATTCAACAGGAGCAAGGGATTTTTCGATGCCGAAACGTACATTTCAACCCAACAAGCGCAAGCGCTCGAAGAAGCACGGGTTCCGGACTCGTATGAAGACCAAGAACGGAGCCGCTGTGCTGTCGCGCCGCCGGGCCAAAGGGCGCAAGCGTGTTTCAGTGGCGCCGGGTTTCCGCGATTAGCGCTCCCCACAACGGGCAGCAAAGGCCGGCGTTATTACTAATTATATTACTAATTATTGTGCAGGATTGTGAGCTGGTGAGCGCCGACGCTCCGGAACGGAGTCTAGAGGAGCCCGCAGCCATGGCGGGAGCGACCTTTCCGCGCGCGGCGCGGCTGCTGAAGCACTCCGACTTCGAACGCGTCTATAAGCAGGGAAAGCGCCACTTTTCCTCGCACATGACCGTGTTCTACCTGCGGCAGGCGGAGGGCGCTTCGCCGCAGAGCGCTTTGCCGGAGAAGCGGGCGCGCGTAGGGTTCACCGTGGGACGCGTCCTCGGCGGCGCCGTGGATCGTAACCGTATCAAGCGGCGCTTGCGGGAAGCTGTGCGGATGAGGCGTTCGCTACTGACGGACGCATGTTCGGTGGATGTCGTGATCAATCC
>OBLW0100003168.1_pt1 | contig 12921 bp, 8 predicted proteins | sample 1520161 | NCBI WGS metagenome assembly OBLW01 (sample SAMEA3539309, study PRJEB22396) | soil metagenome | biome: tundra; feature: field; material: soil | place: USA | collected 2010-05 | depth 0.15 m
TCGTCCATGGTCTTGGCTGCGCCCGCCACATCTTCGGTGAGGCTGTTTCTCAACTTCCCGTGGTCGCGGAAAGCGTCGACTGTGGCCGGCGGCATCGTGTTGACGGTATCGGGCCCGATCAATTCTTCAACGTAAATCACGTCGCGATAGTTGGGATTCTTCGTGCTCGTGCTGGCCCACAGCACGCGCTGGGTCTGTGCACCCTTCGTCGCCAGTGCCTGCCAGCGCGGTCCACTGAAGATGTGCTGGTAGCTCTTGTAGGTGAGTTTGCCATTGGCGATTGCGACTTTGCCCAGCACGCTCTTGAACAAGGCCTGCTGGTTCGCGTCCGCAGTGCCTTTGAGCTTGTCGTTCAGCAGGGAATCGATCAGCGTGTCGATGCGGCTGATGAAGAAACTGGCCACGCTCGCCATCTTCTTCAAATTGCCCCCGCGCGCCGCCAGGTCTTCGAGTCCGGCGACGTAAGCCTCAGCAACCTTCTCATACACCTCCTGCGCGAACAGCAGCGTAACGTTGATGTTGATGCCATCGCCGATCAACTGACGGATCGCAGGAAGCCCCTCCGCGGTGCCCGGCACCTTGATCATGACGTTCTCGCGCTGCACCGCTTTCCAAAGCCGGCGCGCCTCGTCGATCGTTTCCTGCGTCTTGCGCGCCAGATAGGGCGATACTTCCAGACTGACGTATCCATCACGGAATTTGGATTCCTCATACACCGGACGGAGTGCATCGGCCGCGTCCTGGATGTCACGAATGGCGATCTGCTCGTAGCGGGCTGTGGTGTCGAGATCGCTCCGTGAAGCCAGCGACTTCAAGAAATCGTCATACAGCGCACTGTCGCCGATCGCCTTCTCGAAGATGGCGGGGTTCGAAGTCATTCCCCGAAGTCCGTCTTCGGTAATCAGTTGTTTCAGTTTTCCGCTGGTAAACAGGTCGCGGCGGATGTAATCGAGCCACATCGACTGGCCGTAGTTGAGCAATTCCCTCAGAGGATTTTTTGTGGCCTTCGAGCTTTCCAGAACTCCAGTTGGTTGCATGATGACCTCCATGATCGTTGGATGACTATTGGTGCCGCACCGTTGCGGGTTCGTTCCGGTCTCGCTTTTCCCGCAGCGCGATTATTTGTCTGAGATCGCCGCTCGGGCCTCCGCCACGACGGTGTCCACAGTAAATCCGAAATACTTCAGCAGATCTTTCAACGGCGCCGAGGCCCCAAATCGGTGCATCCCGACATTGCGCCCCTTGAGGCCGGTGTAGCGCCCCCATCCGAACGTGGACGCCATTTCCACCGAGACCCGCGCCGTCACGTCTGAAGGGAACACGCTCTCTTTGTAGGTCGCATCCTGCTGCTCAAAGATTTCCCACGAGGGCATGCTGACCACTCGCGCCTTGACGCCCTCGGCCATCAGTTTTTCGTACGCATCAACGCAGAGTGAAACCTCACTGCCGGTACCCAGAAGAATCACATCGGGCTTTCCACCTGGCGCATCGGCGAGCACATAGGCTCCCTTGGCCACACCGGAAGCCGGGGCATACTTCGAACGGTCCAGCGTCGGCAGATTCTGCCGCGTCAACACGAGCGCCGTCGGCGAGTGTTGCAATCGCGCGATGATCTTCCACGCCTCCACAACCTCATTCGCATCGCCCGGACGAAGCACGATCAGGTTCGGCATGGCTCGCAACGAGGCCAGTTGCTCAATCGGCTGATGCGTTGGTCCATCTTCTCCGACTCCGATCGAGTCATGCGTGAATATAAAAATTGACGGACACTGCATCAGCGCCGCCAGGCGGATGCTGGCCCGCATGTAATCGCTGAAGTTGAAGAACGTCGCGCCGAAGGCTCGGATGCCAGAAATAGTCAGCCCATTCACGCTGGCGCCCATTGCATGCTCGCGCACACCGAAGTGCAGGTTGCGCCCACCGGGAGTCGCGGCCTGAAATTCCCCCGCGCCTTCGAACTTTAAGGTGGTCTTGTTGGACGTAGCCAAGTCGGCCGATCCGCCAATGAGCCAGGGAATGCTTTGCGCCAGAGCGTTGAGCACTTTACCCGAACTCTCGCGAGTGGCGACGCCCTTGGCGTCGGCGGGAAATGCAGGAAGATTCTTGTCCCAACCTGCAGGCAGTTCGCGGTGCTGCATGCAGCGCAGGCGCTCCGCCAAGTCGGGGAACTTCTGCGAGTATTCCGCGAACCGTTCCGACCACTGAGCCCGCAGATCACGCCCGCGCTTTCCGATTCCTTCACGGAAATGCTCCAGCACGCCTTCGGGTACCAGGAACTTTGCATCTTCCGGCCAGCCGTAGAATTTCTTGGTTAGTTTGACTTCTTCTTCGCCTAGAGGCTCGCCGTGAGCGGCGTTGCTGTCCTGCTTATGCGGGGAGCCGTATCCGATATGACTATCCACCATGATCAGGGTGGGCCGGTCGGTAGTCTTCTGGAAAGTTTCGAAAGCTCGCGCCAGCATTTGCAGGTCGTTCGCATCGGCCACACGCGTTACGTTCCATTCGTAGCCCACGAACCGTGTCGCCACGTCCTCGCTGAACGACCAGTCTGCCGGGCCATCGAGCGTGATGGAATTGTGGTCGTAGATCCAACAGAGATTGGAAAGCTTCAAATGCCCGGCCAGGGATGCGGCTTCCCCGCCAATTCCCTCCATCAGGTCGCCATCGGAGCACATCGCGTAAACGTTAAAGTCGAAAATCTCAAAACCGGGACGATTGAAGTTCGCCGCCTGCCATTTGCTGGCGATGGCCATGCCCACGCTGTTGCCCACGCCCTGCCCCAACGGCCCGGTCGTGGTTTCCACTCCGGAGGTGATATGCGACTCGGGATGTCCCGGCGTCAGGCTCCCCAACTGACGGAAGCGCTTGATTTCGTCCATGGGTACGGCGAGATCCTTCAAAACCTTGCCGTTCTTGTCGACCCTCCGCACCTCGGCGAGATGCAACATGGCGTAAAGCAACATGGAAGCGTGGCCGTTGGAGAGCACAAAGCGGTCGCGATTCAGCCAGGTGGGATCGGCGGGGTCGTAGCGCAGGAATTCCTGCCAGAGACAGTAGGTGACCGGCGCCAGTCCCATCGGAGCGCCCGGATGGCCTGAGTTCGCCTGTTGTACCGCGTCAATGGCCAGAGTTCGAATCGTGTTGACGCACAGCGTCTCCAGTTCTTGTCCGGTTGCCAAAACCTGTTCACTGGCTACCATGCGATTCCGCCCTCCAGCCGGGATTTCCCGCCCGCGATCGGCACACGACCAATTAGAGTTTCCGATTACAGAAAGGGTTCAATACGCAGAAAGTGTATCAATTTCCGCGCAGGCGTGGATTGAGCCGCAGTGAAAAACTGGCAGGGGTAGAGGACTTACTCTATTTCAACAGCTGAAGATAACTGCTCTCACTTTGCAAGGCGCGCGTCGTTTCTTGCACGAACTTGAGGAAGTGACGCAGGCTGTCGCGTTCGGGCGGTGCCATTCCATTGAAATGGACGCGAACTCCATTCGCAGGGCCGCGGGTTACTACTCCGCTCAGCGCAAACCCTTTCACCCATATCTTCCCGTTTGGCACCCAGAGTGCGATTTCGACTTTCGCTCCGGGTTTGACCGGACTAGCTGTCTCAACCAGACATCCGCCGGCACTGGTGTTGGAAAGATTGCCCCAGATTGGGGTCGGGATTTCATCAACGCGAAGCTCGACTGCGACGAAACACTTGATGCGCGGATGACGCCGCCGGTCGCTTCCCCAGTTGGGACCAAATAGATCGGGTTCGAAAGGAGGCGTGGCCGAAGCAGGAGTGGGAGTGGGAACTGGTTGCGGCGCCGGAACGGCGGGGCCCGCGGACTTCCCCGTCGTGGAAGAGCCAGCCTTTATATCGCGCATTGCTGCCAGCAGCGCCTCTTCGCGCTTTTCAATTGGAGCTTCGCGGTACGCCTGCAGCAGCTTTCCCACATGCCGGACGAGGTCCGGATCGGAAAGGATTTTCGTCCAATCAGTGCCCGTTGCCACACTCATGAAGTGCTCTTTTTCCGTTCCTGTTGACTTGCGTCTCTCAACTAGATTGAACCGAAGGTCACCGCTGTTCAAGATGACCTAAGTCATGTTCCTAAAGGTTTTATGAGGTCCTTGCCGGCTTGATTCTAGCGAAGGGGTTGGGTCGCTTCCTCTTGCAGAGTCGATCAACATGTCCCGCGGGCTTGGAGGCTCTTTCGGTATGGTCTGCCAGGTCTCATTGACCTTCGAACGCAAGTTGAACCACCTCGGTCGTCTCGTTTGGCGCAGACTCGAACTTCCATTTGGCGACAGCCTCTGCGGCTGACTCGACCAGCACCGGATTCCCACCCAGCACTCGAGTAGACTTGACGAAGCCATTGGGCCGCACCACCGCTTCTACTCGGACCATGCCGTGAATGTGCATCTTTTTTGCCAGCTCGGGATAGCTCGGCGCGACGCGCGACGTGACCTTGCGATCTGAGTTAGCCGATGCGGGAGCGCTCTGAGCGGCAAGCAGGCTTGCCGTTAGTGCAACGAGTGCGACCACTATGAATGAGACACTTTTCCGCATGGTTTCCGTTCCTCTTTTCCCTTCTAGCTTACCCGTCGCGTATCTGGCGGGCAAAGCACCGAAGTTATTGGACTTTGGGTGCCGATCCGGTGATTGTAAGGCTCTCATTCTTGCCGCCGTGCGCAATTTCCCCCTCCCGCATTCGAGGCGACCTTTGAACTTCGGCAGATCGTTTGCATCTCCTAAGACTGCAAACGAATCAAACTGGGCGAGTTATGCTAGAGGTGAGGAAGGACGTGTCGGTTCCCCTGCGGAGTACTGCACGCTCCCACGATCAAGAATGCGCTGCTCATTGATAGTCTTCCGAAAGGCTTTTTTCAGTCTTGTTCTTACGCTACTCGCCGCCTCCAGTTCGCTGGCCCAGGCAGCGGGTGGATCTGCTCCGTCCCCAAACGTCACCCTGCCTGGCGCCCAAAATCCATTTCTTGGAAGCGCCCCAGAAGGCAGGGCCATGCCAGACGTTCTGCAAATCGATTTCAAAGACGCGATTGATCGCGGCTTGCGCAACAATCTCGGCCTGTTGCTGGCTGGCGACCAGGCCCAAATGGCGCGAGGCCAACGTTGGAAGGAACTGAGCGAACTCCTGCCTAACATTCAAGCTCGCGTGCAGGAAGATGTACAGACGCAGAGCCTAGCAGCGCTCGGATTTAACAAGCTTTTTCCGTTGCTGGCCGCTCCTGGCAGCAGTAGCACGAGCCTTCCGCGCCTGGTCCCTGCGTTTAACTACTTCGACGCAAGGGCCTCCCTCAGCCAGTCGATCTTTAGCTTCAAGAATATCGAGCGCGAGCGGGCTGCATCCGAGAGCGTGAAAGCTGCGCAGTACAGTTACAAGGATGCGCGGGAGATGGTTGTGCTCGCCGTGGGAAACTCTTATCTGCAAGCCATTGCTGCAGGTGCTCGCGTGGAAACCACCGAGGCCCAGGTGAAGAGCGCGCAGGCTCTTTACGGCAAGGCTGCTGACCAGCAGAAAGCCGGACTGACTCCTGCGATCGATGCCCTGCGCTCGCAGGTCGAACTTCAAACCCGCCAGCAGCAGTTGATCGTTGCCCGCAACGATCTCGCTAAACTGAAGTTGAACGTCGCACGGATCATCGGACTGCCGCCGGGACAGGAATTTATCCTTACGGAGAAAGCGCCGTACCAGGCATTGGCGGCTCTCCCGCTCGAGATTTATTTGCAACGAGCCTATGCTATACGCGCCGACTATCAGGCGGCGGCTGCCCAGGTGCGTTCCGCGGAGCTTTCGCGGCGGGCGGCAGCGGCGGGACGCTATCCCAGCATCGACGTCAATGCAAATCTCGGCGACATCGGTGTCACGCCCAGCCAGTCGAACGGCACCTGGCAGGTGAACGGAGGCATTACGATTCCCATCTTCGCCGGGAATCGAGTTCACGGCGACGTGCTCCAGGCCGATGCCCAACTGAAGCAGGCGCGTTCGCAGTTGGGCGATCTTCGCGGCCGCATCGACTATGAAGTCCGCACCGCGCTGCTCGATCTGAACGCCGCCGCTGAACAAGTCGAGGTAGCCCGCAGTTCCGTGGACCTGGCCGAACAGGCTCTTACCCAGTCGCAGGATCGTTTTACCGCCGGGGTCGCTGACAACCTGGAAGTCGTGCAGGCGCAGGAGGCTGTGGCCACGGCTCACGAGAGTTATATTCAGAGTCTTTATTTCCACAATTTATCGAAGGTTGAATTGGCGCACGCCATCGGCGACGCGGAAGACGGTGTCAAACGATTTTTGAAAGGCAATCAATAAGCGTATGGAGCAAACTACACAGAGTCCCCCCGCCAACGTCGAGAAACCTGGCACCGACAGGCCGCCGAGCAGCACGAAACCGCTGCCGGCCACTGAGGAGGATTTTCATACCCGGCGTTCCCGCACCCAGAGTTCCGGATTCCGGATTGCAATCGTCATTGGCATTCTTGTTCTGCTGGTCGTGGGATTCTTCGCCTATCGCTATTTCACGAGCTATGAATCGACCGACGATGCCCAGGTTGACGGCCACGTCAACTCCGTCAGCGCCCGCGTCTCCGGCCACGTGACGAAACTTAATGTGCAGGACAACCAATACGTGCCGGCGGGAACGGTGCTCGTCGAGATTGATCCGGCGGACTATCAAGTCGCATATGAGCGCGCCAAAGCCGACTTCGACGACGCTCAGGCGGCCGCGGTTGCGGCTGGAGTAAATGTTCCGATCACCTCCGTCAACACCACGAGCCAAGTCTCGTCGTCCGAGGCCGATGTGAACAGCGCCCGTGCCGGCATACAGGTCGCCAAACAGCAGTTCGAAGCCGCGAAAGCACAGTTGCAGCAGGCCGAAGCCAACAACGTGAAAGCGCAGAACGATCTGGGGCGTTACAAGCAACTGGTGGACAAGCAGGAGATTTCTCAGCAGCAGTATGACGGGGCTACCGCCGCTTCCAAGGCAAGTGCCGCAGGGGTCGAAGCGGCGCGCGCCAGCGCCGACGCTGCTCAGCAGCAGGTCACGCAGGCGCAGGGCAAACTGGTTCAGGCGCAGGCGAACCGGAACGATGCCAACACCGCGCCCAAACAAATGGAGATTATGCGTGCCAAAGCCACCTCTGCGCTCGCGGAAGCGCAGCGCAAAAAAGCCGATCTCGACCAGGCTGCACTGAACCTGCAGTACACGAAAATCGTCGCTCCGGTAAACGGCATTGTCAGCAATCGAACCGTGGAGGTCGGGCAGAACGTGGCTCCCGGCCAGGAGTTGATGAAGATCATCAATCTCGACGACATTTGGATCACCGCAAATTTCAAGGAAACGCAGCTGCGCGAAATGAAGATTGGCCAGCGCGTTACCATCGATGTCGACGCCAATGGCCGATCCTACAACGGCAAGATCGATAGCGTCGCCGGGGCCAGCGGCGCACGCTTCAGCCTGCTCCCACCGGAAAATGCTACAGGAAACTATGTGAAAGTCGTCCAGCGCATCCCGGTAAAGATCGTGCTCGACCCCGGTGCCAACAACGATCACCAGTTGCGTCCTGGCATGTCGGTCACGCCCAAGGCTTGGATTCGCTAATGAGCGCGGCCACCGCCACCATGGATCACGCTGACACCTGGCGACCTGCGGTCAATCCGTGGGTGATCGCGCTGGCGGTCACGCTGGCGACGTTCATGGAAGTGCTCGACACTTCCATCGCCAACGTCGCTCTGCCGCACATTGCCGGAAGCCTCTCCGCCGGACAGGATGAAAGCACCTGGGTCCTGACTTCCTATCTAGTTTCCAACGCAATCGTGCTTCCTCTGAGCGGCTGGCTGTCGTCCATCGTGGGCCGCAAGAACTTCTACATGGGCTGCGTGGCCCTGTTCACGGTGAGTTCCTTCCTTTGTGGACTCGCGCCAAACTTGGCGACTCTCATCATCTGCCGCATCCTGCAAGGTGCCGGTGGCGGCGGGCTGCAGCCCAGCGAGCAAGCCATTCTTGCCGACACGTTTCCGCCTGCCAAGCGCGGTATGGCTTTCGCCGTATATGGCATCGCCGTGGTCACTGCGCCCGCGATCGGTCCTACGCTTGGCGGATGGATTACCGACAATTTCAGCTGGCGCTGGATTTTCTTCATCAACATTCCAGTAGGAATTCTCTCAATCTTGCTGACTTCACGGCTGATTCAAGATCCGCCCTACTTCAAGCGTCGCAAGCTTAGCGAAACCAAGATTGACTACGTTGGTCTTGGCTTCGTGGCTCTTGGGTTGGGCGCTCTCCAGATCGTGCTCGACAAGGGCCAGCGCGAAGATTGGTTCGAATCCCATTTCATCGTCATTCTCTCGGTCATCTGCGTCGCCTCCCTGGTCTTCGTTGTCATATGGGAATGGCGTCACAAAGATCCCATCATCGACCTCCACTTGTTTCGCGACCGCACCTTCGGCATTTCGAACCTGCTGATGTTTATGCTGGGGTTTGCCCTGTTGGGCAGTACGTTGTTGCTTCCCCTGTTCATGCAAACCATGCTGGGATACACCGCTCAGCAATCCGGGATGGCGTTGATGCCCGGCGGATTCGCGATCATGCTGCTGTTGCCGCTGGTCGGATTTCTGTTGTCACGCTACACTCCACGCTGGCTGCTGCTGTTCGGCCTGGTCGTGCTTTCCGCTTCGTTGTTTCACATGACCCGGTTTGACCTGGAAATCGACTTTCGCACTGCGGTCATGGCCCGCGTGTTCCAGGCCGTCGGCATGGCCTTCCTGTTCGTCCCCATTAACACGGCTGCGTACGCGTTCTTGCCACGTGAAAAGAACAACGCCGCTTCGGGCCTGATGAATCTGGCGCGCAACATCGGTGGCAGCGTTGGGATTTCCGTGGTCACCACTATGCTTGACCGGCGAAGCCAGGTTCACTTGACGGATTTATCGAGCCACCTGAGCCCCTCCAACCCCGCGCTGCAGGGGATGATTGCGGGAGCTACCCGTGCCATGCAGGCCCACGGTGCCAGTGCGGCAGGGGCTACACGACAGGCGTACGCCCTGATCCAGGGGACCGTGGAGCGGCAGGCCACCATGCTCGCCTACATCGATTGTTTCTGGTTTCTCGGCGTAGCCATTGCGGCCATGATTCCCATGGTTTTCCTGATGAAAAAATCCAAGCCGGGCGGCGGAATGGCAGTACACTAAACCTCGCCATGTTTCGCCTCATCACCATCGAGCGCGAGTACGGCTGCGGCGCCGCCGCCATCGCCGCTACCCTGGCCGACCAACTGGGCTGGAAGCTCTGGGACCAGTTGCTCACGGAAGAAATTGCCCGCCTCGCCAACGTTGAGCCATCCGCGGTCATGCGCTGCGACGAGCGTATGGACAGCCGTTTGCATCGTCTTGCAAAATCCTTCTGGCGCGGCAGTTACGAACGCAATTCCGGAGCTCTGGGCAGTCAGGTTTTCGATACCGACCGCATGATGGCCATGATGCAGGAGACCATGAACAAGATCGGGCGGGAAGGGAATGCGGTTGTGGTGGGCCGCGGCGCGCCCTATCTGTTGCGAGAGAATCCTGACGCATTCCATGTGTTTCTCTATGCTCCGCGCTCGGAGAAAATCCGCCGGACCGTGGCAGGGGGCCACACCGAAGAGGATGCGGCTGACCGTGTCGATTCCGTCGACCGCGAGCGCATCGCTTACGTGAAGCACTATTTCAACGCCGACTGGCCGACGCGTTCGCTCTACCACGTCATGCTGAACACCGCCGTGGGGAACGACCCGGTGGTTCAGACGATTCTTGACACCATGCATCTAGTCGAGGGCCGCCCCAAAGCCACGGACTACGAACACGCGAACGTCCCCGTGTCACATGGATGACTCCGGTCGGCTCGTCTTCGGCCGCACAGCGTTCCAAGTCCTACCGACCACTGCCAGACCTTTCTTGCCCCGTCTGAGGACGCGCCGGCCTTTGCGGCGCCGGACAGCAGTTCTCTTCGCAAACATCGTGCCGTGGACCGAGTGATCCAAGCGCACGCCTTTCCGCTCCCGAACTCGTGCGCTCCAGGATCAGTTCGCGAATCGTCCCGATGAATGCGGGATGCACGCCCACCGTCTTCGCCCGAACCATCGGCAACGCCAGGGAGTCGCAAAGCTGCCGCGCTTCGATGTCCAAGTCATACAGCACTTCCATGTGATCGGAAATAAAGCTGATCGGTGCCAGCACCACCGCGCTCGCCAGATTACGCGCCTTTACCTCGCGCAGGTAATCCAGAATATCCGGCTCCAGCCAAGGCTGTCCCGGCGCGCCGCTGCGGCTCTGATAGACAAGCGCATCGCTGGGAATGCCCACCCGTGCCGATACCAGCTTTCTCACTTCTTCGAGTTGACGGACGTAGTCGGACGTACTCGCCATCGAGAGCGGGATGCTGTGCGCGATATAGACAATCTGAATATTCTGTCGTGCATTCGCGGGGACTTCGGTCAGCGCGTCGCGCAGCCGTGCTTCCGTTGCCTCAACAAACCCCGGATGGTTGAAGAACGCGCGCAGCTTGTGGATCTCTGGCGCGCCCGAACCAATTTCGCTTTGCGCGCGGATAATGTCTTCGCGATACTGCCGGCATCCGGAATACGAACTGTACGCCGAGGTCACGAAGGCGAGAGCCCGGCGAATGCCGTCCTGCTTCATCTGCTGCAACGTCTCCGCCAGCATCGGATGCCAGTTGCGATTCCCCCAGTAGACCGGCAACTTTGGGCCATGCATGGCCAGTTCGCCCTCGATCGCTGCGATCAATTCCCGGGTCTGCTGGTTGATCGGGCTTTTGCCGCCGAAATGGTAGTAGTGCTCAGCTACGGCCAGCATGCGCTCCCGAGGTACATTCTTCCCACGCAACACGTTTTCGAGGAACGGGATGACATCGTCGGAAGACTCTGGACCGCCGAAGGAGACAACTAGAATCGCGTCGTAGTTCATGCGTTTGGTTTAGGAATGGCCGGTGGATATCCCAACGATCTTACAACGATTCGGTGGAAGACCTTCGGGGTAGGACTTGTGCGGGAGGAGGATCGTTCCGCCAGATTTTTTTTCGGCGTTGTCCGTAAAATACTCATGGCTAAGGGTTTGCGGGCGCGGGGTAGGGGGACATCGGGCCAAAATCTTGAGCCGCAAGGACTTACCGCTAAAATATTCTGGAATAAGGGGTTAGCTTTGTGCGCGGAGGCGCTGCGGAGATCGCCGGCGAAGAACGGGTTGAAAGAGCTTTCGCGCATCCATCCCAGCTTGCGCTTTCCAGAATCCTCGGTAAAGGTTGTTCGTCACAGGAGTGAGAAATCTTTCTGTGGAAGGCTGTGGAAAAGGTTAGTGTCCCTCCGGGAGCGCCGTGCGAGGGTGGGCCATCCGCCCCAGATATGATTCGCTCAGACCTTCAGAGGACGTGCAGACAGTCTGGCGCTATTTCCCACCCGTCGCTGTAGCGGAAGCTCCAATCTCCGCAGCCGGGTTCAGCGATACGGGCCGGTCGAGGGAGATGTCCATCTCGGTGAACCGGGGAAGAACTACATCCCGCCCGTGGCGCGTCGCCATGTATACGCCTGCAACGCAGCTGGAGAGGATACGCGCTGTCCCAGCCGTGGAAGCATCCGTCGCCGTCGACACGAGGGCCTCGATCAGGAGTTGGACGCCGTCGTCGACCTCCTTCGAGATTCCCGCCGTCACGCCCAGGTTGATTGCCATCCATGCTTTGCCCGGGCGTTCTCCACGCAGCCGGCCCTCGGCATCCATTCTGGTGTGCGATCTCGCATCCAACTCCACTCCCGCGAGCGAAGCTGCGATTGCGAATTGACTGCCGCCGGGCAGAGTGAGTTCTGTGAACGTCAGGTATAGAGATCCCGAGCGGCTTAACCACCGTGGCGGAGTCTTCTTCAAAACTTTGCCGACAAACACGCTGCCTGCGGGCAGGACTACTTTCGAATTCAGAAGCACCGGCTCCAGCAGGCGGGCTTGCACGGTATCTCCAGGCTGGCTCTTCGAGGCGCTTACATCACCCAAAAGCAGAATCTTGCACCGCGTCCCCGCGGGGAGCGTCTCAGGCCGGGCCGAATCTGGCTCCGCCCGGGCGTCTTCATTCTTGACTATCGGCGAGGGAATCTGTTCGACACCAAAGGCTTCCAGCACCAGGGTCGATGTCGCCTGTTTCTTCGCGTTCGACGGACTCACTTCAACTGCGCCGTTACCTGCGAGCTGTCCTGACTTGTGCTGCTTTGACTGCGCGTGAACGTCGCGCATGCGGCTGACAGAGATGAGCGAAACCCGCAGCGCAAGCTGGTCTTTGTCCTTGTCTTTGTCCTGGTCTTTGTCCTGCGTAACCGTGGCGCTGGTGAACACCGGATAGTTCTCATGCCGGGGTGTAAACGCCTTGACTACCCACGGCCAGTGGTCATTTGGAGCGCGCCTTCTTCTTTCCAGGTGGTCAACCGTCAGCCGAACAGCACTTCCCGAACGAAACAGCCTTCGGTCCTCGGAATAAACATCCCGCGAGAGGGTGCCATCGACGACGTCGCCGGGCTTCAACCTTGGCGTTTCGACGGAATTAGAAAGCCGGACCTTGAAGTAAAGGCCGTCAGCCCCAACAGAGCGCTGAGGGAACACGGACGGATCGTCAGCAGCCGAGCAAAACGTCGGACTCGCTGCGAGTGCCGCTGCAAATAGAAGCAGAGCGCATGGTTTCATCCCCGACAGGCTTTTCAACATTCGTTTCCCTGGACAATTGTGCATGGTGAAGTCAAATTGGCCGCACTCTCGGTTGACGGTCCGAGACGCTAGCGGCTGCTCGGAAATGCTAGGGGGGATCTGGTGCGCCCGGAGAGATTCGAACTCCCGACCTGTTGCTCCGGAGGCAACCGCTCTATCCAGCTGAGCTACGGGCGCGCACGGGTATCTA
>OBLW0100003169.1_pt1 | contig 12912 bp, 6 predicted proteins | sample 1520161 | NCBI WGS metagenome assembly OBLW01 (sample SAMEA3539309, study PRJEB22396) | soil metagenome | biome: tundra; feature: field; material: soil | place: USA | collected 2010-05 | depth 0.15 m
GGTCTACTTTTTGAAATTTACACGGCAAAGATAGGTAAAGATTTATTTTGATTTCGGCGGTATTTGGCTATTTTTAATTCGGACAGTTTTGAAGAGGTATAGCAAGTAATACCAGCAGAGGAACCAGATATTCAAAGATTTCTTCTTAACATACAATTATAAAATAAGCTATATTTATAGAAATAATTAATAGGAGTTATGCTTTTTAGACTAAGATTTATATTATTTATTTATTTATTTCTTTATTTTTTCACTTCCTCCGTTATTCCTCAGGAAATAGAAAAAAAAGATAGTCTTAAATATGAAATACAGGAAGTAACTGTACTCGGAACCAGGACTGAAGAAAAAATTATCGATCTCCCGTTTTCTGTATTTAGGGTTGATAAAAATGAATTGACATATGGGAAAAAAGAATCTGCTGAAGATGTCCTCTCAGATGTGCCTGGTCTATTCTTACAGTCACGGTATGGGAACCAGGATTTAAGAATTTCGATACGCGGGTTCGGAACACGATCCAATACCGGTATCAGAGGAGTAAGAATATTACAGGATGGCATTCCTGAATCGGAACCCGATGGAGAAACAGTTATCGATGCTGTTGATTTTAATACTCTTGGCAGTGTTGAAGTAGTTAAAGGAAACTTCTCCTCACTTTATGCCAATGCACCCGGTGGAGTAATAAATTTCGTATCCGATCTCTACTTCCCTCAGGATTATTCAACAGTAATTAATCAGGTCGGTAATTTCGGTTACAGGCAGAATGGATTTAAGCTTGGAGTAAAGAATGAAAGCAGTAGATTTCTCCTTTCATATAATTACAGAAATTCGGACGGTTATAGACAGCATAGCCAGGAGTTTCAGCATCTCGTAAATGCAGTCTACGAGGGGTACGTTGGCAGAGCCACTATAACTATACTAGGTAATTTTGTTAATGGCATTACTAAATTGCCTGGTTCCCTGACAAGTGAAGAATTTGCTTCCGACCCATTTCAGGCAAACCCCCTGACACTTTCTTTTGATTTCAAGAGGATTACTAAGAAAGGAAGAATCGCTGTGAAGTATAAATTAGAATTAGATGAAGCAGATAATAATGAATTAGAGGTTGCAGGCTATGGAAGTATTAAGGAACTTGAAAACGCAGATAATCAATACTATTCTTTAGAAACAAGATATTCTTTAGGTTCTTTTTTACGTTATACTAACCGGACTGAATTATTTGGCAGAAACAATATTTTCACCTGCGGAATGGATTATGCTTATCAGTCAGGTCCTATTTCTGACTTTGATAATATTTATGGAAATAAAGGCATATCAGTTATAAATGAGTATTCTGAAAGTTTAGGTGACATAGGATTTTATCTGCTAAACCATTTTAATATTGTACCTGATAAACTTGATCTTTTTCTCTCGGGAAGATTAGATAGGAATGAATATTCAAAAGATATTTTTATTCCCTATGGATTTACAGATACAACAAGAATATTTCAGAAGTTCGCTCCTAAATTTGCCATTAATTATAAGCTCTCTTCCTCTATTGCACTTTATACTTCCTATGGAGTCGGGTTTGATTTCCCTGCTCTTAATGAACTTTCAAATACTCCAATCTCCAGTAATATTAAATATGCATTAAACCCCGATCTTAATGTTCAACAATCGGAAAATTTTGAATTGGGCATTAAAGGGAACATCATTAACCCCGAAGAAATGTTGATGAGAAAGCTTTTCTTTGAATTCACATTCTTTGACTATGTAATCAGTGATGAGATTGTCCCCTTTAATTTCAACCAAACTACATATTTCCGGAACGCTGCAAAAACAAACAGGCTTGGTATTGAAGCAGGTTTTAAAAGTGAGCCTTTCGAAGGTATTGAACTTACAATTAATTATACTTTAACTGATTTTAAATATCTTAATTACCCCGCTAAAATTTTTACGTCCACAGAATCCGTAAATGAAGATTACACTGGAAATTATGAACCATCAGTTCCCGGAAATATTTTAAACTTTATTCTTAATTATGAATTTGAAATCTCTGATGATTTCTCAGGACTACTTCAATGGGACTGCGATTACAACTCTTCAATGTGGGTTAATGATCAAAATTCAGAAAAAGCTTCCCCCTATTTCCTTGGAAGTGCCATGACAGGAATAAATTATTCCTCAAATAAATTTAATGCTGTCCTGTATATTGGGGCAGGAAATATATTCGATAAAAGGTACTCCGGCTTTATTAATATAAATGATTATAACGAACAGTATTATGAAACAGGGGAACCAAGAAATTTTTATTCAGGATTAAATATTAGTTATAAACTCTGATATGTCTTTTTACCAGTCAATTATTAATTTCTTGTTTATTGTTATTCTTTCTGTTTCAATGGATTATGCACAGGGGAATTTTCGTGTTTTCCCCAGCCCGATTACACAAACTGAACCCGTTATAAGTATAAACCCTATAAATCCAAACCTAATAGCTGTAAGTGGGAAAACAATAAATACGGCTACCTCCTTTACTAGCGAAGGAGTATATATTTCCACTAATGGGGGGTTGACATGGGCAGGCTCTGATACCTGCAAAGGAGAATTAATTCAGAACCATGGTGGAGATCCTCAGATTATGGTTGATAGGAATGGAAGATTAATCCTAACACATATTGGTCTGTTTATTTACGGAATATATAGTCATTATTCAAATGACCTCGGCTCTACCTGGACATCTGCTTTCACTATTTCTTCCGATCAGCCGGAAGATAAAGGTTCCAGTACAATAGATAATTCTATCACCAGTCCATTTTATTCTAAACTCTATACAACATGGGTAAACCAAACAATCCCTACTAACCCCGTTTCATTTTCTTTCTCAACAAACAGTGGAGTAAGTTGGATTGCTCCTGAGCTTATAAACAATAATGCCGTTGAAAGAAGTTCCGGTGGTTTTGTAAGAACAAGCAAGAATGGATTGGTTTATTTATGCTGGGCAGGCATGTCATCTATTGCGCCCTTTATTGAGGACTCTGTTGGATTTGCTCTCTCTTCCGACGGCGGCAATACCTGGCAAGTAAATAAGGTCATTTATGATGTTAATGGTATATTCGGTACGCTTCCTACTAAAAATGGTATCAGGGTAAACGGGCTTCCTCAGCTTGCTGTGGATAATTCGAACAGTCCTCACAGCGGATGGATTTATATCGTCACGACCGAAATAAATAATTCTCCTGCCGGCAGTGACCCGGATATTATCCTCCATTATTCATCAAATGGCGGATCTTCATGGTCCCCTGGAATAAGAGTAAACCAGGATCCTCTTAATGATGGTAAAATTCAATATTTCCCCGCCTTAGAAATTGACAGCATGGGTGGATTAAATATTCTCTTTTTCGATGACAGGAAGACCTCATCCGATTCGGCAGAAGTGTGGCTTGCAAGATCCATTGACGGTGGGATCACCTGGAAGGAACAGGTAGTCTCGGACCATAGATTTAAACCCAAATCCATCGTTGGTGGCGCATCAAATTACCAAGGAGACCATATTGCCCTTACTTCTTCAGGTAATAAACTCTATGCGCTTTGGATGGATGATTTCTCCGGTATTTACCAGATATGGATGAAAATATTGGATCTCAATATTTTAGATGTAAAAGATATCTCTAATTCCCCTTTAAACTTTGAGTTAAATCAAAACTTCCCCAATCCATTTAACCCGGAAACAAATATTACTTTTTCAATCCCCAAAAGATCATATACTTCTCTTAAAATTTATGATCTCTTAGGAAGAGAAAAAGCTGTTCTGGTAAATAATGAAATAGATTATGGCACTCATACAATTAAATTCACTCCAGACAGATCCTTCTCCAGCGGAGTTTATATATATCGACTGCAGAGTGAAGGTTATTCTTCCTCAAAAAAACTTATCCTGATCAAATAATATCTTTCTTCGGTCAGCTAAACGGCTTTAATATTAGGATAGAAAGTGCAGTAAAAACCCCGGGTATTTATTTCGCGAAGTCGCAACTCTCCGCCTCACCCAATTAGTAATTTTAAAGCTTAGCTTAACACTTATTTTAAAATTATCATTTTTTTAGAAGCCATGTATTTATTAGCGAAAAGGGTATAAATATAAACTCCTGAGGAAAGATTGTCAGATGTAATTTTGATGTTATGTTCTCCAATCTCCATATGTTGTTCAAATGATTTCACTTCCCGTCCCATAATATCATAAATCTTCAAAATCACATTTGCTTTTTCAGAGATAAAAAATGCTATAGTGGTGGAAGGATTGAATGGGTTAGGATAATTTTGTCTTAAATAAAAAACTGAAGGAACTTCGACCGGTTCTTGAACAGATGTAATAATACCTTTATATTTTAAAATACTTCCATTCAATCCGACGGCATAACCGTGAAAAGAATCAGTAAATACAATATCTGACATAAAAAGACTATCGGGAGCAATATATTCGTGCCATGTATTCCCACTATCGTTAGTAATTAAAAATCTTCCGTAAAATACTCCTTTGAGGGGGACCCATGCTTCGGAAGCAGTTCTGAATGAAAGCCCCAGCCCTGTCCCATAAATATTTAAAGTTTTATAAATCCAATCGATACCGGCATTGGTTGACTTTATAAATCCAGATCCAAATTCAAGATCCCCCCCAATTCCAACTATATTAATAGAATCAAGGAAATATATTTTCTGAATTGGATCAGCGGCAACAGATTTTCCAGTCCAATTCTTTCCTCCATCAGTTGTTTTATATATAACGCCCATAAAATCTATACTCCCGCCACTAGCAAACCCATAATCTTTGTTAGTAAAAACAAAATTGTAAATTGGAAAGCCCGCGAAAGAATCAATTGCAGCCTGGTTCCAAATTTGTCCTCCATCTGTAGTATATAGAATGCCGCTATAATTACCTCCTATCCAGCCATTAAGCGAATCGATAAAATAAATGGAATTAAGAAAAACATCCTGTCCGTTGAAAACCTGATTCTTCCATGAATTTCCTCCGTCAAAAGTATTGAGGATAATTGTTCCGTATGGTGGGGCGGTAGTCCAAGCCAAAGCCCATCCAATATTTTTATTAGGAAAAGTCACGCTACGAATATCCAAACTGATCCCTGAGTTCTGGACATTCCAATTATTCCCAGCATCTGAGGTATGAATAACAATACCTGAATCACCGACTGCCCAACCAGTCAAACTATCTACAAAAACAACTTTTTGTAAATTTTGGGTTGTTGGAGACTTGATTATTTTCCATAAATTCTGACAAAAAGTCTGATTGCCAAAACAAATATTAAATAGAAAAAAATAAAATAAAATGCTTCTCATATTAAGCGAAATATATAAAACTCGAAACTAAAAAAGACAGTTTTTTCTAAAGAATCATTGTCCCTATTCTTTTCCTCATCCGGCATAAAAATGAGTTCCTAATTCAGTCATTTTCTTTCAGATCAACTTCATCCATCTATTTGAGCAACATCGTTAATACTAATTACCAATAAAATGAAAATATTATTGCAGTGAGGCACAGCTATCCCCTGCCGAATTCGGTTAATACTAAAATAAGTTGTTGATTACTTAAGCAGCTTTCCGAAAGTAAACATGGTGAAGTTCATTTACAGCAGGAACTTTATAAATTGTTCCTTTTGCTTGAATGGGTCTTCCTTCAGGAGAATCTTTATCGATTCCAAGGTGAGTTCGGTATTTATTGTAATAAGAAAAATAATCAGAAAGAATATTTCTTAAATGATTCTCGTTTAATATTATTAAGTGATCTAAGCACTCCTTTTTTATACTTCTGATTACTCTTTCGACAAATCCGTTCTGCCAAGGAGACCGGTATGCTGTAATAATCTCCTTTATTCCGAAACGGTTTTTCTTACTGTCTAGCATGGTTCCATATTTTTTATCCCTAGCACGGATTAAATACTTTGGGGTATCGAAATCAAAAAGCAAGTTCCTTATCTGTTGAATACTCCATTCCGCAGTCGGATTCATTGTAACATTGAAGTAAATCAGTTTCCTCCGGTCATGTTCAATTACAACTAAAACATGAAGCAACTTGAAGTTAACTGTAGGGACTGTAAGAAAGTCGATTGAGATAATTTCTTTCGAATGATTTTTTAAAAAGGTTTTCCAGTTCTGACTATTGTTTCTTTTTCCTTTCTTCGGCATATATCTTTGGACAGTAGATTCTGAAATATCAAACCCAAGTTTCATTAGTTCCCCATGAATCCTTGGGGCTCCCCAATCAGGATTTTCATTCGCCATCTGTTTTATCAAGGCAATTACTTCCCTGCTGATCTTTGGTCTTCCTCCTTTATATTGAGATTTCCATCTCCAGAAAATTCTGAATGCAGTTCTATGACATTTAATAACAGTTTCTGGTTTTACAATAAATATTCTTTCTTTCCAATTAGATAGCCAATCCATCATAAGACTGAAAAACATACAGTCAATTCTATGTATTTTTAGTTTAGGATCAGTTCGCTGATATATTTCTAATTGCTTGGTAAGAAATATAACCTCTAATTTTAATTGGGTATTTGTCTTAACTGATTTAAGAAAGAATAATAGTAAGGATTTGAGCATTGACCTTATTTAATTATTAATTATTGTTCGGAAAAGATAAGTAAAGAATACTTTTGATTTTGGCTAAATTAAGCTACTTCTATTATGGATGTGGTTTTGAATAGGCACACGCCCGAATTAACCGACGGCTTGAAAGTTTTAGATAAATTACCGGCAATTTTATTTTAAGAGAATCATCTTTTTAGTCTCAACAAAACTTGCTGCTTGTATTCTGTAGAAATAAACTCCGCTTGCATAATGAGAGGCATCGAATTTTGCTTCATACTTGCCTGCTTTCATATTCTGATTTATCAATGTCAATACCTTCTCGCCTAGCATGTTAAAAATAACAAGACTTACTACACCATCCTGTGGAATCGAATATTTAATTGATGTACTCGGATTAAATGGATTTGGATAATTCTGCTCTAATGAGAATACCGTTGGTGCTGTAATATCAACATTTAATTCTTTGGAATAGTTAACCTTCCCGTCAAAATCCACTTGTTTCAATCTATAACTATAGGACCCAGGAGTAAGATATTTATCCTTAAAAGAATAAGAACTTATTTCAGTAGTTGTCCCTCTTCCATTAATAAATCCGACACCTGTAAAATTATCATCCCGGGATTTTCTTTCCACTGAAAAACCGAAGTTATTTATTTCAGTTGCTGTAATCCAGTTTAAGTTAACACTATTGCCTGATGTGGAGGAAGTAAATGATGTAAGTTCAACTGGTGTTGCTGCTTCATCAACCCAGCCTAAAACACCTGTCAATATCCTTGTAACCGGAGAGCCGGAAGGGCTATTGTATGCACTGCGAAGGGCTCTTATATCTGTACCGAAAATTGCAGTATTCCATTTATCTCCGATTCTTCCTATCCCGCAACCTGTATCGGCCTGATAAATTGATGAATATGTATATAAACGTTTTCCGCCAAACCAGGAAGTTGTTAATACATCCGGCCATTGTCCTATTGTGCTGTCGGGTATACCGGAATTTATTGCATCACCTTTCAGCTCCTGGTTCGCCCCGGATGACGGACGATCTAAAACAAATTCGATCCCTAGCATTCCTCTTGAAAATGCAGTATCCTGATATGGTGAAAGAGAACGGTCAAGTTCAAAACCCGCATCTTCACTAAATAGAATAAATTTAGATTTTGAAGTCCCGTTAACTGCTCCGGAGTTCAGGTATGTTTTTACCGAGTCTTTCTGAATATTCGACATAACAGAAGTTCCTTCGCCTAACCAGATTACATATTGATATCCTCTTAATGATATGGCAGTTGTGGAAATACTTCCTTCTTTATTAAAAACATCAAAAGTTCTATTCATCAAAGTCAGATTATTAGTAACAGAGTCCCTGCTTGTTATTCCATTAATTACAGTTGAATCATATGCTATCAGAAATTCTCCGATGGTATGTCTCTTTAATGTAAGATCAAAGGATTGTATCGATTTTAACGAATCCGGATCGCTGTAACCATATACAGCCCAAATTCCGTTGATAGAATCCCCTGCTGCTAAACCTGCATTCTGTAGCATCTGATCCAAAACGTTAGCGCTTGTCATCCAGATAGTGTCATAACCTCCGCCGCCCGATGGGAAATCAAGTGCTGGTCTGGTTAATATCTGCCCGAACTTAAATCTGTATTTCACTCCCTCTCCCGATTTTCTCCAGGTAAAAACAAGATTTGAATAATTGAATATTGATGTTGTAATTGTTGTGTTTTCCCCTGGACTGTCCAGATTAAATGCAATTAACTCGGGTTTGCTTCTTTTCAGGGTTATAGCGTTAGGAGCATTGGCAGCCTGCAATGAATCATTTATCGGAATATTGTTTCTGTATGCCATTACACTCCATTGACCCACTAATGAATCACCCTGGTTCATTCCAAGTGCTGCAAGAATTGTATCAAGTTGATTTGTATTAAAGGAAATTGAATTTGTATTTATATTAAATGACAATTTTGGTGTTGCTAGGGTAGGACTTCCGAATATCCATTTATAGGTCGCAGTTGCCGAAGCTGTATCCCAGGTAAAATTAATTATTCCTGTACCTTTTGGGAATGATGCAACCGTTGCTCCTGCAGCAGGTAATTTCAAATTAAAAGCATTCAAAGGATAAGTAGCAAATACAACTTTGGCAGTCCATGCCTGGTAAATTCCTGATATATTATCAGCCCAAAATGGCCAGATGGTACCGTTCGGTCCATCTGTAATTCCAATGTAATCTCCCTGATATCCTTTTGCGAGACCGGCTATGGGTATGGGTTTGAATGTATGATCACTAACCTGTATATCAAACCATGTGTCGCCTCCATCTGTTGATCTGGATACATAAACCTGCGTTGAATCGGCTGTCGTATTTCTATTATCATAATATACCACATTTACTCCTCCGATTCCGTCTACTATAATGCATGGCATATATTGGTCTTTACCGTTATCCAATGCATCCTGGTTTACTCTGATTCCAGCTGACCAGGTATTTCCGCCATCCGTTGATTTGTGAAGTATTATATCAGGATCAGATCCGGCAGGTGATAAATTCTTCTCTGCTGTAACTATATATATCCAACCATTTCTTATTCCTCCTGATTTATCTATAGACATCCAGGGAAAGTCATTTACACGAATCTGAACAGTTTTAATGTAGCCTCTTATACCATTACAATCATAAATGTTATTTTTATATGTCCAGGTCGCCCCTCCGTCAGTTGATTTAGCAAAGCCAATGTACTCACCCGTATAAGGGGCAATACCTGTTGGATTTTGCCAGGTCACATATATATCACCATTTGGAGCAACTGCCCCATTGCATCCCTGCGAATAATGATTCCCATCAGGAACATTTATATCCTTGTATCCTGACCAGGTGGAGCCATTATTAGTTGTATAAGAGACTGATATACATGGGGAGGCAACAGTAAACCGTGACCATATTACAAAAGTCCTTCCATTGTAAGGACTAGAGGGATTATTTATTGTAAATGTATGATTCTTATCTTGTGAACCAGCGAGAATTTTTGTGGCGTTTGCCCATGTATTGCCATTATTCGTTGAGTTTGTTACCCATAAACCCGCATTGTTAAAACTTAGATATGATTGATAAAATATACCGTTCATATCAATTGAGGGTGCGGGATCCCCACCATGGTCGGTAAGAGGTTCGGCGTTAGTTGTATCACTTCCGGACCAATTGGATCCGCCGTCAGATGTAACATATACTCCTTCACTTATGAATAAAGTAGGACTTAATCTTACAGAATTTGATGAACCATAAATTATATTTTTATTCGTCGGGTGTGTAACAATAGGCACTTCACTCTGAATAAATGTGCTTGGATGAACCCTGAAACTGGGATATACTATAGCGCTCCCGTCGGTCGTTTTTTGAACCATTACCGAGGTATTTTTATTTATATAATTTAACTGGCTATAGGGATTTTGAAATTCTCCGGCATTAACATCCACCGGTCCAATATTCATCATCCTTGTATCCTGATACCATTTTCTGGTATCCGTTTTATCCTGGGCTGCAGTAAAGGAAATAATTGCCAGACAAATTAAAAATGTAAAAATAGATTGTTTCATTTTTTATTACCTATGTCCAAGCTTAGCTTGGCGATCATTTCAAAAATACCATCTTTTTAGTCTCAACAAAACTTCCCGCTTGTATTCTGTAGAAATAAACTCCGCTTGGTAGGTTAGCAGTACTCCAAGTTAAAACATAAGTGCCTGCTGGTTTCTCATCATTAACTAATAGTTTTATTTCATTTCCAAGTATATCATACACTTTAATATTGACCAGGGAAGTTTTCGGAATAGAGTATTTTATATTTGTTGAGGGATTCCACGGATTGGGATAATTCTGAGAAAGAGCAAACTTCTGTGGCAAATCATTTATTTCTTTTGAAACACCTGTGAAATCTGAAAGAGTCCGCCTCCAAACCCCTGCTCCATTAGTGCCCAGGATAATATCGGACCCACAGACTGTTAAAGTATTGACATTATTATTGTATAAACCATCATTAACCTGAGTCCAGTTTGTTCCGTTGTTAGTAGATAGGAATACACCTGCACTATCGGTACCTGCAAAAATATTAGATCCACTTATCGTAAGAGCGACAACAGATACTTTAGTCAAACCATTATTTACCAATGTCCAGTTTGTTCCAGTGTCCGTTGATAGAAATACACCTCCGCTATCAGTACCTGCCAAAATATTATTCCCATTAAGAAGAAGAGAATAGACATCGGACTTAGTAAGACCATTGATTTTCCGTGTCCAGTTTGTACCATTATTTGTTGAGAGAAATACGCCTCCATTAGTACCGACATAAATATTATTCCCGCCAATAACAAGAGAATAGACATGAGTACTATCCAAACCATTATTTACACGTGTCCAGTTTGTTCCACTATTTGATGATCGGAATACACCGCTATCAATGCCATAGTCAGGATTAGTTCCGGCAAAGATATAAGTTTCATTGGCTGCAAGGGCATATGTTGAAATATTATCAAGACCTACCAGTTTCCAATCTGTTCCGTAGTTTGTTGAAAGATAGACACCATGACCCAGAGTACCTGCAAATATATTTGATCCACTGAAGGCAATAGCATTTACTGAAAGATAATAAGGCAGACCATTAGTTAACTGAGTCCAGCTTATTCCGTTATCTGTTGAGAGAACAACTCCACCACCAATACCCTGGTAGGGATAACATCCGGCAAAGATATTGTTTCCGTTGACAGCAAGAGTATTGACATTTGTACAAACCAAACCATTATCTACTTCAGACCAGTTGGTTCCATAGTTAGTTGAGAGAAACACACCATTATTAAAACCACCGGCAAAAATATTAGCTCTGCTGACAGCAAGTGAATAAATATAATTACTTGTCAGCCCATTATTTGATTGAGTCCAATCGGTTCCATTATTTGTTGATATGTATACACCGCCTGGAGCAGTGCCGGCAAATAAATAATATTCATTAAAGACAAGTGAACAAACCTGAGTATTAGTCGGACCTACCTGCGCCCAGGCTGCTCCATTATTGGTCGTTAAAAAAATATTACCAGTAAAAGATTTACCGGTACCGACAAAAATATTATTTCCATTGACTGCAATAGTATTAACATAAGTATTATACTGACCAAAGAATGTCCAGCTTGCTCCGCTATTAGTTGAAAGATACACACCATCACCAAAAGTACCAGCCAGAATATAAGTTCCGTAAGCTGCAAGTGAATAAATATGAGTATTTACCAAACCATTATTTAATTGTATCCAGTTTGTTCCGTTGTTTGTGGAAAGATATACACCGCTGTCGCTCGTGCCTGCATATATATTAGTCCCAATTACAGCAAAAGAATAAACGGCAATACCAGTAAGACCTGCTTGAATCCAGGTCGTACCATTGTTTGTGGAACGAAAAACCCCTCCCACTTCCATACCTGCAAATATATCAGTCCCACAGACCGCAAGAGCCTTGATGGTAAGAAAACCTGTTAGACCGTTATTGACTTGTGTCCAGTCTGTTCCGTTGTTGGTGGAAAGATATACACCGCCTCCTTCTGTTCCGGCAAAAAGATTAACATCGTTAAGTACCATACAAAATACACTTACTCCATTTAGTCGGGAAGTTGGTATCCATTGTGCTTGTAAAACACAATTGGAAATAATTATGAACTGAAGTAAAATAAAAACCACTAAATATTTCATATAGCATTCCTAATTTTACAGTATATATTAGTAGAACCAAGTGCTTCAAAACGGAAAGGTAAGTATGAATAGTAGAAATCTTTCGGATAATCTACAGAACTTATTTACTGTTCAATTAGGATCCTGAGATCATTGTAGCACTGTAATATAAACTTAGCTATTAAAAATTAAAGTTTCAATTATTCTTTAGTAATTATACACAAGAGTAAAATTATTGAAGGTAGCAAATAATATGAAGACTTAACGACTCTCAAAAAAATAGTATGTATATAGTCAAAACTATATCCGGTATAATAATTGGTTCTTAAACCATCAGTTTTAACTCCGATCTGGTCCTTTCCTTCCTTTTTAAGCAACTCAACAAATCATAATTTATATCAGACTAAGCAAAAGATCACAGGAAGAACATAGTTATCCTTTGCCAAATTCGGTTAATAAAAAAAACTTAATGATTCCTTAAGCAGCTTGTCTAAAACAATAATGATGCAAACCGTTCACAAACGGGATTTTATCTATCTTCCCTATTGTTTGAATTGGTCTGCCATCGGGAGAATCTTTATTGATACCGGGATGAGTTCGATATTTATTCTTGACAACGCGCAAAT
>OBLW0100003170.1_pt1 | contig 12910 bp, 11 predicted proteins | sample 1520161 | NCBI WGS metagenome assembly OBLW01 (sample SAMEA3539309, study PRJEB22396) | soil metagenome | biome: tundra; feature: field; material: soil | place: USA | collected 2010-05 | depth 0.15 m
AAAACGCGTTGCTGAGATGTGTCGGTGGCTCGGAACGGACATCGGGGTCGCGGGTATTAACCCCTAATATCGGTAGCGTAGGCGGGGCCCGTGCCGGTCACGCCAAGGCTCACCACTCGTTGACCGCGCCGCTCGCTGCGCCTACAGCCCCATCGCCTGCCGCATCTGCGCAATCAGCTTCGGCACTTCCATTCTCGGATCGCCCGCCGCCTCATACTCCAGCGCCAGTTACCCCCGATAGGCCGCCTTTGCCAGAATCCCCAGCACCCGTCCCACGTCCGTCGGCTCAGCCTTCTTCGCCATGTGTACCTCGGATTTGAAATGCACGTTGGTCGCGTAGGGCGCGCACATCTCGATCTGCCGGTACGCATCGTCCGGGAAATTGCCAATATCGAGATTGACCCCTACCCGAAACGTGTCCTGTCCTCCGCGGTGTGGGCAGATCGCCGATATCCCGCGCCGATAGCGGAAGACCTGCAACCCCTGGCAAAATGGAACATGGAGCCTCACCACAGCAGGGTCAAGTTGTTGCTTCGGCGCGATCTATTTTATCTGGGGCTCCACTTCATCCGCGCCAGCAAGGCGTTGGCTCGCTGGTCGGAGGTGGGCGGCGCTGGGACGCGGAAGTGGATGGTTGCGCCAACGACCGTCAGTGTCGCGTCCACGTAGAGCGAGCCCGTCGCCACACCGGCCGGGTACGTGAAGTTCACCTGGTCGATGATCTCGGTGGGTGCGGCGCCGCAGTACTGGACGATCGCCGGCTGGCCGCCGATGGTGAGCTGGCAACTCGCGTTCCCGCCGGACACCGGCAGTGCTACTGCGGGCGCGCCCACTCCATCCTGCAGAGGCGACATTTTCGGCCCCAGTCCGTTGGCCCATAGCTGGTAGGTGGCGCCGGGTTTGACCGTACACTCCGAGGCCGGCGTGGGACATCCATCGGCCACATTGCCGGTGACCCAGGCAACGCCGTTGACGAATTCGCTCAGAAAGAACGCCGGAGAAGCCGTAGTAACGGTGACCGGCTCGACGTTGCTATCCACGTTGTTCCAGGTCACCTTGACGGGTACTGCCAGGCCGGGCGCAGTTTCCCATGGAACCTGAAAGTTGATCTGCGTCGGCGAGACGTAGATCAGCGGCGCGTTCAAGCCGCCGACGCTCACCGTGACGCCTGCCGCGCTGGTGGGGAAGCTCCCATCGGGTTTCAGCGGAAGGTGCACAGCATCGGCCAGACTGGTGCCGTACACCGACGCCAGGCTGCCCGGTGAAATCTCCCCGAGATACGACGCCCCGTTCACCACTCCTCCCGGAGTGATCACCGGCGTGATCGCGGTGATCGTGGCGGCCTGATAGACGCGGACGTAATCCACCAGCATGTCCTGCGGGAACGTAACGCTGGAATCCGGCTGACCCAGAAACGTGCTCGGGCCCCCGATGGCCAGGTTCAACAGCAGAAAAAATGGAGCGTTGAACACCCACTTCGTGCCGGCAGGCAGAGATGCCGGCGTCACCGCGTGATAGGCCTTGCCGTCTACGGACCACACGATGGAATCCTGCGACCACTCGATGGCGTAGATGTGGTAACCGTCGTAGACCGTCTCGCCGAACGGCAGCGTATACGGAGCTCCCAGGCCATTGGCGCCAGAATAACCCGGTCCGTGCGCGGTGCCGTTGTTGACGGTGGCGTTGTCGTGGAAGGTTCCGAAGTTCTCCATGATGTCGATTTCGCCGCAACCGGGCCACGGCGTGGTCGCGATATCCTCACCCAGCGCCCAGAATGCCGGCCACACGCCCTTGCCAAAAGGAAGCTTGATGCGCGCCTCGATCCGGCCGTATTGCCAACTCCCGTCCGTTGTGTGGGTGGAGGCGCCGGGCCCACCGGTCTGCAAGCGCGCCGACGTGTAGTTGCCTTGGGCGTCTTTGATGACGCGGATCACGAGGTTGCCCTTGCCGTCCTGGAAGGCGTTGTTGGTGGAACTGGTATAGACCTCCGCCTCGCCATTGCCCCAGCCCCCGCCGCCGAGATCGAAGTTCCAGTTCAACGGATCGGGCGCCGTGCCCGCCGCTCCGTTGAACTCATCGCTCCACACCAGCTTCCAGCCGCTGGTGATTTGTGCCGACGCAGTTGCGCCGGCCAGCCATAACATCGAAACGACAAGAACAATACGCATGACAGTGCTATCATGTCGCAACCGGCGGACGGTTTCAACGCGCGGGCTAGTGAACCCTCAACGTTGCTGTATTGCGGACGGCGCCGGCGCGCGTGGGATTGAGAGTGTATTGGGGCACAATTCGCCAACGGGAGTGATTGCGACGCTAGGCGCAGGTGCGATAGGCCAGGACACATCATTTTCGCGGGTGCCGCGATTCCTCCGATGTCATGGCCATGAGAATGGGTGAGCGGCGCGTAATCGAGCCGTCTGCGCCGCGGCGAAGATACGTCTCGCGCCGCCCGGACTGCGGCCGGCCAGGGTCGTCGGCGTCAACCCAGCAAATACTCGGGCCCCGCGAAGCCGCGTAAACGCCGATTCCGATTTATTGCGTCAGAGCAAAACTAAAGACTCCGCCATCTCCGGCAAGAACCACATATTGTGTGCCGCCGACCATGTAGGTCATGGGGGAAGCCCGCCACGACTGGCCGGTTTCGAAGTGCCAGACGGGGATTCCGGTTCTGGAGTCCAGCGCCGTGAATGTGCCGCCGCTCTCACCGAAGAAGACCAGTCCGCCGGCGGTCGCGAGCGTACCGGAGCCGCCCCAACCGCCGCTGAGCAGCGGATACTCCCACACTTTTGAGCCAGTGTGGATGTCCACGGCGCGGATAAAGCTCCGGCTGCTCCCTGGAGGCCCGAAGTCCCCGCCAAAGAAGCGCTGGCCCATTTCGGGAGGCGTGGGATCCTTCCGGATTGCAGAGCAGCTTTCGGAAAGCCGCACGAACAACAACTTTGACAACGGATCCAAGGATGACGAGGCCCATTTCGGGGTTCCGGTCTGGCATGTCAGCGTTCCTTCGATTGTGGTCTCGAAGTGATCGGTCACCACGGGGCGGCCATCCTTGCCGTATCCAGTGGTCCAGTTTTGATTGCCTAGAGGAGTCGCGAGGAGCAGTTTTCCGTCGGTGCGATCGAGAACGAAGAAGAAGCCGTTTACATCGGCATGCACCATCAGCTTGCGGTGTCGCCCCTCCCATGGTTCGTCCAGCAGGATGAGCGGCCCGGTAGCATCCCAGTCGTGCGTGTCGTGCGGCGTGAATTGGAAGTACCATTTCATGGCCCCGGTTTTCACGTCGAGCGCGACCACACTGTTGGTGTACAGGTTGTCGCCCTTGCGCTCGTCGCCGTTGAAGTCCGGGCAGGGATTGCCCGTTGCCCAGTAGGTCAACCCGAGGCCCTCGTCGTAAGAACCGGTGAGCCAGGTGGCGCCACAACCGTGTTCGAGAGCATTCCCGATCCAGGTCTCCGAGCCTTTCTCGCCACGACGCGGGATGGTCCAGAAGCGCCAGGCACGCTCGCCACTGGCTATCCGATAGGCATCCACAAAGCCGCGCGCGCCTTCCTCGCCGCCGGCGATACCGGAGAGCACGAGATCGCCGATCACGAGTGGAGCGGCGGTCGCGCTGTAGCCCTCTTTTGTGTCCCCCATCGTGACATCCCACACTTTGCGGGCGGTGAGCCGGTCCAGGGCGAGCAGATGCGCGTTGTCCGTGACCATGAACACACGGTTTCCGAAGAGCGCAACGCCACGATTGGCGCCGCCGCCAGCCTCGCTGAGAAGGCCGGGAGTACGCGGCGTCCGGAAAGACCAGATCTGGCGGCCCGTGGTTGCGTCGAGCGCATAAGCCTCGTTCGCGCCGGTGATGTACATGACACCGTCCACGACTACCGGAGTGACCTCCAACCGCGGCGCGCCGGGAACCGGAAATATCCAGGCGGGGGCCAGGCGCTTCACATTGGCCGCATGAATCTGTTGAAGCGGACTATAGCGGTTCCCAGTGTAGCTGCCATCGTAATGGGGCCAGTCGAGTTTGGGCTCAATCGGGCGCTCCGCGTAGGTCTCGCCGTTACGCGCCAGTAGGTGGAACCTGCCTTCTGCGGTCAACAGGGTGGCGCTGAACGGGGTCGAACTGGTCATTGTGCCGGTCAGGGTGCGGCCATCCTGAAGTCTCAGGTTCGCGGGGTGCTCCTGGAAGGGTCCGCCGCGGCCACCGCCGCCCGGTCCCGCCGCGGCGTTGATTGCACCAGAGGCCAAACCGCGAAGGTGATCGGTCAGCACCTTCATCTCGGAGTCATCGAAGTCGAACTTGGGCATGCCCTTGTCGAGGCGGCCGTTGCGCACCAGCTCGGCAAGTTCCCCGTCGGTATGCGAAGTGAGGAAGGGGAGGATGCCAACAGCGCGGTCCGTACCGTTAGCATCGCCACCGTGACAGATGGTGCAATACGTTCCAAACGTCCTGGGCGGGCGGGTTTGCGGCTGAGCGGGCAACCACGGCGTCAGCAGGAAGAGCCAGATAGATGTCTCGATTTTCATGAGGGGCGCTTCGTGCCTTTCAGTCGTGTGCCGTGCAGTACGCTTACACGCAGTCGATTCTACACCATGAGGCGTACTTTCGCCGCGATCCATTCTTCACAATGCAACTGCGCCGGCAGCGGTTCGTTGAAGGCGCTCGGTGCGTGTAGCGAGTCTCGCCCGGCGGCGCCGTGGGTGCATCGTCGCCATCGGAGAGCGGGAGCGCCAGGAAAGTGGCTTGTCGTAGAATGGGCCACCGATGACGGCCTCATCGGTCCAGGCTACGGAAAGACGGCTTATCTGCCCCGAACGCATCCGATCTAGTGTAGTGTCTTCGAAATAACTAGACAATTCATCGTTTCCGCTTTCTGGACTTGGGGCTGGTGCATCCGGGCTGTATCTGCTCCAAGGTTCGATCCGGCGGTGGCTGATGCGGGTCTGCATCCTGCTGCTGGTGGCGGGCGCGGGCTACGGCGTTTACCGTTTTCGTAACGGACAGGCCGGTCTGGCTTTCCCAACCGCTTCCGTGCGTAAGGGCGAGTTTCTAGTACTGGTTCGCTGTCGCGGGGCCTTGCGGGCCAGAAAGTCGGCGGGGATCTACACTCCGGTGGTTCCGAACTTGAGAATCGGATGGCTGGCCGTCGCCGGAGAGGAAGTAAAGGAAGGCGACGTGATCGTCAGGTTCGACTCCAGCACCGCTCAACAGCAGGTGATGCAAAAGGAGGCCCAGTTACGCCAGGCGGAGGCGACGCTGGATCAAGCCGTCGCACAAGGCAAAATGACGGCTCAGCAGGATCAGACCGACTTGGGCGATGCGCGATTCGCGGTGGAGCGGGCACAGGTGCAGGCCAGCCTAGCGGCCATTAAGAGCCGCATCGAAGGTGAGCAAAGCCGTGTGGATCTGGGGATTGCCGCCCAGAAGCTCAAGGCCCAGGAGGCCACCGTGGCCCTGCATGAAGCTTCCAACCATCCCGCATCGCGTCACTGACGCGCCAGCGCGATCAAGTCAAGGCAGACGTGGAAATCACGAAGGCGCGTATCGCCCAGATGGAGTTGAAGGCGCCGTCCAGCGGCTCGCTCACGTTCAATTTGAACTACTCCGGAGTCATGAGCAGCAGCGAAGCTAGGCCCTTCAAGATCGGAGACAATACAGGATCTGGCATGTCATTGGGCCAGATACCCGACCTGAACACTCTGGAGATGGACGCCAAACTGGAGGAGGCCGATCGCGGACTCGTGACACTCAAGCAGGACGTGATCGTGCGCATCGATGCGCTACCCGAACTGGCCATCCCTGCCAAAGTGAGCCAGGTATCCGCGCTGGCGGAATTGAGCATGGAGTATCCGTACAACCGGAGCTTCCGTGCGGCGGCCGCCATCCTTCGGCCGGACAAGACGCTGCGGCCTGAGATGAACGGCGGCATGGATATCGTCATCAATCGCATTCCCAACGCCCTCAGCGTCCCTGCGAAAGCCCTCTTCAAACGCGCCGGCAAACCCATCGTGTACCTGGCGGAGAAAGGCCGCTATCGCGCGATCGAGGTCGAAATGCTGGCCCGGAATCCCGATGAAGTGGCGATTACCGGTGTGCCCGAAGGCGCCACGGTTGCACTGGTTGACGTGGATAAAGAGGGATCGAAAAAATGAGGCTGCGCAATCTGATGATTGTGGCTCTTGTGCTGGCCGGCATAGTCGCCGCCGCCTGGAAGGGGCGGCAGGTAGTCCGGGGCCTGATCGCCACAGACGTCTCCGAAACGCCGAGTACGCGGGTGAAGCGCGGTCCGGTGACGATCACAGTGACGGCGCGAGGCGAATTGCAGGGCGGGAAGCCCGAGATGCTGGTCGCCCCCATGGTGGGCAGCGACACGTTGGCGGTAATCGACATCCGGGATAACGGAGAGATGGTGAAGGAAGGCGACGTGGTGGTGCAGTTCGACACCACCCAACAGGAGTACAACCTGCGCGAGGCCCAAGCCGATCTTGCGGAGGCCCAGCAGAAAGTCGCTCAGACCGAGGCTGAAAATCAAGCCATCGATGTGGAAACCCGCCAGGCCGTGGAATCCGCCAAGACCCAGGTCAACATTGCTGAACTGGAGGTCCGCCGGAATAGGTTCTTGTCCGCGATGAAGGCCCGTGACAATGAGATCGCGCTGGAGGCTTTGCGGAACCGGCTGAAGCAGGCGGAACAGGACCTGGCCAACCGGAAGACGAGCAGCAACGCGGCGCTGGCAGCGCGCGGGCGAAAACCGCGCGCGGACGATGGCAGCCATAGCCCAGAAGAGCATCGATAGCATGACCCTGAAAGCCAAGACCACGGGCTATGTCAACCTGCAAACCAACACCTCGGGTATGTTCATGATGAGTACCGGAATGATGCTTCCGATCGTTCAAATGGGCGATACCGTCCGCCCCGGCCTGGCGGTGGCCCAAATACCCGACTTGCAGAACTGGGAGGTCAGCGCCAAGATCGCGGAAGTCGATCGCGGCCACCTGGCCCCGGGCCAGTCTGTGACGGTTGCCGTAGTGGCGCTGGCAGGCAAGTCATTTCCAGCGAAGGTGACCAGCCTGGGTAACTCCGTGGGACAGCCTTGGGATCGCCGCTTCGATTGCCGCATGGCGGTCGAGCAGGCGGGGCCTGAACTGCGGCCAGGGATGAGTTCGAACCTGGTGATCACCGCAGAAAAGCTGGACAACGTGCTCTGGGTCCCTTCGCAGGCGTTGTTCGAGCGCGATGGCAAGTCCTTTGTGTATCTCAAGACAGCGACCGGTTTTGCGCCCAGGGATGTGACCCTGGTGAAGCGCACCGAGAGCCAGGTGGTATTGACGGGCGTCAACGAAGGCGACACTGTGGCCCTGTCCAATCCCAGCGAGCAGAAGAAGCCCGCCGCACAACCGCAGAGCGCCACCAAGGCCGTGAGCAAATGAGTCTCCCCTCGGACATCGGACAAGCTTTTTCGAACCTTCGCGCGCAAAAGGCAAGAACCGTGCTGACGGCCCTGGGCATCGTGTTTGGCGTCGGTTCCGTAATTGGTATGCTGGCCATTGGCGCCGGGGCGAAAGAGGAATCGCTGCACTTCATCGAGCAGCTCGGAGTGCGCAACATGCCTGATCGACTCCCGGCCCACCATGAGCCGGGATGAGTTTCTTCAGCGAAGGAAGTCGTCGCAAGGGCTGACCGACCGCGACGTGCGGATTCTGCGTGCCAATATCGACGCCATCGAAATGGTCTCGCCGCGCAAGACACTGCATCCGGCCGGCCTCCTTCCCAAGCCGTCCATGGATCTGCCGGAGCTCTTCGGCGTAGCGCCGACATACAGCATGATCCACAGCTTGCGAATCGGAGAGGGTAGATTTTTCAGCGACGCCGACGAGGCCGGGAGCGCGCCGGTCTGCGTTCTCGGGGATACGGCGAAGGTCAGCATCCTCGGCTTCGGGCCGGCCAAAGGCAAATTTATCAAGGTGAATCAGAATTGGCTCGAAGTGGTCGGAGTGCTGAAAGAACAACTCGTATCGGGCTCGCAGAATAGCGGCGCCTCCATGCAGGACCTGAACAATATCATCTTGATTCCGCTGCGCACTTTCGAATACCGGTTCTGGGACCCCATGAGCTCGATGCGAGATGAACTGGATGGTGTGGAGGTCCGGTTGCGCGAGGAGGCGGACAGCATCGAAGTGGCAAAGGTGGTCACGGGGGTCCTCAATTCGACGCACCACGGCGTGCAGGACTTCACGGTGACCATTCCAGCCGCGCTCTTGGCACAGCAGAAACGCACACAGACGATTTTTACCTATGTGATGGTCGCGATTGCGGCGATTTCGCTGCTGGTTGGCGGCATTGGAATTATGAACATCGTGCTGGCGACGGTTCTGGAGCGGACCAAGGAGATCGGCATACGACGGTCCATTGGAGCACGACGCGTAGATATTGTGCGCCAGTTCCTGACGGAATCGATTTTGATCTCGGTTGGTGGCGGAATGATGGGGATCGTCTTTGGGCATTTCCTGGCATGGTTGATCGCTCAAACCGCACAGTGGAAGACGATCGTTACCAGCGGCTCCGTTGGGATCGCGTTCGGTGTCTCAGTGGCCGTGGGATTGGTCTTCGGGATCTATCCCGCGGTAAAGGCATCGCGGATCAAGCCGATTGACGCATTGCGGTACGAGTAAGCGATGGCGCCTTATCGCCTCCGTGGACCCCGGTGGGAACACGAGTCAGCGGGTTGCGGACGTCGCCGCGATGGGAGTCCGCCGCATCCACATGCCATCGATTATGACGTGGCGGCCGCCAAGGCGCCATCGGGCCGAAATACTTGATTCTTGCGCGCAAGAAGCGGTGTTCGCAATGAAATGGACTTGGACCTCGGGCGACGGCTTCCGATATCACCAGATAACGCTCCCATCGATAGCATTTCTGGGCCTGCTCATGCGAGGGCGAACAGTCGTGGTACGGCGGGCGCCGAGGGATGCTGGCGCTTCGCAAGCGCAGACATCCCCCTGCTCCAGGACGCCTCGAAGGCGCCGTCCCTGCCGCACTTGACGATCACCCGACTCCCGCGCTCCACTCGTTCAACGATTTTGTGAAGGGTCTCAATCTTTGGTATTTTGGGGGGCGGGGTAACCCCTCTCGTGTCGCCGCCAAAGCGGCGCCGCCAACTGGGTATCGGATTGCAATTACCGGAGCGCCATGCCGTCCAGTTTCAAAACTCTACCGCTCGCCGTCATCTTGTGCTGTGGCGTTCTCCGCTGCCAGCCGCCAGCACCGAACCCCGCCGACGCTCTCTTCCAGTCCGCCGTCGGCCAACTCTCACAAGGAAGATACCAGGAGGCGGAAGAGTCCTTCCGCAAATTAGCCGAGCTCGAACCGACGACTTCGCGAGGAATGCTGGGCATCGCCGAAGTCTGGACGGCTCAGAAGAAGGAGGGCGACGCTCTCCGGATGCTCCAAGCGGAGGCCGGCAAGTATCCGGCCCGCCCCGAGCTCCACTTCGGCATCGGAAATCTCGCGATGCGCACCGCTCAATACGATCTGGCCATCGCCGAATTCCTGCTCGTTCTCGATAGAGTCGACCGCAATTCCAAAGGCGCTGCCGATCTCTACCTGCGCATGGGCGAAGCCTATCGCCGCAAGGGCGATTTGGATTTCGCTATTGCCGCTCTGGGGCACGCGCAAACCTTGCAGCCGGCAAATCCGGCCATCCTGACCACGCTGGCCTTCACGCTGGAATCCGCCGGCCAGAGGCAGGCTGCCGGCGACCAGTACCGCAAGATCCTGGAACTCGATCCGAAAAACGCCCTGGCGCTCAACAATCTCGCCTTCATGCTCGCCGACAGCGGCACCGACCCTGGGCTGGCGTTGGCCTACGCGCATCGCGCCCGGCAGTTGCTACCCAACGAGCCAACGATTACCGATACGTTGGGGTGGGTTTATCTGAAATTGAATCGGCCTGAAGACGCCATTACGCTATTCCGGGAGGTGGTGCAAAAGGATCCCCGCCGCGCGGCGTACCGCTATCATCTAGCGGCGGCCCTGGAGTTGAAAGGCGACCATGCAGAGGCCAGAAAAGAATCGGAAGCGGCGCTGAAAAGCAATCCATCGAAGGACGAGGAGGAGAAGATCCACGAACTGCTGCGGAAGATTCGGGAGTAGATCACGGCGTCAAAGTCAAACCGGCAGTCCGCGCGCATCCTCCCATCGCTACGGTTACCACGGTGGAAGCTTCCACCGCAGTGGCATTGGTGGCGATCTGAAACGCGGCGCGATTCGATCCAGCCGGCACTTTGACCTCGGGGGGCATGCTGGCCAGTGCCGGCTTATCGCTCGAGATTTTTACGGTGACGCCCTCGGCCGGCGCCGGGCGATATAGGGAGACGGTCCCTACCACCGCAGTCCCCCCAGTGACCTTCGAAGCACTCAGTGTCAGGGGCGGCATGCATGGATACAGCGCCATCGTATTGGACCGGCGCATTTCCCCTGCCGCCATCGAGATCAGGACTGTGACGCCATCCTCGTTCACCGGATGAGTGATGATCGGAAACCTCGCACTGTTTGCTTTGGCCGGAATGGTGACGCTCTTCGGTACGCTCACCACGTCCGGCCGGCTGCTGCTCAGCGCGACGAGGGTGCCCCCTTCCGGAGCCGGACTGGCGATAGCAGCCAACCCGGATGCCGCATCGCCTCCGGCCAGCGTCCGCGGGAGCAATGCCAACATACTCTCCACCCGGGCCGGTGAGCTGTGCAGCGCGCCCTTGGGGAAAGGCCGGTATAGGGGATCTCCAATATTGAGAATCATCCATTTCAGCCATCGCGTGCTCCGCAGCAGAGCATCCCCCGCGTTCGCGCCCTGGAACAGGTAGAGAAACACCTGGTCGGGGTGTGCCAGGCCTTCCAGATAGGGTTCGGCCGTAGCTCCACTGGTGATCGTGATCCCCTTCATAACCGCGTTCGCTGACCAGTTGGTGCCTCCCCTCGGGTTCTGCGCCGATGCGCTGTCGAGATGAAGACCGATGGCGCCCGGATTCCAGGTGAATGCATCATTGTAGTGGTTCAGGCTGTACCACCCGGCGTAGAGCGCCGCCCCGTCGCAGCGCAGTGGTGCGGGAGGCGTGCCGAATTCGGCTCGCGTGTCGTCTTCGACGACTTCAAATCCGGCTCGCCTGGCAAGTTCCGCACTCTGATGGATATCCCAATCTCCGGCGGCGGAACCATAGTCGGCAAGGCCGTCGACGGATCCGTATTGCAGATCGAAACAGCCCTTCCCCGAGAGGCCGTGTGTTTCCGCGTAGAGCGCCTTATCGACCAGTCCCTTGGCCAGATTGGCATTGGCTGCGTCTAAGCGCCAGACGGAATATAGGTTGGCGGCCCGTGGCAGATCGCGATAGGCCGCCAACGGTACGAAGGGAGCGTACACATTCCCCTGGCTTTGGGCCTCCCCAAAATACGGGTGGTCTCCCACTTCATTGCCGGGGCGCGAATTGGAGTACTCGTCCCAGATGTCTGCGATGTTCGAATCGAGCGCGAACCCGCGATCGCCAATGGTCACGACATATGGCGTCTGGTACGAGAAAACAATGTACAGAATCTTCTGTTTCCCCAGCGCCTCGATGCACCGCCGGACCGGAGTCTTCACCCGCGATTCGTATTCCTGTTGCTTGAGGTAGTCGGTGGATTCGACGGATATCCTGCACCGGTTGCTCTCCGGTATTTGCCTTTGCTCCATGTAGTGCCGGGCCACCGCCAGGGAGTCTGAAACACTGGCGTTGTAGACCACCAGCACTCTCTCATTCAATGACGTCTGGCCACAGAGCGGCAGGAGAGCACCAGAGAACAGAATCATCAGACGGTGCCAAGCGCGCGAACCCATACTGTTCTACTCTACTGCCAACCTCGGCATGATGCAGCCGCCCTTCAAGGCGACGACGTTGCCAGGTTTAAGATCCCTGTGGATGATGTGATTTCTGTGGGCTAATCCAACGCCCGCAGCGATGCCAAATAACCCGCGCCCGCCGGCCCGGCGGATCCACGCCGGAAAAGCTTGATGTCGTATGGCACCAGAGGTAACGTGCACATGGCTACCGATATTGCCCATTAAGAGGACCTAAATGACTGATGTGATTGTTGTTCCGCAGGCGGCCCATTGGCAGCGATTGAAGCGTTTGGTGCTCGACAGCGTCTCGTCGCCGATCACCCGCCGCGTGTACAATCTGGGGTTGGACGAATTCTTCGAGTGGTATGGTCGCGAACCCCGGCCCGGATTCACCAAAGCGACGGTGTGCGCCTGGCGAGTTGCGCTGGAGGCACGAGGGCTTGGCGCCGTCTCCATCAACGTGCGGATCACGGTGGTGCGCAAGCTGGCGGTCGAAGCCTCCGACAACGGGCTGCTGGCGCCCGAGCTCGCCAGCGGGATCACGCGCGTGAAGGGGGTTGCGTCCAAAGGGGTGAGGATGGGGAACTGGCTTTCTGTCCAGCAGGCCCAGAAGCTCCTGAACACCCCCGATGTCACCACTACCAAGGGGCTGCGCGACCGCGCGATCCTGGCGGTACTCCTGGGTTGCGGGCTCCGGAGGTCCGAGGTGGCAGCGCTCACCGTCGTGCACGTCCAGCAGCGCGACGGGCGGTGGTGCATCGTGGATTTGGTTGGAAAGCATGGCCGCGTGCGGGCGATCCCAATGCCGACGTGGGTAAAGGTGGCGCAGGATGCGTGGACGTCCGCAGCCGGCGTTATTGACGGATTTGTATTCCGCCCCGTCAATCGTGGCGGCCTGGCGCAGGACGTCGGCCTTAGCGAAAAGGTGGTCTGGCAGTTGCTCCAGTTCCCGAAGCCCTGAATAGCTTCGGGAAGAATGACCGGCTTCCGACAGCCTCGTCTGGCCCCTGGAAATGGGTGGAACCAAAGTGGCACCGTTGACAACC
>OBLW0100003172.1_pt1 | contig 12906 bp, 3 predicted proteins | sample 1520161 | NCBI WGS metagenome assembly OBLW01 (sample SAMEA3539309, study PRJEB22396) | soil metagenome | biome: tundra; feature: field; material: soil | place: USA | collected 2010-05 | depth 0.15 m
GTCATACGTGTAGGCAGCCGGATAAGCGCGCGCGCCCCAGGATTGCTTGAGCTGGCCGCTGGGATAAAACTGCTGAGTGACGTTGCCGCCGTCGGGCAAGGTCGCGACGGTCTTGATGCCATTCACCGGGTCGCGGTAGTAAGTGTACGTGGTGGTCTGCGGGTCGTTGCCGGGGCCGGAGACGGACGGGTCCGGGTCGGGCGTGGTGACGGTGTGAATCTGCCCATCATCGAAGTAGGTGTAGAGCGTGGCGCCGTCGCGGGCGTCGGTTGAACTGAACAGCCGACCAAAGGCGTCGTAGGCGAAGGTCGTGCTACTGATCTGAACCGAATTGCTGTCGTAACGGGTGACGGAAGTTTGCCGGCCCAGTTGGAATACATTGACCGATGACGTATTGTCCGGGCTGAGAGTGGTGACGGTGCGGCGCGGGTTGTTGCGCTCAATGGCCGTCACCGTGCGGGTCGTCAGGCCGTATTGCGTGGTCCAGTTGGTCGTGCCGTCGAGACTGGTTTCAACCAACTGAAGGACGGTGGGTTGATCGAGGTTGTCGGTTTCCCAGATTTCAGTTGTGGACGTGCGGACAGGAACGCCGTGAGAGGAAGTGTTGGTCACCGAGCTGCGAGTGCGGGTGATCCGGTCGGTGCCGGCGAAGTCAATGACGCCGGGGTTGGCCATGTCCACGGCGGTCGTTTCGAGTTCGCCCCGACCGTTGTACGCGTAAAGCGTGGCGACGCCGTCGGTATCGGTGGATTTAGCAAGTTGCCCTTGGGAATTGTATTGGCTGGCGGCGAATACATTGCTGCCGCCGTCAGGCCAGGGATACTGTGTCTTATAGACGCGCCCGGCGAAGTCGGTGAAGGTGGTGGTGTATTCGGCGGAAAGAGTGCCGTTGGTTTCGAGGCGGGTCTGGGTTGAAGTTTGCACCCAGACTCCGTTGTCCTGGACGACATCGTAGTCGTAGTGCAGTCCTTGAACCGCGTCACCCCTGGTTTCATAAGCGGAGCCGTCCTGCCACGAGGTGGCGATGCTCTGGCTGCCATCGGGAAACGTGGTCGTGTTGACGGTGAAGCCGCCGACGAGCCCATTGGTATAAGTCGTCGTGCGGCCGATGGCGTCCTTCGACGAGCCGAGGTCGCCGACGGTGTTGTAGGCGCGCTGGTCCTGGATGATCAGCGAGCCATTGGTGCCCTGGAGAACGGTCTCGACGGCTCTCCCAAGGCCGTCGATGAGCGTGCAGGTCGTGATTCCAGCCCGCGTCACGGTGCTGCCATAGTAGGTCTGCGCGGAGCCGGTATTATTGAGGTCCAACAGCACCGTATGGTCGGTGTTGTACGTGGTTGTGATGCCCTCCCGATCGGTTTCCTGGGCTAGCCCGCAGCAGTCGTAGGTGCGGGTAATATACGTGCCGTCCAGGTAATTGATTTGAGTGGGCCGTCCGAAGGCGTCGCGGGCGCTGACGATTTGAGAGCTGATGAGAAGGCCCGAGGCGATGTCGAATTGGCGGGTGGAGAGCTGGTTGCCGAGCAGATCGGTGACGGTCTCGGTAAAGGTGCCGCTGAGGAATGCGGTGGCGTTAGTGTTTGGCTCGCCGGTCCAGGTGTCAGTGCGCAGGGTTTCGATTTGCGGTGCCGTGCCGCCGCCGGTGTAGGTCGGGTCGGGAATGAACTCGTCGTAATAGGCGTAAATCGTGGCGGTCTTGTCGGGGTTGATCACACGGTAAGTCTGGCCGGCTTTGGCGCCGTTGGTGTTGCTGGTCAGGTACAGGTAGGTGTGGGTCGAGAGGTTCGAGGGATCGGACCAGCTTGTCACCGCGGGACTGGTGGCGACGGCATCAACGATGTAGCTGGACGTGACCTCGTAATGCCAGCGGCGGGAGACGGGCTGGCCTTTCAAATATTCGGTGCGCGTTTCCAGCGTGCCGTTGGGGACGAATTCCGACGAGCGGTTCAGGGGATCGGGCCAGTTGGCGGTCTGCGCGTAAGGATTGTTCTGGAATTGCGAGACCGATTTGAGGACGCCATAAACCGGGTCATATTGCTTATAGAATTCCCACCGGCCGTACGGGTAGAAGACACTGCGCAGATGACCGTAGTTGTTGCCGTCCGTTGCCGAGTTTTCGTAAAAGGCGTAAGTGGTGGTCCTGGCTGCGCCATCCGGGTCCTCGACGGTCTGGATGAGTTCCTCGCCCCAGCCAAACGTTTGGAACAGCGAGCTGACCTTCGAGAGGACGTTGCCCGCGCCATCCCGAATGGTGCGGATTTCTGTCCGCTGCGTGCCATTGGTGTACCTTTCGAGGGCCTCCTTGCGCAAGGCGTTGGCGAAGCCAGTGATGAGCTCCCAGCCGTTGTACTCCGGATGGAAAACATAGCTGCTGACTTGACCGTTGGCGTCGGTGATCTGGAGCCGGTTGGTGGACGATGCGCCATCAGGATTCTCGATAGTGAGCGTCGAGAAGGGGCTGCCGACCGGCTGAAACAGGCCGGTGCCGGCGTTGTAAGGCCCGGAGCTGGTGTAGAATTGGATGCGATAGCGGTAGGCGGTATCAATGAGAATGTCGGCTAATATTTGGCCTTTCACCTGCCGAAGGACGCCATTGGCGGAAATCGTGGAGAACCCGCCCGAGGTAAAAGCAAGACCCGCCGGGCTGGCAAGACTAGGAGCAGGGAGATCGGAATAAAGCCGCAGGGAGCTGGAGACAGAACCGTCTTGCGAAGCGCCGAGGCCGATGGAAACATCCACGCTGCTGTTTGCGTCCCTGTGCTGCCCAGCAATGCAGACGGAGCAGACGTCGCACTTCTTGGGGGTCGCCTTCACGACCGCCTGGATCCCGCTGGACATAGTTGCCAGAAAGGCAACGTCGCCGGGCGTATTGTTGTTGAGCGAATCGTAAACGGACAGGCCTTGAACTGTTCCAGCAAGGTTGGTGATGGTATTTCCAACGGCGATGATCTGCTTGGCCGGAAGGCTCACGACTTGGTTGTTGCAATGCCGCACCACGGTCCGGAAGATGGCCGGTTGGCCGCCTGGATTTGTGCCTTGGAAAACAACCACGCCGGCGTTATTGACCGAGACGCGCACATCCGGGCTGATTGTGCCCACGATGTTCGGGTCGTCCGGCGCTCCGGTGCGCTGACTGGCTACGCGCACGAGCTCTTGCTCCTGAGCATAGTAAACGAATATCCCGGGACCATCACTGACGCGGGTGCCGTAGAAGGCCACAATGCCTCCGCTGTCACTGATGCCCGGCAGGAGCCCGGTCCGGCTGAACCCGCTCGTCGCGCTGGCGATTTCGTTGGAGGAGGACAGGTCAGCCGCATAGAGGCGAATGGGATCGGTACCGGTGGAACTGGCGTTGACGACGATGAGACCGTTATCGGCGATCATCGGTGCTCTCATCGTAGAGGGCGAGGCTCGGGACTGGTTTATGGCCATAGGGCCGACAGTGACCAGAAAATTCGAGCTGCCTGGTTTGGATCCGATGTAGGCGATCTGGCCGACGTTGTTGATGCTCGGGAAGAGCAGACTGGTGTAAGGCGACCCTGGAACCTGCCCGCACGGCCAATAAAACTGATAGCTGAAATCGGGGCAGTCGAACGGTGAGCTGCACGGGTTCCCGGCGTTGACGCCACCGCTGCAATAGCTATAGGGGAGCCCGGAGGTATGATCGATGATGGTACCGTTGTTATTCGTCGCGGAGTTCCAGGACCGGATGTAGAAAATGCCACCGCGGCTGTCCCTGGCTATGACGTTGCCGCTATTGTTCAATTGAAACGTGGTGCTGAAGGTCAGGGCTGCAAATCCTGGCGTCACGTTCCTGACTGGCTCATCGCCGCAAACAAATACACCCTCACCGCCGGCTATCTGGCCGATGAACGCCACTTTGCCGGAATCGTTAATCGAAGGGGGGCTTGTCATGCCGGTGAGGCCGGCGTCCCCCGTACGCGCCAGGACCGAATAGTCATAGTCGTCAGAAGCCATTGCTGCCCCGGGATACACCAGAACGAGCAGCAGCGCTCCCAGCAGCGGCACCAGATAAAGCCTGTGGAGCGAGTGGGGGTTAACTGGGCGGACGGCAAAGCTCTGGGAGGCACGTCGGAGTCTCTGTGGGATGGTTTTCATGATGGGAGACACAAGTTCCTGATCTTATCTGGTTCGGTTCTTGGCCCTCCGAGAGGTGTGGTCCTGGAGCCAGTCAATGTCCGGGTTACTCGCAGAGCCCGTCGCTCCCATGTTTTGGGCGGGGGTCGTCCGCGAGTCCTTCCAGCGCTTGGGATCAACATGGCCATCCGCGAAAGACAGGGTTGACTTGCCGCTGTGATAGAAAGCGGGGAATTCTACCCATTGGTAGGCGCCAGGAGTCAGCGGGTCATAGCCTGCCATCTCGATCACAAAAGCACCGTCATCGATCCCGTCTCTGCGCTCATCCATGAAAACGAACATCTGGGCGGTTAAGCCACCCCCGAAATCGCTCGCCTTGCGATATTGGGTGTAGTCGGCTGTATAGCGGGCCGAGCCGCTGTCTCCGACAAAGCAGTTCATGGCGTAGGATCGCACGGTCGTGCTTCTGTCCCCCGGGCACTTGTAGTTAGCTGGGTTTCGCGTGTAGGGGCCCAACTGCGAGTTCACCAGGAGCGCGGTGTTAGTGTTATCGGGCGTGAAAACCAAGTCGTTCAGCAACCCCACACACCAGGTGGAGCTGGCGTTGGCCAGGTCCTTGGCCTGGTCGTTGGCATAATTGCCAGGATAACGCTCGCCGTAGTCTCCGGCGTAAATGGTCCACGCCAGAACAAGTTGCTTATTGTTGTTCAGACAATGGATCTCCTGTGCCTTAACCTTGGCTCGGCCCAAGGCCGGCAGCAACAGCGCGGCCAATATAGCAATGATGGCGATGACCACCAGCAGTTCAATAAGGGTGAAGGCAGGCTCACGTCGGTCGGAAACTTCAATAGGTCTGAGTTGCATGGTCAAAACATGGACTTTCTTGGTTTGTGTTGGAATCGGGTGCTCATTACTCGTGGAATCCAGATGCTCATTGCTCCTTGCGGAGTCGGTAAAACCGAACCGTGTCAGAGGAGGGCGCGATTGGCACCTCATAAGGATCCGCGTCGGGTTGGATTTCGATTGAATCCACCCAAGACACCAGGTCCGCGGAGGATTGAAGCATAAACGCGCAACCCACACCGCCTCGTACCGCAAGGCGGAGCAATTGATTGTTGCCGACGCTCGCGCTAAGTTGGACCGCCTCACAACCCGGTCCTTGAATAAAGCACACCTGCGAACAAGAGTCCCTTTGGTTAAGTCCCCGGACAACCGTATAGACGTTAGTGACCCAGCCGCCAAGCCGCGGGACGGCCAAGGTCTCGAGCAGATAACTCACACGCGGGATTCCGGAAAAGCGCACCACGGTGAGATTGGAGGTGACGACGAGCTGGTAATTGTTCGTCGGCGCCTCCATTTCCAGAGGAGTGAGCGTTGCCGAGATGGCTTGGAGCCGCGGTGAGAGGTAATTGGTTACCAGCACGCCGCCCGACGTGCAGGCGCCGTTTTGGGCAATGACGGTGGCAAAGGTCATCGGCTGGCCGACAGCGCCAGAACCGGGGTCCTGGCACTCCAAGGTCACATTGATCGCCTGGCACTCGAACATCCGCAGGAGCCAAGCGATGCCATTGATGAACAGGATCCGCCGATCTTCTCGTGACTGAGTTTCGTCCGAGGACTCGGGGGGCTGATCTGAGGTCACGCGAAAATCCTGGATCAAACGGCGAGTCTCCCCGAAGTCCGGCTGGGAAAAGCGCGGGTAGCGAAGCATAATCGGGCTGTTGGACAGCGCCCCAGCTACCGGCACATCTGCCACCACATCCATGTTGGTAGCGATGAGGCTGAGCCGCTCGAGAGCACTGCTGATGAGGATGTCCGTTGAGGCCTGGTCGTACCACCCATAGTACAAACCGTCCTTGTAATCCGGTATAGGGATGCCGTGGACGTGTATGGGTAGCGGAATTGAATCGACCCGCTGGCTCCCAAGCAACTCGGTCCACTGTTGATAGCGCGAAAAATCCGTCAGGAAATCCCGGGACTGGCCCAGTCTTTCTCCGATGAGGTAGAGCGGAATCTTTGCATCGAATGCTTGCTGAAGCACGCCCACATCATTGTCCGTGAGGCCGCCGTCAGTGGTTCCCTGGTCGTTCCAGATAATCGCCTTGAAGTCCTGCACCAGGCCGAAATAGAGTCCTTCCTGATCGAGGACTTTGACGATTGGCGGACCCCGGTCGGGAATTAACAGCTCACCGAGATCGTCAACCATCTCGTCGTTCTCCGCTGAAGGGAAATTCCGGATGATGAGAATGTCCCCGCGCAAATCAATAATTCTGACCGACACGGGTTCGGACCAACCTGTCGCGCCGTGCATGTCCCGAGCAAGCGCCAGCAAGACATTCGTGGCGTCCACGAAGTTGGTGTTTGGCAACACCAGCGTGTACGGGAAATTGGTGGCGGTGCCCAAATAGTTGGTTTGTCGGGAAACCACCTGGTAATAGGCTACCTCCTGGACCGCATCGTCAACGCCATCAGCAGAAGATTGCAGCGTAATGGGGTCTCCCGCACGGAAGATGGTGCCAGACAAAGGGTTGGTAATGGCAACGATGGGCGGAATGTTCTCGACGTAGATGTAGTTGGTCTTGGTTACAGAAGCGGCTTTGGTTGGGGAGCCAGTCCGTTGCGTCATTTTCAACGAAACCGTCTTCCAGCCCGGGTCTGCATAGGCGTGAAGCGGCTCGGGTTGGTTACTCACCGAGCTCCCGTCGCCAAAGGTCCACTCATAGTCCACATTGGTCGCGAAGCGGTCCTTGGGTTGCGGGTATCCCTTCGGGTCAACCACCGGCGGCAACTGGCGGACCAGAGGCCCTTGGGTGAAGCCGCCAGGGGGTGTCGCCATCAACTGGTTAATCCAGGTAATATTAGTCGTCGCGCCGTCAACGTCACAGACATACCACCAGTCATTGGTTCCAGCCGTAGGTACGGTGACTGAGCCAATGGAGGTGAGCTGGGTGGAGAGGCCACTAATCACATCGCTGCCCACATAAGCGACCACCTGGGCCGACGATTGCGACAGGAAATACCCGGCCTCACCAGGGTACTTTCTTCCATAAACATTGTAGGTTCCCGGATAAAAGCTGAGAATAGTGATGGTTTCCGGCCCCCGGCCGTTCCTCATATCCACATCGCGAATGGCAAATGGCGGTCCGCTGGTACTGCCCTGGTTCTTCGGCAGGTAATCAATCCATGGATATGAGACGGGGACATTCGTGGAAAAGTGCAGGTAGAGGTCCAGATCGCCCGGCTTGTTTGTCCAGTTCATGACGAACCGGAGTCCGGAGAAGATCGGCGACATCGAGAACCACTTCGCGACGGACTGCCCTTTTCCCACCTCAAAATGATCGTCCACATAGTCGTAGTAGCCAGCTTTGGTCGCGGTAAGCTGGGCAGCGCTCGCGGTGGAAAGATTCCAGAACTGAACGTTCTCGTTGAGGTGGACGTGAGTATTATTGGCCATGAAGTCAGCCCGCAAATCACCGAGCTGCACTCCGACCAACTCGTAATTGCCATTCGTGTCGGTGACAGCGGAAACGCTCCCGACTGACACCAGGACGCCCGGGATGCCAACCGCCAAACCGTTTGTTGCGGTTTTGGTGGCATCGCTCACCATCCCACGAGCGATGCTGCCGAAGGTCAGGACCGCAACGGCAGAGGTAACGGAACCATAGGAGTTGCTGAGCACCGCTCGATACACTCCCTGGTCATTGGTCGTCACGTTGTTCAGGGTGAGCGTGGACAGATAATTGGTCAGCCCGACAATCTGCATAGTCCCCGGCACCGGAGCTCCTTTGCCAAACCACTGGATGGTAATGTCCGGGCTGCCATAAGCCAGGAGGCTGAAGACGGCTTTATCGCCAGGCGTGGCAGCGAGGTTTAGGGGCTGGTTGGTGATGACCGGCGCCAGTGGGGGGATCGGAGCCGCTGTTACCGAGACCACAAGATTTGTCCCTTCTGCCTGGTTCTTGCCATCCACCGCCAAGTAGAGGGCCCGCCCCCCTCCGGCCATGAAACTCACCCGGCTGCGTTTATCGGATCGGCCGTCATCATCTTCGGCCACTGAATTGAGATTGCTCAAGGTCGTCCCGGTATAGACGCTGAGGACGGTATCAATGTCGCTGCCGCCGAGATCAACGGTGACGAGGCTGGGATAAGGGTTGGTCCAAACCCACCAAACCGAGTGGCTGGGACCCTGCAGAGCATGAGGCTTCTCGCCGGGCTCAGAGGTGGCATACTCGTTGTAACCTGTGGCGCTCGCGGGATTGCTGGAACCGAGGCTAATGGCGTTGGTGAAATAGTCGTTGGGCGGGGGGCTGACGACCCGGACTAGGCCATCACTGCTGATGGCGTTCGAGTAAATGTTGCTCACGAGGATGCGGTAATATCCACTCTCATTGGTCTGCGCATTCCGGACAATGAGCCAGCCGTTGGTCGTCAGGACATGGCGAGAGTCCAACGCCACGTCGGTATAATTGGTGTCACGGGGCGGCCGGAGCTGCCAAACGTAGTTGAGAGAAAGGGAAGGACATCCGACCGCCACTTGGTTGGTGAACGTGTCACCCTCCCGGACTCGCTGGTACGCGACTGGCTGCGCGCTGAGGACTGGCCGCGCATCGAACGTAACACGAGCAACCGTACTTGTTACGTTGGCCAAAGGATTGCTGACTATGACCCGGTAATCGCCGGCGGCCTCGGCCACCGCCTCGAAGCTATAGGTTTGGTTGGTCGAACCCGGGTGGGTCTCGGCCGGGAGGTTGGTGCCCGCATGTTGCCACTGGTAGAAAACGGGTGAACACACCGGCTCAGCCTGCACCTGGACTTGCAGGTTGACGACGTCGCAAGGGCGAACGGCGACCACGCTGGCCGGTTGCTGCGAGATGACCGGATCGGTGCGAATGGTCAAACGGGCGACCTGGCTCGTCACCGAGCCGAATGGTGTGCTGACGACCACAGAGTAATCGCCCGCATCCGACGGCTGCACGTTGGTCAAATTATGGGAGGTTTTGCTGGCGCCAAGCAAGAAGCCGCCCTGGAAGAGCCACTGATAGGTGAGCGGGCAGTTGGCAGTGGCTCCAACGACGAAGGAGACAGTTTCGCAAGCGAAGTTGGTCGCCGAGCATGGCTGCGTAACCAGCACGGGGGTATTCGTGAGAGTCAGCCTCACCACCGCGCTAGTTATGGACTGGTGCGCGTTCCAGACGATGGCGTCATAGAAACCTTCGTTCTCCGGGGCAAGACCGGTAATGAGGAGAGCGGCGGTGTTGGTTCCAAGGACGTTGGGCGCGCTCACATTCGTGCCATCGTGGCGCCACTGGTAGCCTAATGGGCTGCACGACAGCGCAGCCACCTTGAATTGCGCGGAAGTGCAAGCGTTTGTCGCCACATCTCGGGGCTGGCCGTTTGCCGTGATCACTGGCCCGATGAGGACGTTCAGATGGACCGCTCGCGTATAGACGACGGCATGGGCGTTATTCATTACGGCCGCCCGGTACCAACCTTGGTTGCTGATAGTAACACTCGGGATCATTAACAGGGCGTTGGTCTGGCCGGGCAAATCCACAAAAGTCCCGTTGTTCGTCGTGCAAAACTGCCATTGGTAATACACCGCCCCATCAATACTCGTGGCGAAAACGCTGTACCCGCTGAAGTTAGTGCAGTCTTCCTCGCCGGCGCCTCCCGAATCGCCGATCGTGTCAACGTCTGCCCCTCCGCCACCTACGACTCCCCCGCCATCTCCCCCGCCGCAAGCGTTGCCAGGCTCGCAGAGAATAGTCGCCCCATAGGTTGGGTTGTAGGTCAATTTCAAACTAATGTTGGTGCTGGAACTTCCACTCTGACTCTGACTGTCCACCGCAAATGAACACTCGGTGTTGCCGATTCCAAAGAACTCGAATCGGGTCAGCGAGTTGCTGCGATTTACCACCGGCACCAGACTATTTACGTAGTCACCGGTGTAAGCAGCGAGCAATTGGGCCGGACTGTTCGGCGGGGTTAACTCGGCAATCACTTGACCGTCAGCCGGTGCCGTAAAACTCCACCAAACCGAGTAATTCGTCGTTACACCGCAGTGTCGCGGTTCACCCGGTTCCACAGTCCCGTTCTTGTTCCATCCGTAAACAGTGGCGCTGGATTGGGCGTCCGTCGGGAGAGTGGTTCACTGCGGAAAGATCGGGATACGATCGATAAAGTTGTCGTTAGGCGGGCGGATTTCCACGTTCAATCGAGCGTGGCGACTATTGACCACCGCGTATCGATTGCTGGCGGAGGCCCAATACGACCCCGCCTGGCCGAGCTGGATGGCGGGCAGGAAGAGGTCAGGGGCGGTTTCTCCGACGAGCTGATTGGTTGGGCCGGAGGGGGGGCTGAACCACTATTGGTAGCGGATCGGCTGATACCCTTCGGTTACCCGCACGCTGAAGCTGGCGTTCTGGTTCGTAATCATCATCCGATCGGCGGGGAGAGTCGGGTCAAGGACTAGTGCATTGTTGGTTGTCACTGTCAGCGTGACATTGGTGCTGACCTGGCCTGCGCAGGCGACGTTGGACACGAGAAACCGATAGTCGCCCGCGTCATCGGTGCTGACATTGTCCAAAACGAGATCGCTGCTGGTGGCGTCGGGCAGATTAGCAAAGTCAACTTGGCCTAGAGGTCTGAACTGCCATTGGTAAAAAAAGGGCGGTGTCCCGAAGGCTGAAGCGGTGAAAAAAGCCGTCTTGCCGACGTTGGTGACGATACTAGGGGGCCAGGGCGGGTTCGGAGTCGCGCATTCGTTCACTTCCACGTACACCACGCTGCTGCTCACCGAACCGTATTCGTTGTTGATAATGGCGCGATACCATCCCTGATCGCTCTTGCTGACGACACCGCTAGTCCCGAGCGTGAGCTGGAGATTGATACCGCCCGCCAGATTTGTGAAGCCAGTGCTGAAACTAAAGGTGCTGAACTGCCATTGGTTGGTGAGCGGAAGTTTGCCGAGAGCCGTCACCGAGAGGTTGGTTCGCTGGCCCGCCGTAACAGTCACATCCGCAGGCTGCGCCAGGATTTCCGGTGTCGTGTAAAGCTTAAGGTCCAATTGAACTACTCCCTTGTCTCCGTCGCGTCCGTCCACTACGATGTTATAGTCGGATGCTGCTATTGCATTGAACTCGAAACGATCGAGGGAGGTTGGGAGTCCGCTGTTGTTTTGGCCAGGTGTTTGTTGAAGCTCGTTAAGGACCTTTTGGTAATCCCAAACGTTCACCAGCGTGCGGCTAGGGCTGTTCGAGGTCGTCACCAGGGCATACCCGTTCGCGGGGGCAGTCCAGCGCACCCACAACGTCCTTACCGGATTAACCCCCCGATTTGGTTGCTCGCCGGAATCGGTAGTAGCGAGAGTGTTTGTACTCAGGGAAGAAAACAGTGTCCCTGACACAGGGAGGCGGTCATTGAAATGGTCTGCCAGTTGTCGCCCGTAAGCAGTCAAAAAGTCCGAAATGATTATGAGCCCGGCCAGGAGCATTGCATAAGCCGTGGGCACGATGTGGCACGATTTTGATGTTGGGATCTTCATGTTCTTAAAGGCGGTTGCCGGTGATAAGCAAACTGGCGAGCGGCATAGTCGAATGTAGTGCAAGCGGGCGTCGGCAAAAAGGTCGCACGGCTGCCGTGGCTGTGGTGTGGCTCAGATTCAAGTAATGGGAGCAGAAGCTTGGCGGGTCTGGCCAGAGATGCCGTGCATCGGAGAAGTTGAGGCGGGCGGACATCGAGAGTGTACTGAACTTGCGATGTCGAAGGCCGCCTCACGGAACACCCGTCAGCTTGCCATTTCATGTCCACGCTGCCCATCCCAACTGGCCTTGAACCAGCTTTCGTGCATCCTCATAACCAAAACTGCTCTCGGTTGCAAGAGAGCGTCTCAAGTCAAGGCAGAGCACGGTGTGGAAGACCGGGCTTTTGACCAGATCATTACACGTGCTCAGCATTAGTCTTGTGCATAAAACTGCAACTCCGCTCAATATGGAGAAGCAGTCCGTAGAATTACTGACCCGGCCCTTGCCATCCCTGCTGGGAGGATTGAAGACTGATATACGAGTTAATCAGTTTTCGGCCGGGAAGGCTTGATTCTGGCCGCGTTGCGAGCGACGAAGGATGACGGACGGTCGGGGCGCCGCTGATTTTCTCGTGCAATCACGCCCCAACTCTCCAGATTCTGCGGCAACAGAGACACGCCTCCTGTCTGGAATGCCAATCCGAAAAGCTCCTAAAATCGCCTGGACGAGGCTTTGATCGATGAGGTGGTATCAGTGCCCTCAGAACGGGCGACAATGCCAGCCGCTTTCGTGTCCACTAGATCACTTCCTTCTGCAAATCTGCCCCACCTCAGCAATCATTTGGGAAACTGACAATCCCAAAGCTCCGGCAGTTGCCTCGCAGCCATTCAAACTCGGATTTCCGCGCCAAAAGGGCATAAGAACTGCTGCTTTGTGATGAATATTTGGGAATAAGATATGAAGAACATTACGAAAACAGGATGGAAAGCTTACCTGCTGCTTTTGGGCGTGGGATTTCTTGTCTGCTCGAATGCCCAAGCACAACGAACCGCAACTGCCGTTGCGAGGGTAGAAAATGGTGCGGTGGTCGCAATCACGTTGGCTGACCCAGGCAGCGGTTACATGGACGTTTGGATTGACCCATACCCCAAAATCACCCTTGATGGTGGAGGCGGTAGTGGTGCCAAGGCAACCGCATCCGGTTTTCAGAGAAAGGACAACACTGATTTGATGGAGATAAAGGGTATCGATGTCCTGAGATCGGAAGAGCACACGTCTGAACTCC
>OBLW0100003173.1_pt1 | contig 12904 bp, 7 predicted proteins | sample 1520161 | NCBI WGS metagenome assembly OBLW01 (sample SAMEA3539309, study PRJEB22396) | soil metagenome | biome: tundra; feature: field; material: soil | place: USA | collected 2010-05 | depth 0.15 m
GGCCGCAACCAAACCCGTTCGGTCCAACAGCATGCAAGCCAGTCGTGCCATTCCCCGAGTGGCCGGGGAGAAAACGATTCTCCCCTGCGTGCCAATACGGAGAGGTCCGCCAAAGGTGAGGGCCTTGAAGGCTTGCCGGGGTCTGAGAGCGTGGCGCGCGCGGAAGGAGGCGCACGAAACCGAGGAGGCCCGGAGAGTCCCTGCCGCACTAACTGCGAGGGCCAAGCAGGAAAGGAGCCGCAACGACAAGAAGCGTCGCCCGACACTCCGGGAGTCGGATTGGCTCGTAGTATTGCGCGGCAGGGCACAAGCCCGGAAGCGGGAGAAGGGGCCACCAGATCAACGCAGTCCGCACAGGCAACCAGAGCCGTAAGAACGACGGAGCAAGACTGGCAAACCTTCCTGCGGGTCATAGCCGAGAAGGCATTCACCAACAAGCATCACCGGTTCGGAGACTTGTAGCCATAGCTGGCGCCCGCACCCTATCGAGCGGCAAGGGTGTTGATTCCAAGGACATATTTCGAGCACCGGGCGAGGCGGAAAGGAAGCGCGTTGGTAATGCGCGCCGCTTCGTCTGCCGCGGCGAGGCCAAACTTCAGCTCGATTACCACCAACCCGGCGGGCGGGCAGAAGGAAACTCCCATGCCCTGAGCTTGCCGCGCCCCGCCGAACTGGAGACCTGAATCCACGGTCAAACGGAAACAACCATCGGCGCTCTGAAAATAGTGGCGCTGGTAATGGTTTCGCAGGGCCGGTTGAAGGTAGCGAAGAGCGGCACGCTCCAGCGCCGGCAGGCTCGCGCTGTCGAATGCGGTTTCCAGGCCAGGTCTCCACACGTGGCCGTTCATCGAAAGGGGTGGCAGTCGGCGCGACGCCTTTCCGCTAACGAGGCCGTACTTGAGCTTGCGTTCGAGGGTTGGCGTGTTGATGCGCCCGGCCCAGGCGCCATACCAGCGGATACGCGTTTTGGTACGGTGCGCGATGCCGTTGACATGATCGTGATAGTCGCGCAAATCCGGGGAATCCAGATAGAGGTTGTTGATGCTGCGCGCCGGATAGGTTTCGCGAAAGGCGGCAGGATGCCGCCGCACGAGCGCAAGGACTTCGGACAAGGTGAGCCCGTCGGCAATGAACTTCCGCTCATAGCGCGGATTCGGCGGCAGGGCGGTCATGCGCAATGGCCTGGATCAGTTCAAGCACCCAGGCCGCGGTCGTCCAGGCAACTGATTTTCACTTGCGGGCTCAGCTCGCGGAGCCGTTGGTTGAACTGCTCCAGGTTGCCGACTTGCTTGAAGTCCACAACGAACGCGGCCTCGATCAGGTCCGGCGTCTGGTCGAAGCGTTTCAAGGTCGCGCTGGCGCCGACCGCGGCGAGCGCGGCAAGAATCTGGCTGGCGCCCAGGTTTGCGGCCGCGGGGCTGGTGACGGTCAGGTAGAGGTTCGGCGGGCCGGGGTGGCGGTAGAGGAGGCTGCGGATCGCGATCAAGCCAACAATCAGGACCAGGGCGACGATGGTGATCAGGGTGGCGTTGGCGCCGAGTCCGAGACCGGCGCTGATGGCAAGGAAGAGGAAGGCGAGTTCCTCGGGCTCCTTGATGGCGGCGCGAAAGCGCACGATGGACAGCGCGCCCACGAGCCCAGCGACAGCGCCACGGACGAGCGGACGATGCTGATGATCAGCGCGGTGGTTACGGTGAGCACGATGAAGTTCCGGGCGAAGAGCTTGCGGTTCGAGAGCGCCTGCCCGAAGTGAACGTAAGCCTGGCCCAGCAGAATGCCGAGCACTGCAGCGATGACCAGTCTCAAGACCAGGCTGGGCAGCGAGGCCAGGTCGGTTGGATTCCAGAACAGTTCATGTAGTGTTTGTTCGATTTGCATAGATTAACAATGGAGTAACGAGGTTTCAGAAATCGTCAGCGTCATCCGGCGGATCGAAGCCATCAGGCGGGGGTCCGAACTCGAATCCGGGTGGCGAGCCGCCGCGAAAGGGCGAAAGGTCCTGGTTGATTCCGGCGCGAAGCTGCACTTCGGTGAGCGCGCCGCTGTGGTCCGTGTTCCACGAATTAAACCACTTAAGAAAGCCCTGGGTGAACTCGGCCCGCGTGACTGCGCCGTCGTTGTCCGCGTCGAGCGCGGTCGTGAACGCCTGCGCCAGGAACATCCCCGGCCCGAGGCCGCCCGGGCCTCCCCTGCCGGGTGGCCTGCCCGGACCGCCGGGACCGGAGCGGGAAAGTGTAGCGCCCTCGGACTTGCCGGCCAGTTGGTCGTTGACCGACTTGGCGCGGACGGTGACAAAGGTCTTGATCGGTTTCATCGCTTGCCCGAAGCCCCCGCCTGGGGCACCAAACGGCGGACCGCCCCCACCTTGGCCGCCTGCCGAAATCGCTTTGCCGGCCACCACCTGGTCGAAGCGCGCCAGCAAATGAGCCGATTCTTCCTGCACCGCCGGCCGGAGCACGGAAGCCAGTTCGTCCACCTGCCGCTGGATGCGCTCCGGCTTGAAAATGGTCTCGCTAAACTCTTTCATGTGCGCCAAGTAAAGCCGCTTGAACTTCTCGACCTTGAACACTCGCTCCAGGAAGAGGACTTGCCCGCTCCAGGGCTTCAGGAGGCTCAAGCGCTCCAGCTCATCCGCGCTGCCGGCCATCGGGAACTGACCGAACGAATGGTCGAAGTCCCAAGGCAGAAACTGAAACTGCTGGGTTTTCGGGTGCAGATAGACGTAGAAGTTCTGGCCCATGCTGAGAATGCTGTCCATGTTGCTGAGCCAGACGGTCACGGCCATGAAGCGCGCGAACTCGTCCAGGTCGAGAAACTCCTCCAGCCGCGCCGCGAACTCCGCGTCGCTCGCGTGCGACACCAGCTTGCTGAAGGCGATAACGCGCTTCGCCTCGTGATCGAAGACAGGAGTCTTGGGCACATAGGTTTGCCGGTAAGCGGACCAGTTGTCCCCCAGGTCTTCGAACACTTGACGTGTCACCGGCTTGAACAGCGTCCCGCGTTTGGTGCCGAAGCGCGACCGGGTGTAATTGTTGTCCACGTTCTCCACGATGGAATACACGCCAACGTATTGGTTGGTGTATTTACCGGGCACCGTGAGATAGACCTACGCGTAGGCCGTCCGCCCGGCGGGCACCCCGGCGTCGCGGAACAGGCGATACGAGAGCGGCTCATTCATCCCGCCGGGGTCATTGACGTTGTTGTGCAGGTTGAGCGTGGTCACGCCGCCGAGCCGCCGCCCCTTGAATCCGTGGTTCAAAGCCACCTTGAGCGGGCGCTTGAGCGAGTTGCGCGAAGTCATGTAAGTGTTGTTGCCCTTGTAACGCACCGACACGTCCTGGAAGCGCCAGCCCTCAAAGTCCAGATCGGCGTGGACATATACGAAGCCGTTGCGTTTGCCCCCGGCGCCGAGCGGGGACGGCCCGCCCGGCCGATTGCCGCCGGCGGATTCCAGCGCCGCGTCGAGACCAGCGCGTGTCTTGCCGGTGTCCAGGGTGCCCGTCTTGTTCGTGTCCCAGGCGGCAAACCATTTCTGCCCCAGAGCTGAGAATTCCTCGCGCGAGAGCTTCCCGTCGTGGTTTGCGTCGCCTTGCTTTAGGAACGCCGGCGCGATGAACATGCCCGGGCTAAAACCGCCCGGTCCTCCTGGACCACCAGGGCCTCCGAAAGGACCGCCGCCGCCTTTGGGTTCCATCGCCTGCCACTGATCGGGCGCGAACGTCAGGTGAATCTTCCAGACGTTCGACAAGTTGAAGAGTCCGTTGCCATCTAGGCGCGCCGCCGTCGCTGCGCCGGGAAATGTCCTTTGCAACGCGAGCGCGGCGCCGAGCAGCGCCAGCAACAGGAAACCACCAAGCGCCGCCACAAGAACCCGAACCCGGATGCCGGGGCCGGCGCTCGATGGATTTGTTGCGGTGTGGAAAGACATGGTCCCCAGTGAGTGCTTATGAATTCTGAGTCATTGCGATTGACCGATGCAACACACAGAGCTGACGGTGCGCAGGATGATCGCGTCGCCGACGAGTGCGGGCGAGGACCAGGTCATCTCGTCGAGGCGGTTCCCGGCGAGCAGCTTGAACGCGGGTCCGGCGGCAACAATGAAGGTGGTGCCAGCCTCATCCGTGGCGAGGATATCCCCATCATAGGCGCAGGGCGACGCCTTGAAGCCAGCGGCGCCGGGCAGCGGCTCCTGATAGATCGTCGCGCCAGTTTTCGCGTCGAAGCAGTTCAGCACGCCACGGTCGTGCGCCGGAAAAGCGTAAAGCCGGCCCTCCAGCACAAGCGCGGAGGTGAAGTGCGGCCCAGCGTCGTCTCGGAACCAGGCGACACCCGAATTCGATTTCTCGCCGGGTCTAAGAGAGATGTCGCCGGCGGCGCCGGCTTTAATGGCCCACATCGGCCCAAGTTCCTGACCGGGGGTCTTCGAACTCATCCCGAGGTAGAGCATTTCGTCTCCCGCCACCGGCGACGCTTTGCAACCACCGGAAGCCGCCCTGTCGCCTTTGCTCTTGCCCTTGGGAGCGCCAGAGCCTGACGGGCCAGCTTGCCTGTTTCCCAGACTGCGCTCGGAAGCGCAACGCCAGAGCTCCTTGCCGGTGGCGGGGTCGTAAGCGCGGTTGAAGTTGCTGCCCATCACCACCAGCTCGATGCGGAGCTTGTTGCGCCAGAGAATGGGGGTGCTCCAGGTCGATCGTTCGTCGCGCTCGACCCGCCAGAGCTCATTGCCGGTCTTCGTGTCGAGGGCGACGAGGAAGGACTGCTGCTCGTTGTCGCACAGCACAAAGAGCCGGCTGCCTTCAAGCGCGGGCGAACTAGAACTGCCCCAATTTGCGAACGTCCGGTAGGCGCCCAGGTCGCGGCTCCAGACCAGCTTGCCCGCCAGGTCGTAGCAAAACACCCCGACCATCCCGAAGTAGGCATAGACGTGTTGGCCGTCGGTGACGGGTGTTTCGGAAGCATAGGTGTTCGAGATGTGGTTTCCTGCACGCGGCTTGTGCTGAGCCGCCACCTGCTTCCACAGCGTCTTGCCGGTGGTACGGTCGAGGCAATAGACCTCCCAGCGATAAACCACATCGGGCGCTTCTTCGCCGCCGCCTGGACCGTTGCGCGCCGGTGCCTGCTGGTGCCCGCAGATGGCAGTGGTGACAAAAACCTTCTCGCCCGAAACGATGGGCGATGACCAGCCATAGCCTGGCACGGTCACGCGCCGGCGCACGTTCATCCCGGCGTTCCAAACTGTCGGGAATCCCTTATCGGATGAGAGGCCTGTTCCATCCCCGCGCCAACCGGGCCAGTCACCGGCGGAGGTGGACAGAGCCGCTAACAGGGCGATCAAGCCAGCGAGGCAATGAACTCGTGCAGTTCTCATCTTAGATTCTCGCGCGGCGCCCGATCACGGGTGGACCAGCCGGAAGAACACACTACCGTTGGTGGTGACAATGGGAATCGCGGCCTGGTTGTTGGTGTCTGAATCACTCACTGTCACCCAATTCATGCCAAGGCCGATGTTGAGACTGTTGGTCTGCGCCTGGAGCAGCCAGCCCGTATGATCCGCCGGCCAACCTAAGATTACTTGCCCACTGCTATGAGCCATCGTCATGTAGGGAACGGACGGGGCAACAGGCCGGGCGCTGACTTGGCTCGAATGCGCGCTCTCGCCCGCGGAGTTGGTTGCACAAACGACAAAGTAGTAGAGCGTGCCGTTGAGCAGGCCGGTGTTCGTGTATCCCAGGTTCTGTACGTTGGTGGCGATAAGCGTGTAGGACCCGCCGTTCGTCGTGGAGCGTTTGACATTGTAACCCTTGGCGTTCGTCGCGGCGTTCCAAGCCAGGATAGCCTGGGCATCCCCTGCGCTGGCCGTCAATCCAGTCGGGACCGATGGCGGCGCGGAGATGGTTACCGTTATCACTCCGGCAGTAGCGGTGCTGAAAACAGCGGTCTGGCCGCTGCCGCTGGGCGCCGAATACGTGAACACCGGCGTGCCGGACAGGCTGTTGCTGTAGGTCAGCAACTTGTAGGTGCCGACAGGAATGCTCATGGAGGACGGCGCGACGATGACTGCGCCGCCGAAAATGACGTTGCCTCCGACCACGAAATTGGTGCTGGGATTCAGGATCAGGGTCGCGCCGGAGTTGATGGTGAGGTTGCTGGAGAGAGTGCCACAGCCACCGAAGGCGGCGCCGGATTTGACGAGCACGTTGGTGGTGGTGATCTTGCCGATAAGATTGATCGTCCCGGAGTTGATCAGGCTGATGACCACTGAATTCGAGGTCGCGCTCCAAGTGCTGGTGGAATCAATGGTCAGGAGCTTGGCGGTGTTAATGCAGCCGGTAAGTGTGCTTCCGTTTTGCAGGGTGTTGGTGATCGTGCTGGTGCTATCGGCAATAAGGTTGCCGGCCAGCGTGACGGCGCTGGCGGTGAAGATGGCCGTGCTGGAACTGTCCACATTGAGAAGGTTGCCGGTGCTGGCGCTGATGGTGACCCCGCCACTCACGTTGATCGCGGCGAGCGCAGCGTTGCCGGATGTGCCGGTGACATAGAAGGCGTCGCCGGCTGTCGCCGTGAGCGAGCCGCCATCGATCTTCACGGTAGCGTTGCCGGTGGCAGGCGCCGTCCGGTGAACCTTTATCCCTTCGACCAAGCCTGTCAGAACGGTGTTGGTCAGGATGATGGCATTGGCCCCATCAATCACCCCGCCACAGTCGGCCAATGACGTAGCCTTGGCACCGTTTACCGTAATGGTGCCCGTCGAATAGATCGCCGCCGAATGGCTGCCAGCGATCGTGTTGGAGGAATAAATTGTGCCTCCTGTGACGGTGACCGTTCCGCCGCCGTAATCCGTCGCGACTATGGAGGAATTGGCTCCATAAGAGGTCACGTTCACGTTGGAGAGCGTGATCGCGCCGCCATAGGTCGCATCCACTCCGTGGGCGTTGGCGCCGCTCGCGATGATCGTGCCGTCCAACATGGTGAGCAATGAGCCGCTGTAGGTCGCAAAGAGCCCGTTGGCGACCGCGCCGGTGGTGACCACCGAATTCGAACTGCCCGTGATCGTGATCGTGCCTTTGGTGCTGGACGAGCCGGCGAGGATGCCGGCGTTGATGCCGTACTTGTCGCTGTTGTCGGTGTTCGAAGCGTTGCCGCTGGTCGTGATGTTGACCGTCCCGACCGTCAGGTTGCCGGCACCGTAAACCAGGATGCCGGATTGGTCGGCTATGCTGGTGGTCTCGATCAGGCTCGACTGGTTCGCGGTTCCGCCGTTGAGCGTATAGGCACCGGTTTGGGCCCGGGCTGGCGACGCAGGGACAAGGGCCAGCAGCAACAGGCACAGTGGAATAGCAATCTTATGCGGTTTCTCCGACATGGGTTGCTTCCAATCAATGATGATGCGGTAAGGTTTATTATTCATAGTCTTGTTCTCAGGAGTTTGTTGTTTGCGTTGGACTGAATTGATGTATGTCTTTGGCAACTGGTGCAGCATTCGACTAGTGATGGGGGATCAGGTGGCCGCCATTGGCCAGGGTGTAGGTTTTTCCCTCAAGCCATTTGTTCGCGAGGAGGCTGGCATCGTATGCGACCTCATGGCCGTTGCCGCATATGTTAGTGACGGACATGCCCGACGCTCCACTAGGATCGATTAGGGCGGTCAGGGTGGAATCCTCCGTCACATTCCACTTGCTGGTCGAATCGAGCGTCAATGCCGCGCCATTGACTGCACCCGTGAGCGTGGTGCCATGCTGGAAGGTCGCCGTGATTGAACTGATGCTGTCGCAGGTCAGGTTGCCCGTCAGGGTTTCGCCATCGGCGGTGAGGAGCGCATGGCCGCCATTTGAACCGCTCCTGCCCCAGCGACCGGCGCTCGCATTCACCAATATCCCCGACGAGGCAGAGACTTTCACTCCCTCGAGCGTGATCACCCCTCTCGTGTTGGAAACATAGAACAGCGGCCCGGCGGTCGTCGTGAGTGAGCCACCGTTCATAGTGAAGGTCCCCTTTCGTCCCTGGGCGTCCCCCGAGAAACTTTGATAGACCATCACCCCGCACTTGGCCGCGCCGGACAGGGTGCAGTTCGTCAAGGTGATGGAGTTCTTTCCTTCGATCACGGCGGCCTCCGCTGCCGTGCCTTGGATGGTGGCCTCGTTCGCGATAATCGTGCCAGTCGAGTAAATGCCGGGAGCGTCCCTCCCCGACGTGACCAGGGTGCCGCGGGTGACGGTGATGGTTCCGCCGCCGCGGTCCGTGGTAATGGCGGCGGAATTGGCGCCCAGCCCGGTGGTGATATCCACATCCGTCAGAGTTAAGGAGCCGCCACCGCTGGCCATCACACCATGACCGCCCGTCCCGGTCGCCTTGATCGTCACCTTGGACAAGCTGATCTCTGCCCCGGAACCCGCCGCGAAGACACCGTTGGCCCCTGTGCCGCTGGTTATGACCGAACCGCCCGAGATGGTTACCTTGCTGCCTTTGGCCGCCAATAAGCCTGCGTTAAGGCCATAAAAGCTGCTGTTCTCCTGTGAAGAGGTGTTGCCACTCGTCTCAACGGCGGGATTGATCAGCGTCAGATCGCCGTCGTTATTGACATAGACAGCCGAAACATCGTTGGAAGCCGCCGCATACGTCTTGCTGGCGGTTCTTTCCGCCCCGCCGCTCAGCGTGTACGCGCCGCTTAGCTTATAGGGTCGAGCGCCACCACCCGGCGGACGAGGTGGAGGTCCGCCTGGCCCACCCGACCCGGCCGGTCCACCAGGGCCGCCCGGCTCACCCTGGGACCAACTGGTTGATACGATAGCCAGAGCCAGCGCGAGCGCGGCGGCTATGCGAGCGACTTGAGCCTGATTGTGCTTCATTCTTCCTCACTTTCCACTATTCTACCTTAAGGGAACATTAAGAGCGTCCATCACCCCATCGCTCCACTCCTCCGCCACACTGTTAGCCCGGCGGCCAATTTAGCATTGGAAACAGGCCCGCTTTGCGGTATGCCACAGGTCATGCGTAATCGCTTTGACTCGATTTACTCGCACGGGATTATCCGGGCGGCGGTGTGCCTCCCATCGCTGCGCGTGGCCGACCCGGACTTCAACCTGGAGCGCACGCTGGCCCTGGCCCGGCAGGCATCCAAGGCCGGCGTCGCGGTGGCGCTGTTCCCGGAACTGGGCCTCTCGGCCTACACCAATGATGATTTGTTCCACCAGGACGCGTTGCTGGAAGCCACTAAGGCCGCGGTGGCGCGCCTGGTCAAAGCGAGCGCCAGGTTGGCGCCGGTGCTGGTAGTCGGGGCGCCCTTGCAGTTCGAGGCCAAGCTATTCAACTGCGCGGTGGTGATTTACCGCGGTCACGTGCTGGGGTTGACGCCCAAGACCTACCTGCCCAATTACCGGGAGTATTATGAGAAGCGGCAATTCGCCTCCAGCCGCAATGCGGTCAGCCGCGAGGTGCTTTTCCTGGGCGAGCGCGTGCCCTTCGGCAACGACTTGATTTTCGAGGCCGCCAATGTCCCGGGCTTCTCCCTGCACGCCGAGATTTGTGAGGATATGTGGGTGCCGATCCCGCCGAGCACTTACGCGGCGCTGGTGGGAGCAACCGTGCTGGTGAATCTTTCGGCCAGCAACATCACCATCGGCAAGGCGGAATACCGGCACAACCTGTGCGCCGCGCAATCGGGCAAGTGCATCGCCGCGTACCTCTATTCGTGTGCCGGGCCGGGCGAATCGACGACGGACGTCGCCTGGGACGGGCATGCGCTGATTTACGAGAACGCGGACCTGCTCTCCGAGTCGGAACGCTTTTCTGATCGCGAGCAGATGATCACGGCGGACATCGATCTGGATCGGCTGGTGCAGGACCGGATGCGCACAACCAGCTTCAGCGACTCGGTGGGCGATTACCGCGAGCGGCTGCAGGCGATGCGGCGCATTCCCTTTGAGTTCCGCGTGCCGGAGGGGAAGGTGGCGTTGCAGCGGCAGATTGCGCGGTTCCCTTACGTGCCGAGCGATCCGCGCGTGCGGGACCAGCGCTGTTTCGAGGCTTACAACATCCAGGTGCACAGCCTGCTCAAGCGGTTAACGAGCATGGGGACCAAGCGGGTGGTCATCGGCGTCTCCGGGGGCCTGGACTCGACGCAAGCGCTGATCGTGGCCGCCAAGACGATGGACCGCATGGGGCTGCCCCGGAAGAACATCCTGGCTTACACCATGCCGGGCTTCGCCACCAGCAAGCTCACCCAGGGCAATGCGCACAAACTGATGAAAGCGCTGGGCGTCACTGCCAGCGAGATCGATATCCGGCCGGCTTGCAAGCAGATGTTCCGCGACATCGGCCACCCGTTCGCGCTCGGGAAGCCGGTGTACGATGTGACGTTTGAGAACGTGCAAGCTGGCGAGCGCACCTCGCATCTCTTTCGCCTGGCCAACCAACACCAGGCGATGGTGCTGGGCACCGGCGATTTGAGCGAACTGGCGCTCGGCTGGATGACCTACGGGGTGGGCGACCACATGTCGCATTACAACGTGAATTGCTCGGTGAGCAAGACGCTCATCCAGCATCTGATCCGGTGGGTGGTGTCGTCGGGACAATTCGACCAGGCGACCAACGTCACCCTCGAAGCGATCCTGGCGACGGAGATATCGCCGGAGCTGGTGCCTCATGCGGACGGCGACTCGACCAAGCCCGCCCAGAAGACGGCTGACAAGGTCGGGCCGTATGAGCTGCAGGATTTCAACCTATACTTCATCACCCGGCACGGTTTCCGCCCGAGCAAAGTCGCCTTCCTGGCCTGGCACGCGTGGGGTGACAAGAATCGGGGCGCATGGCCGGACTTGCTGCCGGCGGAGAAGCGCAACGAGTATGACCTGGCGGCGATCAAAAATTGGCTGGAAGTGTTCGTGTATCGCTTCTTTAAGATCAGCCAGTTCAAGCGCTCGGCAATCCCGAACGGCCCGAAGGTCGGCTCCGGCGGATCGCTCTCGCCGCGCGGCGACTGGCGCGCGCCCAGCGACTCCGAGGCCGAGGTGTGGTTGAAGGAGTTACGGGAAAACGTGCCGGGCTGAAATGCCCGTCATGATTCCCTGAGGCGGCGGGAGCGCCAAAGGAAGAAGATGGCGGGATAGACGGCCAACTCCATGACGGTGGAGGTGACCACGCCGCCGATCATGGGGGTGGCGATGCGCTTCATCACATCCGCACCGGCGCCATGACTCCAAAGAATGGGGAGGAGGCCGGCGATGATGACGGCGGCGGTCATGGCTTTGGGACGAACGCGCTTCACGGCGCCGTGGTAGATGGCATCGCGCAAATCCGCCACGCCGCGCATTCGATCTTCCTGCTGCCACTGCGCGTAGGCCAGGTCGAGGTAGAGCAGCATCACGACGCCAGTCTCAGCGTCCAACCCGGCGAGCGCGATCAGGCCGACCCAGACGGCGACGCTGAGATTATAATTGAGCAGGTAAAGAATCCAAATTGCGCCTACCAGTGAGAACGGGACAGCGAGCAACACGATGGTGGTCTTAACCAATGAACGAGTGTTCAGGTAGATGATCAATAGAATGATCAGCAGCGTGAGCGGGACTACGATCATCAAGCGCTGTTTAGCGCGCATCATGTATTCGTACTGGCCGCTCCAATAAAGGCTGTAGCCGCTCGGCAGGCGGATGGCGCCACGGGCGACGGCCTCGTTGACCGCCCGCTGCGCCATCTGGACATAGGTGCCGACGTCGATGTTTTTCACATCAACATAAATCCACGCATTGGGCACTGCTCCCTCGCTCTTGATGCCCATCGGGGCGCGCACCACGTCCAGGCGGGCGAGCTGGCCAAGTGGGACCTGAGCGCCCGAAGGCGTCGGCACGATGATTTCGCGCAGAGCTTCGAGATTCTCCCGGAAGTCGCGGTCGTAACGGAGGTTTACGGTGTAACGTTCCAGGCCCTCAACCGTCGTCGTCAGTGGCATGCCACCCAAGGCCACCTCAAGGACATCCTGGACAGCACCGATCGAGAGGCCGTAGCGGGCAATCTCGTCCCGATTGATGTTGAACTCGATGTAGTTGCCCCCCATGACGCGCTCGGCGTAGACGCTGGCGGTGCCGGGCACGGCTTTAACAACCGGTTCGATCTCGGAAGCGATGCGCTCCAGCTCGGCGAGGTTCGGACCAGCCACTTTGATGCCGACGGGGGTCTTGATGCCCGTGGCGAGCATGTCAATGCGCGTCCTAATGGGCATGGTCCAGGCGTTAACGAGTCCCGGGAATTGCACTGCGGAGTTCATGGCGTCCGCTAATTCGTTCGGGGTGCGCCGGCGATGCGCAATGGCCTTGCCGCCGGCATCCCGGATGTCCGCCTCGGGCCAATCCTTTTCGTCTTTCAGTTGGATGGTGGTCTCGATCATGTCCATCGGGGCGGGATCAGTGGCAGTCTCAGCGCGACCGACTTTGCCGAAAACGCTGTGCACCTCGGGGAACGTCCGGATGATCTTGTCGGTTTGCTGGAGAATCTGCCGCGCCTGGGTGGGTCCGAGGCCCGGGAAAGTCGAGGGCATGTAGAGCAAGTCGCCTTCATATAATGGCGGCATGAATTCTGAGCCGAGATTCTGATAGGGAAAGAGCTTGCCGAGTTTCTGGGCCAAGGGTTTCAACGAGGAGAGCCAGGATTTGCGATTGGCCTGTTCCCCCTCACCCCCGACCCCTCTCCCTTGGGGAGAGGGGGGGCCGCCTGCGCCTTCGACGGACGAATGGTTCTCCCTCTCCCCGGGGGAGAAGGCTGGGGTGAGGGGAACGGGGTCGGGCAAACGATTGGTGACGGCCCAATTCCAGGGGAAGAAAACCCACACCACAATCCCCGCCGCGCAGGCGATGACCGTCCAGCGCCAGCGAATGACGAAATCAATGACGGGGTGATAAACCCAGATCAGGAA
>OBLW0100003174.1_pt1 | contig 12901 bp, 9 predicted proteins | sample 1520161 | NCBI WGS metagenome assembly OBLW01 (sample SAMEA3539309, study PRJEB22396) | soil metagenome | biome: tundra; feature: field; material: soil | place: USA | collected 2010-05 | depth 0.15 m
CTACACTGCGAGGTAACGCGTTGCCGGGCTGCGATAGTAATTCAAGCAGTATAAAGCGTTAGACGCGGTCGTCGGCAACGACGACCGCGTCTGTCATTTCTAAGCCGGGGTCACGGCCCGTTGCCGGTCAAGCATCGGTTTTAGGGCTTTGAACTTTGGGTCTTGGGCTCGGCGGAATGGGCTTCGAGCCTGGAGGCGGAGGTGCCGGCGGCCGGGTGGAAGCCGCTGCAGGGGTGGGGTGGCCGGCTTCCATCTTCCTTTTCATCTCGTCCAGTTCTTTGCGCAGTTCGCGGTTGTCCTTCTGGAGATCGAGCACTTCCTGGCGCAGGTTCTTGAAGTCGTCCACCGGTTTGCGGGCGGCGCGCAGGCTGGTCACGGACCGCTCGGCGGCAGCACGTTGCGGACTGGACTGGGAGGCGGTGGTAAACTTCTCCAGCACCCCGAGGGCGCTGGGGTCGCCGAGCGTGCCGAGGGCATTAAGGCAGGCGAGCTGAACGCTCCGCCGCTTATCATTCACGCGAGCGACCAGAAAATCCCGCACCTTGTCCTTCTTCTCTTCGTTGCGGGCGAGGTAGGCCAGCGCCTCCAACCCCTGCGCGAAACCGTGGCTGGTAAAGTTGGTTTCTGTCCGGGACAGCGTTTCGAGCAACGGCGCAATGCAGGACGGGTCATCCTGCAAACGCAGTCCGCTGATCGCGGCGCCGGCCAGTTCGTTTTGGTAAGAATGGGAGTTCAGGAATTTGAGCAGTTCCTCCCGCACCTCGGGTTTGGCGTAGCCGCCGAGAGGGCGCAGGACCGCCGAGAGAATGTCCGGGTTCTTCTCCTCCCGCAAAGTTTCGCGAGCGGAAGCAAAAGCTGTGTCGGCATAGAAGCCGCTAATGGCGCTTACGACCTCGCGGCGGACCCGCGCATCGGACTGTTGGGTCGAGGCGAGCAAGGCTTCCAGCGCCTCATCGGTGTGGAGCGAGCGCAAGGCCTGCGCGGCCTCGACGCGGACGCCGTAGAAGGAATCGTGGTTGAGCGTGTCACGTAGTTTGGCCAGCGATTCCTTGTCCCGCCTGCCGGACAATTGCTCGATCGCCAGCAGGCGGCCAACAACGTCGGCCTGGTCGGCCAGTTGTGCGTTAAGCATCGCCTGGGGTGTGCTGAACTTGATCTTGGCCAGCAGTGTATATTCGGGATCCACCCGCACCCGCTCAGGCGCCGAAGCCACCGGCAAATAGAAATCCTCCTGCTTCCGGGTTACTTGAATCAGGCGGTCCACCGCGCCGGTCTTGGTCTGGAAGCGGAGCGCGAGGGGGAAGTTGAACAGCAAGACGTTTTGGTCCACCGTCTGCGTCTGCCGAACGGAGACCCGCGCCAGCTTGGCCATTTCATCCCAACTGTAATCAACCTCCAGCTCGGGAAAGCGGCCGTGATAAAGCCATTGGTCGAAGAACTGGTCATAAGAGCGGCCGGACAGCTCCTCGATGACAGCCCGGAGATCCTCGGTCACCACATTCCCATATTGATGCCGCTGAACATATGTCTTGATGCATCGGCGATAGAGGTCCGCGCCCAGTTGGGAGCGGAGCATGTGGAGGACCCAACTGCCCTTCGGATAGGCGAGGTAGCCAAACATGTCCGAGGGTTCGTCGTACGTGCGGCGGACGATGGGAGTGGGATCATTGGCGATGCCGGTGATCTGCCGCGCGCGATGGTAAAGCTCGTAGAGCATCGCGTCGCGGCCATGCTTGTGGCCGTCGTAGAGCGACTCGTAATACGTAGCGAAGCCCTCATTCAGCCAGATATGGCTCCAGTCCTTGCAGGTGACGAGGTCCCCAAACCATTGGTGGGCCAGTTCATGCGACATCAGCCCCTCGCTATCACGAATGTTCTCCGTGGCGTCCGTGAACAGGGTGCTGTCAGTTAGGGTGGTGGCGCTGGTGTTCTCCATGCCGCCCGCGACGAAGTCATTGACACATACCTGGTAATACTTGTCCCAAGGGTAGGGTATGCCGATCTCCTCCTCAAAGAACTCCACCATGTCCTTGATGTCGCGGAAAGAACTGGCCGCTTCGCCGAATTCCGACGGCGGGGTATAAAACGCGAGCGGCAGGTCATGAGACTTGTCTTCCAACTTCTTGAAATAGCCCGCCACCAGCGTGATCAGGTAGTTGGCATGGACCTTCTCCTGGGACCAGTGGATCACCATCAGGCCTGAGGCCGGGTCTTTGGCTTCCGAGACCAGGCGCCCGTTCGAGACGGCGGTCATTCCCTCGGGCACCCGGCAAGTGATTTCCGACGTGAACTGCTGGTTCGGCGTATCCAGGCACGGATACCAGTGACGGGCCTCGATTTCTTCCCCCTGCGAGAAGAGGTGGGTGTCGCCCTCTTTGTAACCCATCTCCGGGGTCCGGAAGTAAATACCCCGCGTCGGCTCGGCCGAATAGGCAACGGTAACCACCACCTCTTTGTCGGGCTGGATGGCTTCCGCGAAGGTCACGATCACCTGCTTATCAGTGGCTTGGTAAGCCTGGATTTTCTCAGTGGCCGTGACTGAGCGCACGTTGAGGTCCACGGCATCGAGTGTGATTTCCTGGACCGGTTTGAGCACTGCTTTGAGACGGAGCGTGGCTGTGGCCGCGATCGTGCGCTGCTTGAAGTCCGGCGTTACGTCCAACGACAGGTGCAACATTTGGACCGCACGATCGGGCGCATATTTGCGGTAGTCCGGTGAATCAATCGGGGCCAGGAAGCTGGCGGATTTCACGCACTGGATGGCAGTGGATTGGATTTCGGCGCGGGCGCCGGTGACCAACAGTCCAGTCAGCCCGGCCACCAGGGCGCAATCAACAAATCTCTTCATGTTTAGAATCAAGTCGCATTCCCTTAGCACAACGGGAGCCAGCGCGAAAGCACACAATGCAGTGTCCGCTTAAGGTGAAGGCCCTCACTCTCTTGATTTGCCGCTTCACAGCCTCAATGACATGCACCCTACGTTGCCCGTCCTTCCATATCGTACCACTGACAAGCTCGGTTCAGACTCGGGCTGATGTCAAGGTTTTTGAGGCTCTTGGCCGGCTTTTGGTTTGCGGCGTCCTTTGCGCTGGGCGATAATCCCATGTCTGGCACTCAAATCTCTAACGTTCGCGAATGCGGCGCGGCACATGGCCTTGTGGGCCTGGCTGCTGTGGGCTTGGTGCACATGCGCCGCGGCCCCCAGCGGCGATTGGCCGATGTTCCGGGGCTGCCCCGCTCTTACGGGTGTCGCCGCGGGCAAGCTCCCTGAGCGGTTAGGCCTGCTCTGGACCTTCAAGGCAGCCGGCCCTGTCAAGTCCTCCCCAGCTATTGTCAAGGACCGCGTATTCATCGGCTCGGACGACGGAAACCTCTATGCGCTCACGCTCGCCGAAGGAAAGAAAGTCTGGGTCTTCAAGACGGGCGGCGGGATTGAATCGTCCCCTCTTGTGCTGGAAGGGAAGGTATTCGTCGGCTCCAGCGACGCGTTCCTTTACGCAGTGGAGACCGCGACCGGCAAGCCGGTGTGGAAATACGAGACCGGCGACAAGATCCTCGGCGCGCCGAATTGGGTGAAGTCGGGCCAGAAGACATGGGTGCTGGCGGGCAGCTACGATTTCAAGCTGCACTGCCTGGACGCCGCGACCGGCCGGACCAACTGGGTTTATGAGACCGGCAATTACATAAACGGATCGCCTGCAATCGCCGACGGTCTAACCGCCTTCGGTGGATGCGACGGTCTGTTGCACGTTATTTCGCTGGCGGAGGGCAAGCAAGTGAAGGAGGTCGAGGCCGGCGCTTATATTGCCGGCTCGGTGGCACTGGCCGGCGGGCACGCCTATTTCGGCCAATACGAAAACGAGTTCCTGTGCGTGGACTTGAAGGAAGGGAAGAAGGCGTGGACCTTTCACGATCGGAACTTCCCTTACTTCTCGTCACCGGCGGTGACGAAAGAGGTCGTCGTTTTCGGAGGCCGCGATAAGCTCCTGCACTGCGTCAAGCGGGACACCGGCCAGGCGCTGTGGAGTTTCCCGACGCGCGGCAAGGTGGACAGTTCGCCTGCGATTTGCGGGAACAAGGTGGTCGTCGGATCGGATGACGGGAGGCTATACGCGGTCTCGCTGGACAGCGGCAAAGAGCTTTGGTCCTACGAAGCCGGGCAAGCGATCGGTAGTTCACCGGCGGTAGCTCAGGAAAAGATCGTGGTCGGGTGCGATGATGGCAATGTGTATTGTTTCGGGGCTAAGTAACCGAGTGACCATGTAACCATGCTCCCCGTTATTTGATCTTCTGTGCGCTTGTACCAATTAACTCCCGGTGCCGGCCCCATGTATTGCGGTGGTTGCCTGCGCGATAACGCATTGGTCGCTGGGTTGCGCAAGTTGGGCCACGAGGTCCTGATGGTGCCGCTCTACCTGCCGCTTACCTTGGATGAAGAAGACCAAAGCTCTGGCACCCCGATCTTCTTTGGCGGTATCAACGTCTATCTGGAACAGAAAGCTGCGCTGTTTCGCGCAGCGCCCGGCTGGCTGCATGATCTGTTTGCTTCGCGTCCGCTGCTGCAGTGGGCCGCGGGCAAGGCCGCCAAGACCCGCCCGGCTGACCTCGGCGAATTGACCCTTTCCATGCTCCGCGGCGGGGCTGGAAACCAGGCCCGGGAGATCGAGGAACTCATCACATGGCTCAAGACCCAGCCCAAACCGGACGTGCTTTGTTTGTCTAACGCGCTGCTAATCGGCATGGCCCGCCGCCTCAAAGCCGATTTGAGTGCCCCGGTCACCTGCGCGCTGCAGGGCGAAGACTCGTTCCTGGACGGCTTGCCCGAAACCCATCGCGCGGCGTGTTGGCGAACCCTGGCCGAACGTGCGGCGGAAGTGGACTTGTTCGTCGCTCCCAGCCGGTATTACGGGAACCTGATGCGCGAGCGACTCGGGTTGCGCCCCGATCGCGTGCAGGTCGTCCATAATGGCATCAACCTCGATGGCTATGGGGAGGAGGTGCGAGTCGCAAGGCGCCAGGCCGAAGGCCAGACTGGACCACAGTCTTCGCCCCTCGCCCCTCGCCCCTCGCCCCTCGTGCTGGGGTTCTTTGCGCGGATGTGCCGGGAGAAGGGGCTTGATACGCTGGTTGAGGCTTACCTCCTGTTGCGGCAGCGCGGGCGCGTGGGGAATCTCAAGCTGCGCGTGGGCGGCAGTTGCGGGCCGGCGGACGAGGCGTTCGTTAATTCGTTGCGCGGGCGATTGCAGGCGAGCGGGTTGCTCCCCGACGTAGAGTTTCATCCCAATGTTGACCGGACGGCAAAGCTGGGCTTCTTGCGTTCGCTCTCCGTGTTCTCCGTTCCGGCGCGGTATGGCGAGGCCTTTGGACTATATGTGCTCGAGGCCATGGCCGCGGGCGTGCCGGTCGTCGAACCACGGGTCGCGGCGTTCCCGGAGTTGATTGAGGCGACCGGCGGCGGGGTCCTGTGCGCGGCGGACGACCCCCGTGCGCTGGCGGACGCGATCGAAGAGTTATTGCTTGATCGATCACGGGCACAGGCGCTAGGCGAAGCCGGGCGGCGTGCAGTATTCGCGCGGTTCAGCGCTGAAGCGATGGCGAAGACGATGGCCCAGGTTTATGCTGAAGTGGCGGTAAAGCAGTCGGAAACGACTCGGGCGGAGGGCACTGGTTGACAACCAGCCAGTAATAGCCGAGATCGCGGATGATGGCCTGGAATTGGTCGAAATCAATCGGCTTCTGGATGTAACTGTTGACGCCGAGCCGGTAGCCTTCGACCATGTCCCGCTGCTCGCGGGAGGACGTCATCACCACTACCGGCACCGGCCGGGTGCGGGGGTCGTCTTTGATGGCCTTCAGCACTTCCAGGCCACTGACCTTAGGCAGTTTCAGGTCGAGCAGGATGACCTTGGGCGGCCCGTTGAAGGTGCGCTGCGCATAGGAGCCGCGGCAGAAGAGAAAGTCCAGCGCCTCTTCCCCGTCACGGACCACATGGATCTTGTTGGCCAGTTTGTGCCTCCGCAGGGCAATCAGCGCCAACTCCACGTCGTTCGGGTCGTCCTCGACCAGTAGCAGTTCCACTTCTTTGTCATTCATGCTGAAATGTGTTGTTGCTCCTCCTTCGCCGCCTGTTCCAAACCGGCGACCGTAAAATAGAAGGTTGCGCCCTTATCCACCACCGCCTCGGCCCAAATGTGCCCGCCGTGCTTGCGGACGATACGATCCACGGTGGCGAGCCCGACGCCCGTGCCCTCGAATTCCTCGGCCCGATGAAAGCGCTGGAACACGCCGAACAGTTTGTCGGCGTATTTCATGTTAAAGCCGACGCCATTGTCCCGGACGAAAACGGCAGTATCGCCGTTCATCCTGCGGCAACCGACCTCGATCACGGCAACCGGACGCGGGCGGGTATATTTCACGGCGTTGGAGAGCAGGTTGGCGAAGACCTGCTTCATTAGGCCCGGATCGCACTCGACTGCGGGCAGTCCTTCAATGTGCCATTCCATTTTGCGGCCAGCGGTTTCCTGTCCAAGGTCGGTCAGCACCTCGTCCAGCAGCCCGTCCAACGGCGTGGATTGCCGCCGCAACTCCTGCCGGCCGACGCGCGCCAGGTTTAGCAAATCATCCACCAACAGGCTCATCTTCCCGGTGCTGTTGCGGATGTTCGCCAGGTAATGCTTCGCCTCCTGCGGCAGCGCGGCCTCGAAGTCCTCTTGCAGGAGGTTGGAAAAGGCATCAATGTGCCGTAGCGGTGCTCGCAGGTCGTGAGCCACCGAGTAGGTGAACGATTCCAGCTCCTTGTTGGCTGCCGTCAACTCCGCGGTCCGCTCCGCGACCCGCTGCTCCAGTTCGGCGTTCAGCCGCCGTATCTGGTCTTCCGCGCGTTTGCGCTCGGTGATATCGCGCAGGATCACAGTGTAAACCCGCTCCCCGCCGATCTCGATGTGGGAGATCGAGGCCTCGATCGGGAATTCCTCCCCGTTGGCACGTAACCCGGAGATCGGCAGCAAGTTGCCCATCGTCCGGGTGGTCGCCCCGGTGCGGCCAAACTCGGCTACGTGCCGGCGATGCGCCTGACGGAGTTGCTCCGGAATAAACCGGTCGAGCGATTGCCCAAGCGCTTCGCCCGCCGAACAGCCGAACATCTTCTCAGCCGCCTCATTGAATATCGTAATCCGCTGACCCTCATCCACACTGATGATCGCGTCCATGGCCGACGCAATGATGCCGGAGAAGCGCGCCCGGCTCTCCTGGATCAGCCGCTCCGCGCGCTTGCCCTCGGTGATGTCGCGCGCGGTCGAGGAGATGCCGATGATGTCGCCGCGCGCGTTCCGGATCGGGAACACGATCAGCGAGACCTCGATGCGTTGACCGCCCTTGCGGATGCGCATCGTTTCATAGTGGCGGGTCCTGCCCCGCTTAGCCTCCTCGAGAATCTGCGCTTCCTCCCCGGGCCGGTCGGGCGATTGAACACGCGTAATGGATTGGCCAACCATCTCCGCCGCCGCGTAGCCGAACATCTGCTCCGCGCCAGCGTTCCAACTGATCACTTTGCCCTCTAAATCCTTCCCGACAATCGCATCTTCGGAGGACTCCACAATGGCCGCAAGGAAGGAACGAATCTCCTCGTCCTTGCGCAGCGCCTCTGTCTGTTCCTCGATGCGGGCCAGCATCGCGTTGAAGGCCTCGGTAAGTAAACCGGTCTCGTCCGAGCTGACCTTCAGCGCGCGGATGGAATAATCGCCGCGCTCGGAAACGGCCTTCGCCACCTCCGCCAGCGCGAGGATCGGACGAGTGACCCGTTCCTGCAAGGTGTTGGAAATAGCCAGCGCCACCAGCGCCGATCCAAACAGGACCAGTAAGGCAATCCCTCCGTAGAACCGCAGCCGGGCATATAAGGTGTGAAGGTCGGATTTCAGATAGAGCATCCCCTGCCGCTGGCCACCCTCCACAACCGGCTCGAACAGTACCAGCTGCCCCCCTTCAAAGCGGTAGCCGCTCTTTCCAGGAGTCGGCGGAAAAGTGCTCACCGGCGCCTGGGCCGGATACCCGATAAAGAGCTTGCCCTGGCTGTCGTAGAGCGCCGCCGCCAGGATGCGCGGGTCGGCCCGGAGCGAGGCCAGGGTGGCCCGTGCGTCCTTCTCGTCCCGGAGCAACAGCGCCGGGCCGCTGTGGTCCGCAACGATCGCCGCCGTCGCCGACAAGTTGCGCACCAGGTTTTGCCGATAGGTGGCCAGGTCATAGGTCGTGAACGCCACCGCCGTCAATAGCAGCACGGCCACGCTGGTCAGCATGATGACCGCCATGGTCTTGCGCTTAATGGATTGATCCTGAATGCCCATTCGTTTCCGTATGTTAGATACTAGAGCACTTTTCATTTTATGCCACTGGGCGTTTCGCTTTCTGCCTCCGACCCTGAGTGCTTCCCGCCTTTTGCATAGCCCTGCTGGAATGCAGTCTCCTTATTGGAATTGTAACCCAATTGTAACCCGCGGCGCGTTGAGCCTTTCCCTCTGCTAAGGTAATTTGGGGTGACTGAAGCCAAACTATGCAAGTCATGCTCCGCAAGTCTGAGTCCGGGCGGTACCTGGGTCGAGACGGTGATTGGACCGACGACCCGGATCGCGCCCGCCCTTTTCCGAACCGACTCTCGGCTCGGGCCTACCGGGCATTTCATAGGCTTTCCGATACGCAAGTCATTCCGACTCTCCGTGACTGGGAAGCCCAGCGCCCTTTTCCAGCGCCTCTCCGCTCGATCACGCCTGTTCCGAGGTGCAAACCGGCCGCAATCCTTGAGGCTCGTGCTGAACTTGGCCCTGGCCATACCCTGTTTGTTCGGGGCCAGGGTGCAGGTCTGAGCTGGGGGAAGGGCACGCCACTGCTTCAGGTGGACTCAGCCACCTGGATTTGGGCCAACGACCACCTCGAAGAGACGGTTATCTTTCAATTGCTGCTGGACGACCAGATCTGGGCGAAGGGTGAGAAGCAGGTGCTGCAAGCAGGCGGTCGCATCGAGATTACGCCTGACTTTGAATGGCCCGAAATTCCCAGAACCTGTTGAGGCAGGCCTGACCTGGCTCACTTCTCCGCGAAGAAAGGGAACAACTGTTTAAGCTCATCGGCCGATGGGGAGCGGCCATACTCGCACACCTCAAAGGCCTCCGCACACTTCACCGCACGGCCTTTCTCATCGCCGTAAAGTTTGACCAGGAGGTCGCGGAAGCGGGCCGCCGTATGGGCGTCACGATTCGCGGTGCGTTGCCGCTGCTCCAACCGCCGCGCCTCGCGCGCGGCCGGATCCTTGGGCACCGGCACAACCTGTTCAAAATCGCCCCTGACCCAAAGGCTTTCGATTTGGGATTCCAGTTGCCAGATGGCGTCGGCCTTCTGGTCCAGGACCGGATCAATGGACACCACAACTGCGGGCGCGAAAGGATACGGTCTCTGGAAGCCGTCGGACAAATAGAGGAAGACTGGGTTCCTGGCCAAATGCGGCGTTTCCGGGCAGAACGAGGGCACGGTCACCATAAACGCGGCGTCCTGGAGCAGGACCCCCGTGTAGCGGTGGTCAGGATGATAATCCCACGGCCGCGGCCCCAGGACGATGTCGGCCTTCCATTCGCGGATCAGGCGGGTGAACGTGCGGCGATTCTCCAGGGTGGGCATGAGTTCGCCATCATGAATATCGAGCACTTCGGTCTCAACGCCCAGGATCTTATCGGCCCGCTGCACCTCGGCCGTCCGGCGCTTCGCCAATGGGCCGCCGGCCTCGGTGGCGTGGCCGACATCCCCGTTGGTGGCCGAGACGAGTTTGACTTTATGGCCTTTTGCCGCCCATAAAGCCGCCACCCCGCCTGCTTTGAGCTCGCAGTCGTCCGGATGCGCCCCGAAGACAATGATCCGCAAAACGTTATTCTCCGCCGCTTGCAAACCTGACCAGGTGACGCACAACAGGGAGATTGCCAGCCATCCGCTCATTCGAATCCAATGTCCTTTTTTCATATTGTTCCTGTTATACGCCTGAGCAAAATCTAAAGCTATCGTTAATTCACGGTCTGCAGGCGCAAGCGGAGCATCGGCTCGTTAGCTCTCCTGGAAACCTCCAAGTCCACCTCGAACTCCGCTAGTCGCGACCGGGCAGGCTGGTCCCTCGAACCCGAGTTATCCATAGAGGGCAGCCGCTCAAGGCCGAGCTTCGATGCGTGAACCTCGTGCAAAATGCGTTAGAATCCCGCGCTCATCAAAGATGCGATATGCACATTCCTTAAGGTTTTTGTAAGTAGCGCTGCTGGCATCGCTGATGCATATTAAAATAGCGAACTCGAGTTGCAAGCGCGGGCGGCAACGTTCGGGTTAAGTGTTCAGTATTAATAATCATCTATATAATGATATGAATAGCCTGCGTAAAAAGATCGGAGCGTTTACACTCATTGAATTGTTAGTCGTTATTGCCATTATCGCCATTCTGGCGGCTTTGCTGCTACCCGCGCTAGCGCGCGCTAAAGCCAAGGCGCAACGCATCAGTTGCACCAACAACCTCAAACAGGTCGGCTTGTCATTCCGAACCTGGGCCATTGACAACGATGGCAATAACCCCATGGCGGTGGCCTATGTCTCGGGCGGAGACTCAGACGATGTCGGCGTCAGAGTCCTGGCTGCCACCCAAAAGACTTCACCGACTGCCGGGAGCAGGGGCGTTTCGATGATATTCCTGGTCATGTCGAACGAGTTGAGCACCCCAAAGATCCTTTACTGCCCGTCGGAATCCGAAAGCTCGGTGCGCCAGGCAGCAACCAGCTTCGCGGGAGCTAACGTGGGCACGGCCAACTCGACCCCCTACACCAACGACTTGAACGTCAGTTATTTCATCGGGGTTGACTCCCAGGAAACCTATCCGCAGATGTTCCTGACGGGCGACCATAACCTGGGGGGCGATGCCAATCCACCGACCGTCGCGTATCTGGCAGCGCCAAGCACCGGGAATGCGTGCGTGTATCTTGGCACCAACTTCACCGTTAACCAAGGCCCCGGTTTCCTGGACACCATGCATTCGAAGCAGGGCAACGTCGGTTTGGCCGACGGCAGCGTGCAGGGGTTCACCCGTTCGCGGCTGCAAGACGCGCTTCGGGGTTCGGGTGACATGGGCCGCACTGCGGCGCCCTTCATCCAGGCTGCTGGCGTCACTGGCGGCGTAGGCTGTAACCGCATCCAGCTCCCGTAATCCGGATAGCTTAATCGAAATCGAGGCAGGGGGGGAGGCTTGCGTCTCCTCCCCTTCCGCACTGCTTGGCGTGCCTGCTCGGCCCCAGGCGGTTCCGTTGGACGAGCGTTTCGCCGGTGGGGTTAAAGTCGAGGCGTTTGCCCGAGTTTGCTCCTTGTCCTCCATAGATCGGCCCGCTAGAACTTGGTTCGTGAACATTCGTTCCGTCCAACCTGCCGCCGCTATCACTATGAGCACAAGACCTGGGAGCTTCAGTTTTGTCGGGCAACTCGCCTCCCTGCTTGTGCTCGCCGTGTGCGTCTGGAGCCCGGCCGCCGAACCGCTCCAGGACCAAACCCAGGCGGCCAAGGATTTTGTCAGCCTACTGTCGCATGGAGACTTCGCGGGCGCGCTCCAGCTATGCGATGGAGCCATGCAGGCAGCCTTGCCGGGGGCAAAGCTGAAAGAAGTCTGGCAGTCTTTGACCGCCAACGCCGGCCCTTTCCAGAAGCAGCTTCACACGCGGACCGAAAAGATGGCCGGTTACGATATCGTCTTCGTGACCAGCCAATTCGAGAAGGACAAGGTGGACATCAAAGTCGTGTTGAACTCGAAGCGTCAGGTGGCCGGTCTCTTCTTTCTGCCAGGGACCGAGCCGGCGGCGCCCCCGCCCTACGTGCGCTCCGAGGCCTTCCGCGAACAGCCGGTCACCGTTGGGCAGGGGAAGTGGGCCTTGCCGGGGACATTAAGCCTGCCGATTGGCAGCGGACCGTTCGCAGTGGTCGTCCTGGTGCACGGCTCGGGTCCCAACGACCGGGATGAAACCGTCGGACCGAACAAGCCCTTCAGCGATTTGGCTCAGGGATTGGCTTCGCAGGGGATTGCCGTGCTGCGTTACGAGAAGCGCACCAGGCAGTATCCCGCCGAATGCATGGCCCTCGGCGCCAGGCTCACCGTCCAGGACGAGACCATTGATGACGCGGTGGCTGCAGTGGCTTTGCTCGGCAAAACTCCGGGAATAGACTCCAAGCGGATCTTCGTCCTGGGCCACAGCCTGGGAGGCATGCTCGCGCCGAGGATTGCGAAAGCCGCCCCGAGCATTGCCGGCCTGGTTATTATGGCCGCCGGAAATCGTGGCCTCGAGGACGCGATGATCGAGCAGATGGACTACATCGCTTCGCTGCAACCCAACAAGTCCACGGCGGAGAGCAAGCAATTTGAGAAGTTCAAAACCGAGATGGCCAAGGTCAAAGCCCTCACCACGAACGACGTCAGTTCCTCGACCTATGTGCTCGGAGCCCCCCCGCGTTACTGGCTGGACCTCAGAGGTTACGTCCCGGCTCGCGCGGCCCAGGACCTGAAATGCCCCCTGCTCATCCTCCAAGGAGGCCGCGACTACCAGGCGACCGTCCCGGACTACGAGATCTGGCAAGAGAAACTCAAAGGAAAGACTTCCGTCACGTTCAAGCTCTATCCCACCCTGAATCACCTGTTCATCAGCGGCGAAGGGAAGTGCACGCCGGCGGAGTATGAGAAGCCAGGTCACGTGTCCGCCGAAGTGGTCCGTGACATCGCGCAATGGCTTTCCAGACCCGTTTCGTAGCGCAACGGTGCCGGCGCTCGCAGCGCGTATGCATGAAGCCCTGCCACAGGGGTGGGGACGGCCTCGTCCCCAGATCTTCCACATGGAGATCAGCAAGCAAG